>Ga0272445_1000262_pt1 | contig 51578 bp, 46 predicted proteins | sample YNPCB0031_FD_194404 | JGI IMG/M metagenome (GOLD analysis project Ga0272445, IMG submission 194404) | Hot spring sediment microbial communities from Yellowstone National Park, WY, United States - YNP-CB-003-1 | ecosystem: Environmental > Aquatic > Thermal springs > Hot (42-90C) > Sediment... | reverse complement strand
AAACTTGTTACAACTGAAGGAATAGAAAAAATAGTGGCGACCACTAAGATGCAAAAAAAGATATTAAAAATTTTGAAAATAAACATCTAAAAATTGTTGTGATAAAAAGTGAAGAAATTCAGGTATTTATATTTTGATGAAGAATTTATACCTAAAGGAAAAAGAGAAATAATCCATCATCCAGAATTACCAAAAAAGAGAATCCACTCAATTACAGAAGAGGCAAGTTCAGAAAAAGAAGGCACAATTGATGTAAACGTTATATTGCAAATTGATCGCGAAGAAATTTCTCCAGATATTTTTAAAGACTTAATGCACGAAGGTGTTAAAAATACCATTTTACAATTTATACTTTCTTCAAAAAAAGAAATAGAATCTATTGGTAAAGAAAGTAGAATATTAAAACAACAGCTAATAATCAAAAAAATTCACAATGTAAAAGTAGATTATTTATACTTAAGCAAGCAATACTCATTATGGTTGTATGATGAAAATACCGAACTCTCTGCGGAAGAAAGTCCAATATCTGAAATATACGAAAGTTATTTTGCCACAGGATGTGATTTGTATGAGAAAAAAGAATATTCGCAGGCGCTGGAAGTAATGAATAAAGTTATTGATATGGGGACCAAAATGCAAACACAGAAAAATTTACAAGAAGCCAGAGATTTAAAACATAAAATTACAAAAGAACTTTCGCGACCTTTCAAGAAAAAGAGTGAAGATACCGCAAAATCAGACCGTATAATTACAAAAGAAGTTTCGCGATCGTATTATATTGGTGGGGTTAGCGGAGGTATAATTTCAGAATTTATCTTTGTGTCAATTTTAAACCCATCTGGAGGGTTTGTTAAGATGCTTATTATTGGCACATTTTTTGGAATTATAATTGGCTCAATAGTAGGATGGATATTTCAAAAAAAATGGTCAAGTGAAATTAAAGAAAGTAGGAAACGATTTTTATATCCATTCTGGACAAGCGTGCTTGCTACCATATTTTTAAGGTTTGCATTTTATTTTTTAAGATAAGGAAGCGAATGAAAGTTGAGCGAGATATTCTCAAAAAGTGTGCTCATGGACGGAAACACGGAACACTTTTTGGATGAAAAGATAGGAGATTAAAAAATGATTGCTATTTACATAATAGCAGGAATAATTTTTTTCTCTGTTACAATTTACGGTATATGGGCGTTTTTTCTTTATGTTCGTGAAAAATATGATTATAATATTTTTAATGGCTGGATAATAACTATATTGGCGATTTCGTTTCTAATTTTCTTGGTTTTATTTTTACTTTATACCCCGGATGGGGGCAAAATAACAAAATTAGATTTGTTTGTGTCTGGTGGAGTGGCTTGTGCGGCGATATTAGGCGCCTTTTTTTTGGAATTGGAAAAACACTTCTTTTTTAGTAGCATTAGTAGCAAGTGTATTGCAAACTCTCTGTGCTTTAATGATAGCTATAATAGTAATTATTGTTATTATGAGCATCCTCGGAAGATCCCAAAAGAAAAAAAGAAGACGGAGGTTAAAGTCCAGACTATGATTTACTTGCTGAAGAGTTTGAAGTTTTACTATTTCATCCAAAATAGCGAAAGGAGGATTTTATGAATTATTTTCTCAAAAAGGTTGGAATGATGTAAAAATAAAAATTTCCTCCTCTCTCACTTCTTCCTCCCCCCACTTTTCATTTTTTCTTGAAATAGATGGAGGATGGGGTAAAGTGGTAGAAAAAAAGGAGAGGCAGATGAGTGGAGGAGAAACCGTAGAAATAACAAGAGAAATAATGTGGGGACATCCACTGGTGTCAAAGGTTTTGATGTATCTCATATTTGCCATCTCGGCTGTGATTTTAATCTATGGAATCTACAAAAGGGTTGCTCTGTGGAGAAAGGGAAAGCCAGCAGACAGGTTCAATCTGATTTTTGAGAGGTTGAAGAGGGCAATACTTGATGCGATTGCTCAGTTAAGGGTTCTAAAGGAAATCTATCCGGGGATAATGCATGTTTTGATTTATGCAGGATTTGGTGGTCTTTTCATAGGGACACTTATAGTTCTCGTTGAGTTTGACCTTCATTTCCTCCACGGGGGTTTCTTTAAAGGTGATTTTTATAAGGTCTTTTCATTCTTTATGGAGCTATTCGGAATTTCCATGCTTCTGGGTGCTTTGATTGCCATTTTCAGAAGGTATATCCAGAGACCAAAGGGCTTGAGTATGGAATGGGATGACCACTTTATAATCCTCTGGGTTCTTGCTCAGGGTATTCTTGGTTTTCTCCTTGAGGGTGCGAGGATAAAGGTAACAGGAACACCTGATTTTGAAAAAACCATTTCTTTTGTCGGTTACTGGGTTTCAGGAATTTTCAGTGAGTCATCGGTAAAGCCCATTTACTTCATCCTCTGGTGGCTTCACGCTGGTCTGACATTCCTTTTTATCGCCATATTTCCGTGGACGAAGTTTTCTCACATTCTCTTTTCACCGCTTAATGTCTTCTTCAAAAACCTTGAGCCACCTGGAGCCCTTCCGAAGAGGATTGATGTTGCAACAGAGTTTGAGAAGGTTGAGTATCTCGGTGTTAAGAATATAGAAGATTTCACATGGAAGGACCTCCTTGACCTTGATTCCTGCACGAGATGCGGAAGGTGCCAGGATAACTGTCCTGCTTTCAATACAAATAAACCCCTTTCTCCAAAGCAGTTCATCCTTGATTTAAGGGAATGTATGTCAAGGGGGATTCCGGTTCACAAGGAAGATGAAAAGGGCGGAATATCAATGGATACCGTTCTTTCCTGCACAACCTGCGGAGCCTGTATTTATCACTGCCCGGTATATATTGAGCATGTTCCAAAGATAGTGGAGTTAAGAAGGTTTTACATATTCAACGCACAAATTTCAGGAACTCCTGCAAAAACCCTTCAGAGAATTACAAATCAGGGAAATCCATGGGGACTCCCTCCAAATGAAAGGGCTTTGTGGGCTCAGGACCTGGAAATAAAAATCCTTAAGGCTGGAGATGAGGTTGAGTATCTCTGGTGGGTTGGATGCGCGGGTTCATACGACCCGAGATATCAGAAGGTTTCAAAGGCTTTTGCAAAAATTCTGAAATCAGCAGGGGTTAATTTTGGAATCCTCGGGAACAGGGAGAAATGCACAGGAGAATCTGCAAGGAGGCTCGGAGATGAGGCTCTGTTCCAGATGCTCGCCCAGGAAAACATAGAAACACTCAATTCTGTGAAATTTAAGAAAATTATAACCGCATGCCCCCATTGTTATAACACAATAAAGAATGAGTATCCACAGATGGGCGGGCATTATGAGGTAGTTCATCACACCGAGTTTATAAGAGAACTCATAAAATCAGGGAAGATAAAGCTCAATGGAAAAATGGAAAAACTCATTACCTATCACGACCCATGCTATCTCGGAAGATATAACCGCATATTCTCTGAACCGAGGGAGGTTATTTCTCAGATAGGGAATCTTAAGGAGTTAAGGAGGCACAGTGAAAAGAGTTTCTGCTGTGGCGGTGGAGGAGGGCACATGTGGATGGAACTGGACATAGGCGAAAGAATTAACAGGGAAAGGTTGAAGGATATAGAAGCTCTGTCTCCGGATGTTGTGACTGTGGCATGTCCTTTCTGTCTTACCATGATTGATGAGGCTTTGAAGTTCAAAAATCTTGAGGAAAAAATTGCACTTAAGGATATAGCAGAGCTTGTAGCGGAGGTTATATGAAGGAGCAAAGGGTTGGAATAATAGGAATAGGAGCAGTGCCTGCAAGGAGTGCAAGTCCAGATGTTTCCTATAGAGAGATGATTTTTGAGGCTGCTCAAAAGGCATACTATGAAGCAGGAATAGAGCCTGAACAGGTTGATACATTTGTATGCCTTTCGGAGGATTTCAACGAGGGAGTGAGCATATTTGATGAGTATGTTCCTGACCAGTTAGGGGCTGTTTTAAAGCCTGTTCATACTATTTGTGGTGATGGGCTTTATGGAATTGCGTCTGTTTTTATGCAGATAAGAACAGGTGTATTTCAGATAGGGGTTGTGGAGGCGCATAGCAAGCTTTCAAACATAGTAATCAGGGGTAAGGTTGAGGAGATGGGGCTTGAGCCTCTTTATACAAGGTGGACAGGTCTTCATTCATACTTTATTGCAGGGCTTGAGATGAGAAGATTTCTTTATGAGACCGGAATTAAGGAAGAGGATTGTGCGGAAGTTGTGAGGAGATTCAAGGAGAATGCCATTTTTAATCCATTGGCAGCATATCCGTCAAGGATATCAACAGAGGATGTTCTCAATTCCAGAAAAATTGCTACTCCCTTAAAAGAGCTTGATATAGCCCCACAGGCTGATGGAGCAGTGGTTCTCGTCCTTGCAAGGGAGGACGCTGTAAGGTCGTTGAAAAGGGATGCTGTATGGATAGAAGGAATAAGCTTCTTTACAGGAGAACCACATATTGATTCAAGGGATTTTGGAAGGGCTTCTTATGCAGAACTTTCAGCCAGGAAAGCACTTGAGATGGCAGGTATTAAAAATATCCGAAAAGAAGTGAACTTAGCGGAAATATGTGATGTATTTTCTTATAAAGCATTACAGCACATTGAGGCAATTGGGCTTGCTAAAAAGGGGGAGAGCGGGATGCTTTTAAGAGAGGGATTTTTTGATTTTAACGGAGAGATACCTGTTAATCTTTCAGGAGGGTATATGGGAATTGGAGCAATGTCTGAGGCAACGGTGTTGTATCAGGTTCTTGAGGTGGTTAAGCAGCTGAGAGGAGAAGCCGGAAACAGGCAGGTGAAGAATGCAAAGGTTGGAATTGTTCAAAGCTGGAGAGGAATTCCTACATCAAGTGGAGCAACTCTGATTTTAGGAGTGTGAAATGAAGCCTTATAGAAAGGTAGCAGTAATAGGAGCCGGGCTCACAAAATTTATGAGGAGGGCTCTTGAAACAGGAAGGGAGCTTTCCTTTTATGCAGCAAAAGAAGCCCTTTCATCAAGTGGATTGAAATTTAAGGATATTCAGAGTGTGGTTATGGCTACTGCTCCTGATGCCTTTGATGGAGTTCACATGAAGGGAGAATACCTCGCAGACGGAGCCGGTGGATTCAAAAGACCTTACATGAGATCCTATGTGGGAGGGGGTTCAGGGGTTTTTGCCATAATTCATGGATGGTATATGGTAGCATCGGGAATGTTTGATACATGCCTTGTAGTGGCAGAGGAGAAGATGTCCTCCTGTCAGCCTCATCCTCAGGCAGCTTTTAATTCAATCTACGACCATACTCTCGAAAGACCGCTTGGCGTTAATCTTCTCTGGATATTTGCCCTTGAAATGCAGAGATACATGCATGTTCACAAAATTTCAGAAGAGGAGATAGCTCTTGTGTCGGTAAAAAATAAGAAGAATGCCCTTGACCATCCCTCTGCTCAGGTAGCAGAGGAGGTTACCGTGAAAGATGTCCTTAATTCAGAGATTATGGCATGGCCTGTGAGGAGGCTTATGGTTTCTCCAACAAGTGATGGAGCAGCTGCAATTGTTCTTGCAGCGGAACATATAGCGAGGAGGGTTTCTGAAAAACCGGTGTGGATTGAGGGGATAGGCTGGTGTCTGGACACATCTTTCTGGACAAACAGAGACCTTTACTATCCTGATTATGTTGAAAAGGCAGCAAGGATGGCTTACGAAATGGCAGGAATAAAAGAGCCATCAAAGGAGATACATATTGCTGAGCCCTATGACCCATTTGCCTATAAGGAACTTCATCACATGGAAGGGCTTCTTCTCTGTAAGAGAGGGGAGGCTGCTAAGCTAACTGCAAAGGGAGTAACACAGAGAAACGGAGATTTGCCCGTATGTCCATCAGGAGGGCTTCTCGGCGTAGGAAATCCAATTGCTGCAGCAGGACTTATGAAGGTGTGTGAGATATTCTGGCAGCTGAGGGGAGAAGCAGGAAAGAGACAGGTTCCTGGAAATCCGAAAAGAGGGGTTGCACAGGCATGGGGTGACCTCATGCAGGTTGGGACGGTTGTCGTTCTTGGAATATAAGGAGAATAAAATGAAGGTAAGAGGAAAGGATTTGAAGAAAGATGATTTTGAGCGGACAATAAAAATAGAGTATCATCCAAAACTTTTGTATGCCTGGGACGCAGGATATGCGGTTGGAAAATTTCTGCAGGGATTGAAGGAAGGGAAAATTCTTGGCATAAGGTGCAGAAAATGCGATAGAATTCTCGTTCCGCCAAGGGCTTTCTGTGAGCTCTGCTTTGTTCCCCTTGATGAGTGGGTTGAACTCAAGGATACCGGAAGGGTCAACACATTCAGCATTTCTTACATAAGCTGGGATGTCCGGAGACTTGAGAAGCCTGAAATTCCAGCGGTTATAGAAATAGACGGTGCTTCCCCGGGAATTGGCATCCTTCATCTTCTTGGAGAGGTCAAACCAGAGGAAGTAAAGGTTGGAATGAAAGTAAAGGCAGTTTGGAAGAAGGAAAGTGAAAGAATTGGAGCAATTACAGATATTCTTTACTTTAAGCCGTTGAAAGGAGAGGAATAATGAAGAAGGTTGAAAAAAATACGGAGATAAGAGTATGGCGGGGCGAAATTCCGGTGTTCTATCTATACACACCTGGAGTGGCTGGAGAAAAATTCTTTCAATCTTTGAAGGAGGGGAAACTGATTGCTTCAAAATGCCCGGAATGTGGAAAAAGATACATTCCGCCGAGAATCTATTGTGAGGAATGCCTATGCGATATTGAAGATTATTTTGAGGTTCCAAACTCAGGGGTTGTTGAAAGCTGGTCAGAGGTTTACCTTACTGCAGATGAAAATTTCCTTGAAAAGCCTTCTTTAATTGCCCTTGTGAAAATAGACGGAACCGATGGCAAACTGATTTTAAAAGCCCTTGAAGGGGTAGAAATTGGAGATAGGGTGGAGATAGTTTTTGAAGAAAAAAGGGTAGGGGGTATGAAGGACATAAAGGGGGTAAAGAAGGTTTAATTTTCAGGCATTTTAATTCTGTTTAAAATTGAAGAAATGGGGTGAGGGGGGCACTTTTCAGTTTTTCTTGACATTTATTTTTCGTTAACATATAATTTTAACGAAAAAAATACTGGAGGTGCTAAGATGGTAGAGACGATAGAAAGGTTTTTTAAGGACGAGAGGGGGCAGTCAATGACTGAATACATCCTCATTACCGTTCTCGTTGCGATAGCCCTTATAGGCGCATGGAAGCTTTTCGGGCATAAGCTTTTTGACCTCATAAAAGGTTCTGCAGAGGAAATTGATAAGATAAATCCTCAAGGTGTAGGAGATAAGAAAAGCTATCCATTTAAATGAGATGATAGAATCTGAAAATGGAAGCATCTCCATTGAGTTTGCGTTTGCATTTCCGCTTATCCTTATTTTTTTCCTCGCCCTCGTTCAACTTTCACTTTTATGGAATGCCAGGCATCTCGTTTCCTATGCAAGTTTTATAGGGACAAGGGCTGTTTCCATATACCCCTCAGACCTTGAGAGGGTTAAAAAGTATGTAAGGGAAGCCGTTATTCCAATTATGGGAATTAAAGAACTCCTTTTTGACCCCCTTGAGGTTGAAGTGATGAAGGGAGGAAAAAAGGTTGAGAGGCTGGAGCCCGGAGACGAGTTTGTTTTAGAAATTAAGTTCAAATACAGGTTGAATGTTCCAGTTGTGAATGTCATTATGGGGAAAAGGGAATTCAGCGGTTATTACAGGACAATTGTTGAGAGGAAGAAATGGTTTGTTGAGCCGTGTCCTGGATGGGAGAAGGGAGAATGTTCGTAAAAAAAGAAAAAGGGCAGGTGTTTGTCTTTTCAGCCTTTGCCATCATTGTAGCTGTAGCATTTCTTGCCTTTACTGTATGGGGTGGAAGGAGTATAAGGGATAGAATAATTCTTCAGAATTCTGCCGATTCCTCTGCAATGGCAGGAGCTTCCTGGGAGGCAAAAGGGTTGAACCTCCTTTCAGCCCTTAATACAGGAATGGTCATTGCGGTATCAATAATTGTTGTGGAAATAATGGTTATGATTGCCCTTACATCGCTTTGCTTTCTAACATGGTGGGCAGGCGGTGGTGCATGTGACCTAATTCCTTCATGGGCTGAATTCATGGAGAAGACAATTCCGAAGCTGTGGAAGTCTGCTAAGGAGATGGAGAGGATTGGTGACAGGATTGTTAAGTTCTTTCCATTTCTTGTGATAGGAGAAACATTGAGGGTTGCATCTGTAAATCCGATTGTTTCACTTCCTGTCCTTTATCCCTTTATTCCAGGCGAGTTTGAGGATCCACCGGAGGGGAGAAAGGTTATGCTTCATGTTGAAAAGGGAAGTTTTGATGACATTGCAGAATCTACTGGCAGATTTGTTGAAAAAATTGTCAGCAAGTTGAGCTCTTACGCAGTAGGGGATTTGCTCGGAGGTGCAATCGGAAAGGTTATAGGTTTAACAGCAGGCTTTATAGGGAAGTATGCAGGAAAGGCAGTTGAGGGTCTTTCAAAGACAGGTTCAACTGAAACCGAAAATGAGGAGGAATTTTCCCTTGACCAGAGTAAATGTGGAGAAGTATGGAATCTTGTTAAGGAAATCACCTCAATGGATAGATGGGGGTATAGTTCAAGAAATACATTTCAGGGTTCTATACCTTTTATGTGGGGAATTGAGGAGGAAAAGGGAGACTGGACAGAAAGGGAGAGGAGGTATGAAGTAGTTTTCACGTACAGACATTATCAATACATGCTTGTTGATGTGGATAGAAATGGGAATGGGGTCGTAAGCGATAAAGATGGATGTATTAGAAAATGGGCTCATTTTGAGGGTCATAGACCCGGGGCTCCATTTCTTGCAAAGGAATTCAGCGATGAGATTGTTAAATACAAAGGGGAGATGCCATCAGGAGATATAGGAGAAAGGGGATGTTCAGCACTTGGTTCAGAAAGGAAGGAGGTTTGTGACGGAGAGGAATATGTGGTTGAAAAATGGGAGTTCAGGAGGGCGGATGTAAAAATAAGGACGAAGACAAAGACGAAACCCCCTCAAGAACTTCCGAGACCATTTGTCCTTCATAAGGACGCTCCATCGGAGCTCTGGATTACGGCGGGTGTGATTGGTGAAAAAAGGGTTTCTCCTCTTGAGGCTCTGTTTTTTAAAGAGGAAAGAAACTTTGCGGTTGCACAGGCAAGACCATTCAGCCCCACCGCGGTTCCTGGCGAAATGTTTACGGAGATGGACTGGAAGGTCTCTCTTATGCCAGCTACAGCCTTGAAAGAAATTATGAAAAGGATGGGAGTGGAAGGTGAGAGATAGGGGAAGTGCCTATCTTGAAACCATAGTGGTTGTTCCTGTTTTTCTTTTCATCTTTATTTCTGTTTCCTATTTTGGTCTCGGATATTACATATCTCAGGAATTATCCGAGCTTTCAAAGGAATGTCTTTGGTTTGAGATAAGAAATGGGAAAAGGTGTGAAGGGGAGTTTGAAATCCATGAAAAGGAACCACCTTTGATTGGCAGTTATTCTTCCGGAGCCAAAATTTTGAATTCGCTTTCCGGATTAAAGGGAATTGAAATCGGGAAAATTTATAAAAGGGCAGGTTTCTCAGATTTGAATGTCTCTGCCTTAAATTATTCAGAGCTTGATACATGGACCGGTGATACGAAGATGGGAAAATTCATAGGGTATGCACTGGTGTTAATTGGGTTTATAAAAGGGTTTTCTGGTGACTCAGGAAAAGTTGAAGAAATAGGAAGGGCATTTCTTCCCGAAGATTTTGACCTTTCAAGGGCTGAAAGAATAATGAAAGAGATGAAGTGATAAACCCTTCAGAGCCAAATTTACGATTTTGCTTGACAATTTAAGGAAGGTATTTAATCATGTTGATATGAAGAGGGTTGTTTGCCTACTTATAATCTTCCTCTTTACTTTTTGCTCCAGAAAAATGGATTTTGAAAAGAGGAAACTGCCAAAGGTTCACACCTATTTGAATTATCTCAAAGATGAGTATGGGAGGTATGTGTTCCTGCATGGGGTGAATGTGAGCGGAAGCGATAAATTTCCAGTAAATGAGGACCCTTGCATGACGGAAGGTGGTCCGTGTCAGTTTACACTCGGTAAAGTGGTTCCGAGCTATGTTGGGAAGCCGTTTCCACTTGAAGATGCGGATAGACATTTTAAGCAATTAAGGGAGCTCGGGTTTAATGTTATAAGGCTTACCCTGAACTGGGAAGGAATCCAGCCAGTATCTCCTGATGATTTTGACGAGGAATATCTTGATTACATACAAAAAATTGTTGAGAAGGCAAACGAATACAACATCTATGTCCTCCTTGACATGCATCAGGATATGTTCAGCAGGCACCTCATAGTCTATTTTAACAATACCAGGGATTATCTGAACGACGCTTTGCTGGAAGTCCTTTCCGGAGTCCTTGGCATTCCAAAAGAGCTAATTCCTACATTTCTCGCTCTGGTTTCGTTGAAGAAGTCAGACAAAATTCCAATAGACCTTCCCTATAACGATGCAGTTCGTGGTGATGGGGCTCCGAGGTGGGCAGTTAAGGCTATAATGCCAGAGAAGGATATGGATTCTCCCTACTGGGGTTATCCCAAGTTGCTGGGAAAACTCATAAATCCAACTCCTGAATTTATGGATGCAGTTACAAGGGTTATTAAAAAGTTTACCGGGATTGATTTTGAGTTTCCAGAGGGTCTCCCTGACATTTTAAAAAGTCTTTCTCCTACCGGTTATCCTTATGATATAACACAGACGACGGATGTCCTCCCATGGTCAAACTGGGGAGTGAATGGTGCATTGTCTCTTGATGTTCAGAGGGCTTTTGCAGCCTTTTTTGCGGGGAGGAATGTATATCCGAATTTGAAGCCCGATGGTGTAAGGAACATTCAGGATTATCTTCAGGATGCATATACGAGGGCATGGGTTGAGGTTGCCAGAAGGGTTAAGGATTATCCGAATGTTATTGGCTATGACATAATGAATGAACCAATAGGTTTCTTCCTCACCTTAACGATTGCAGCGGCTTACTTTCAAATAGGGACTATAGAGGGGATAAAAAATTTCATAACGATGATGTTTAATGACTCTCAACTTGCAGAAGACCTTGTTACAATTCTAACAGCCTTATACATTCTTCCCGAAGACAATTCCGATGAAACAAAAAGAAAATGGGGTTTTGAGTTCGCAAACCTTATGGGGCTCATGGGTATAAACTACGGATTTGACAAAAATTACCTCCAGCCATTTTTTGAAAGGGTTGGAAAGGCTATCCAGGAGGTTGATCCAGATGCTATTATATGGATTGAATCTACTCTGGGTCTTGAGTTTCTCCTTTCATGGTTCACAGGAGCTGGAGAGGGTCCATTCCAGATAAACATGACGAGACCAGAGGGAATAAATCAGGTTGTTTATGCACCCCACTGGTATGCGGATATATATCCATTCCCTGGATTTAATATGCCACCGAGGAATTTTACTTCCGAAGAGGTAAAGTTCAGGGATTATGTCCCATCTCTCAAGAATGTTATATCAAAGGCGACCCACTCTCTCGGAAATATTCCTGTTGTCCTCGGTGAATTCGGAACCTATTTCAATTTCAACGGAGGCGCAGAGAATTCAAGGCAGCAGAAGTATATAGTTTCTAAAGAAATTCTTGATAATTATTTTGAGGCTCATGAATCTTTGCTTCTCAGCCACATCCTGTGGTGCTGGTCCTATGAGAATACAGATGAAAGGGGAGAAGGATGGAATGCTGAGAACTTTTCTATAATTGAAGGGAAGAAATTGAATTATAAACCTCGCGGTGAAACAGCCTATTCAAGACCATACGCAGGGTTTATAAGCGGGAAGCCAGTTCATATGCATTTTTACTCACCGCATCATTATTTTGACCCTGAGAAGGGTATTGTTAATCCTGAGAGGGAGTTTGAGCTGTGGTTTGAGAGCAAGGAATCAGATGCTCCCACGGAGATTTTTATACCTTATGAGGTTCATTATCCAGAAGGTTTTTATGTGTGGATTACGGACGGGTATGTTGTATATGACCATCCTAACAGGAAGTTATATTATTATCCTGCTGCGGATGAGCCTGGTCATATTCACAGGATAAGGATAAGACCACCTCTTCGGCAGAAGGAGAACATTGGTTGGGCATACTTTTTTAAAGAGAACACAATGGTTACAGGAAATCCAATATGGAATCCGGAGGAATGGAAATGAAGTCAAAAATTTTAATACTTCTTATTTTACTACCGCTGGGAGCATTTGCCCAGGAAAAGTATCTGGAGGTTAATGCACAGGTTCAGAATGTAGGTGTTTTCAAAACAGACAGTGATTTTGACGATACAAAACCATACTATAATCCATCAGGTCAAACAGTTGGATTTTTCGGAACATTCTTTAGACCGGCTATAACATTAAATGTTAAGGACATTATAAACATTTATTATGAGATTGAGGTTGGGTTGAATATATGGAGCAGGAACAGTCTTGAACAGCTTTACGGAGAGACAAAGGATACACTTTCTCTGAAGCACAGGCAGATTTATGCAGAAGGGAAATTGTCTAAAAATTTGAGTTTTCGTATGGGATATCAGTATTTCAAAGAACCAACTGGTTTGTTTATAAATCACTGGCTCGGCGGAATGAGATTCGGGTTAGAAAATGATTTTATACCCCTTGATATTTTTATAGGACAGTTTCCGGACCAGACATACGAGGGATGGGAGATAGACCGGAACAACTTTACTCAGGACAGGTTTGTGTTTTCAGTTTCAGGAACGAAAAAAATAGGGGAATGGAATTTTGAGCCCGGGATTGTGTGGTTCTATGATGGGGTATATGTGAGAAAGCAGATGTGGCTTTTAACACCCGTTTTGAGTATGAACAGAAAAGAAAAAGAATGGGAAGCGGGAATTGATATCGTTTTTGAGGGTGGACGGACAAATCACGGTGCTTACGATGGTGATGATGAAACGCATGCGGGTGGTGCATTACAGGTTTATTATTTAAATGGACTGGCAATGGAGGGATTCGGAACAGCGGTAGGTGGTAAGGTGGTTCCTGGAATGACAGAGAAAAATGGTTACAAATTCGGATGGGGTGTAAGTCTTCTTCTCTTAAGCCCTGATGACCATCTTTACCACAACGGAACAAACTTTGGAGTTTTCTATTCAGGAAGGTCAAGAAGCCATACGCTGATTTTGACAGAGGACGAGTTGAGGGACAGGGGTGATAACCTTGATGAGAGAAGCGGGGAGAAAGGAACATTTTATCTGATGAGGGCTGGTCTCGCGATTCTTGATGGCAGTGTTTATTACAAAGTCACAGATAAAATTATGCTATCCGGGATAGCAGGTAATGCTTTTGTCCTGAACAAGAGAAATGCCCTCGGTGAGGTATATTTTGGAACCGAGTTTGATGTGGTTTTGAGATGGATGCTTTCTTCACATATAGTGATTGACCTGGTCAATAGCGCATTTGTCCCAGGAAAAGCCGCAAGTGCATTCGTAAATGATATAGACAAAGAAAAACAAATTCCCCAGTACATGCTTGAGGCATCCCTGAACGCATTTTTCTAAAGTATTATATCCATCATTGAACGAAATCCTTGATAAAGTAAAATATACATAATGAGTGAAATTAAAGAGTTCGGCATCCACATCGTAAGGTGTCCTACACCATGGGCAATTGGTCCCACAAATTTATACCTCATAGAAAGAGACGAAGTTTGCTTAATAGATGCGGGAGTGAAAACAGAGGATTCAATCTCTTCCTTCTTTGATGGATTAAAATCTTCGGGGATTGAGCAGGAAAAAATAAAAAAAATTTTTATTACTCACGGACATACAGACCATTATGGGTTTGCAGAGCATTTGCGCCAGGAAACAGGTGCGGAGGTTTTTGTTCCGGAGATTGAGGTTCCAAAGGTAAGCGATGGATTTTTTGAAAGGATGAGCAAGATGATAAAAGAGAGAAGAAATTTTTTCACATCCATAGGGATTCCGGAAGTTCTTCTTCCTGTAATAGAATTTATACCTGAACATAACGCCCAGTTATCGGAACCGCTGAAAAAGTTTACTCCGTTGAAGTGGGGGGAGAGGATAGATATAGGTGGTGAAAATATAATTGCGATTCCTCTGCCAGGTCATACAGCTGGGCATGCCGGATATTACCTTGAAAAAAGTAAAATTTTATTTACGGGAGACCACATAATGCCCCTTCTTCAGTTTAACCCCCTATATGATATGACACAGAGTGGAGAGTTTGATTTTCATATTCTTAAAAAATATGAATCTTCACTGGACGAAATTTTAAATATGAGACCGACCATTATTGCTCCGGGGCACAGAAAAATTTTAAAAGATGTGGAGGAGGTAATAAAAAACAGAAAAAATTTTATAGAGAAGGTAAGGGCAGATGTATTGGAAATTCTTAATTCTTCTGAAAATCCAGTTTCAGTGTTTGAGCTGGCGAAGAAATTGAATCCCTCCCTTCAGGAGTGGCAGATTCTCTTTTCCTGGACGATTGCATTTTGCATCCTTAAAGAATATGAATTGAAGGGTCTGGTTTTTTATGAAGAGAGAGAGGGTGTGAGATATTATGGAAAGGTTTAGATGTATCTTTATGGGAACCCCGGAGATTTCGGTGCCATTTCTTGAAAGATTGAATAAAATAGAGAATGTAGTGCTTGTTGTAACGAAGGAAGATAAACCGCAAGGAAGGGGGCATGAAGTTGAACCTCCACCTGTAAAAGTTTGTGCACAGAAATTAGGAATAGAGGTCTGGCAGCCTTCTTCTTTAAAATCCGATGAAGCGGTGAATTTTTTAAAAAAATTTGAGCCCGATATAATACTCGTAGTTGCTTACGGAAAAATTTTGCCCTCTTCAATACTTGAAATTCCAAAGGTTGCTCCACTCAATATCCATTTTTCCTTACTTCCCAAATATAGAGGCGCGGCGCCTGTCCAATGGGCAATAGTAAATGGTGAGACAGAGACAGGTGTAACCATAATAAGAATGAATGAGAAGATGGATGCAGGAGATATACTTCTTTCAGAAAAAGTTCCTATAGCTCCTGATGATACAACTCCCACACTTTTTCAGAAACTAATTCCAGTTGGGATAGACCTTATGGAAAAGGCAATGGAGATTCTAAAAAGGGGTGAAGCAAAATTTGTTAAGCAAAACGATGAAGAGGCTACTTATGCTCCAATCATAAAGAAAGAGGATGGATTGATAGACTGGAAGATGAGCGCTGAGGCGATTTATAACAGAATAAGGGGCTTTCAGCCATGGCCCTGTGCCTACACATACCTGAGGGGAAAACTTATAAAAATTTTAAAAGCAGAAGTTATTGAGGAGAAAGATGAAGGGACTATTCCGGGATTGATATCAGTATCAAAAGAAGGGGTTTATGTCCAGTGTGGTAAGGGAAAATTGTTGATTAAGAGGCTTCAGATGGAGGGAAAACGGGAGATGGATGCAGAAGAAATGGTAAGAGGGAGGTTGATAAAAGAAGGCGAAGTTTTTGAAAGTGGGGGATGAGGCGTTTTTTTTTATTTTTTATCTACTCAGCGGTATTTATTGCTGGAGTGTTTGTTTCCGCTTTTATTGTTTCAAAAATTCTGTTGAGAGAAAAGGTCCTTGTGACGGTGCCCAATATAAAGGGAAAAGAACTCATTGATGCCTGGCAGATTTTGAAGAATGAATCCCTTGAATTGAAAATTGATTCATTTCGTTATTCTGAGGCGGTTCCAAGGTATGTAATCATTGAACAGAAACCCCCGCCCGGAGAAAAAATTGAAAAGAAAAGAAGTGTTTTCGTAGTTCTCTCCCTTGGTTCCCAGAGGTTTTTTATTCCGGACCTTACAGGACTTAATTTTGAAGGAGCAAAAAGGCTGATTGAAGAAGCCGGTTTAAATTTGAAGGATGTGCTTAAAGTTCACTCGCCAAAATCGGAAAACGAAGTGATAGGGCAGTTTCCACCGCCTGGAAGTGAGTCACCTTTGAGAGATGTTTCAATTCTTGTGAGTAAGGGTCCATCTCCAAAAAATTATATTTGTCCCGATTTGAACGGGGTGGACCTTGAAAACATACAGAATTTATTTCTTTCCTACCAGATTCCAGTGAAAATACAATATGTATCTCCGGAACTCGGTGAACAATACAGGGTTTTTCAACAATTTCCTTCTTCCGGAATGAAAATTTCTGACAAAGATGGGGTAGAGGTTATGATCCCAGGAATTTCAGCTGAAGGAAGGGTTATAAGAGTCAAGGTTCCTTACGGGCTTTTAAAAAAATTTCTTGAGATAAATATCAATTACGAAGACTGGAAAATGAGTTTGTTTAAAGATATGGTGGAAGGTGGAAGGGTGGTTTATTTCTTCGTTCCAGGGAATGGGGAGATTGAGGTTTTTCTGGATAAAAAGAAAATTTTTTAGGGAGTGCCTTCAACTGAATAAGGGGCTGAAGGCTAAATAAAAGGCTGAAGGCTTAAGGGGGGGTAGTTTTGATATTTGAAATCCTTAATAAAAATAATCCCTTTGCTTTAATTCCTTCAGCCTAAAGCCTATAAGCCTTAAGCCTGAATCAAAGCGCCCAGGGGGACTTTATCTGACATTTTTCCTCTGCTCTTTTCCTTGAAAAGGGAAGGTTGGGAAGTAACCAATCTGACATCTTCCTTTGCTCCTTCCCTTCATAAGGGAAGGTTGGGAAGGGTTTTGAAGCGAGAAGTAGCTGAGGGTATGAGATACAGGATTTCATGGGTGGTTATGGGGGATAATGGAGAGGAGGTCGGATAAGCGTCAAATCCCCGTTTTGTGGAGATGTCAGCCATAGAGGGGGAAGAGTAAGTTAGGAGGGGATTGAATGCGAGAAGGATAGCGCCCAGGGGGATTTGAACCCCCGACCTCAGGAGCCGGAGTCCCGCGCTCTATCCATCTGAGCTATGGGCGCCCATTTCAATCAAGGCTTCACCTACTATAAGTTTTGCTCCATCTTCAATTTTTTCAACCCCTATGGAGAGGTAGATGCTGGAACCGGAGATCTCCTTTACTTCACCAAAGGTTTTTAGTTCAAAATCAGGTCTCATAGGAGAGATAAATTTTATTATAAATCTACTTCCCCCACAAAATTTTTTCCCAAATTCTGTGTGAAGCATTTTCATTATATATGCCATTCCTATAGCCCCATGGGCTATCGTTCCTCCTAATCCTACTATTTTTGCAAATTCTTCATCCACATGGATTGGATTGAAATCTCCTGAAAATTCTGCAAATTGATTTATCTTTTCCTGGGTGATTTTGAATCTAATCTCTTTGAGTTTATCTCCGGGTTTCATTTCTATTCCGGGACTACAAACCCGAATCTAATTTTATGCACTATATTCCCGCGGAGGTCTTCGGTTGTAATTTCAAAAAGCACATAATTTTTACCCCTTTTGTTAAATTTTTCCTTTACCACCCCGTAAGATTTGAAGAATCGCTCTTCCAGAGGTATTTCTTTTCTCAGTTCCACTTCTTGAAATGCATGAATAGTGCCAGGCTGAATTGAATACTTTTCAAGGAGACATTTCATAGCATAAAGACAGCATACGAAAGGAGGAAGTCCCCTGCTTGAGTCGTCGAAAAGCCTCTTGTATTCCTCAATCTTTTCTTCTGGAATTTCATAACTTACAGGAGGGAGGATTTCTCCCTCTTTTAACTCTGAAAATTTCATCATTTTCTTTTCACTCATGGCACGCTTTCAATTTTATACCACGCAAAAATTTCATTCTATCCTTTTTTAAATTTTATTCTGATAAGCTCTTTATCTTTTAATACATAATCCCTTCCTTCTGTCCTGAAAAGCCCCTTTGCTCTCGCTTCCTCCTCAGAGCCACATTTTATAAGCTCTTCTGCACCAATTACTTCTGCTTTTATGAATCCTTTTTCCATATCCGAATGAATCATACCCGCAGCTTCAATCACTTTTGAACCCTTTTTAATAGACCAGGCTCTTAATTCCTCTCCTTCAAAGCCTGTATAAAAGGTGATAAGGTTTAGAATTCTATAGGCTGTTTTTACAAGCTTCGTAAGAGCGGAGCCCCCGATTTCCCTGTAAAATTCCTTCCTTTCATTTTCCTTTAATTCCAGGATTTCCTCTTCCATTTTTGCATCTATTTCCACAACTTCTATTCCCCTTTTTTTACCATACTCTTTCACCATCTCAACAAGTTTTTCTCCTCCTTGCGAGTAATTTGCTACTATGAAGGAGGGTTTGATGGTAAGGAGGTTTATAGATTTTATAGTTTCATTTTCTATCATTTGTTCAGGAATTTCTTCACCTTTTTGAAGTTTTTCTTTAAGATTTATAAGAATTTCTAATTCTTCCTTTGCCTCTTTTACGCCCGCGCCAGCAGCCCTTTTCAACTTTTCTATTTTTCTCTCTACTGTTTCAAGATCTGCGAGAGCAAGCTCTGTATTGACAATTTCAATGTCCCTGATAGGGTCAGGTTTCCCTTCTACATGGGTTACATCTTCTTTTAAAAAACAACGGACAATGTGGGCTACTGCATGCACATCTCTTATATGGGAGAGAAAACGATTTCCAAGCCCTTCTCCTTTACTTGCTCCTTTAACCAAACCTGCTATGTCAACAAACTGGACCGTAGAAGGTTTCTTTTCACTTGAATGTAAGACCGAAGAAAGGGCATCTAAAATTTCATCTTCTACTGGCACAACTCCTATGTTTGGTTCAATGGTGGTAAATGGGTAATTGGAAACACTGGCACCTGCTGAAGTAAGGAGGTTAAAAATGGTTGACTTTCCCACATTTGGAAGTCCGATTATCCCGCACTTTAGGGGCATGACCTCATCCTCAATTGGCTTTTTGAAATTTTTTATATCCCCGTTTATGTTTGAGGTTCCAGAAATAGTTTCTAATTTCAAGCCCCTCTTTCATGTGCCCCTGCGAAACAATTTTTTAATTTCTGAGACCATGTTTCTATACTATCCCATCGGGTTCTCAAAATCAAATCGAGAGTTTAAGAATTTCCTTGATTTTTATTTTGTGTAGAAGAAAATTTTTCACATGTGGAGAAGGATTTTCACAAAGAAGGATGTATTTTTTGAACTCATTGAAAGGGCGTCAGCGAAGATAAAAGAGGGGGCTGAAGCATTTCTTGACCTCATGAAAAATTTTGAAAATGTAAAAGAAAAGGCTCGCAGGATAAAAGAAATTGAGAGGGAGTGTGACGATATAACTCATGAAGTGTTTGAAAAGTTAAGCACGACTTTTGTGACGCCAATTGACAGGGAGGATATCTATCTTTTGATTTCAAGAATGGATGATGTGATGGACATGGTTTATGCGGTTTCGGAAAGGATAAATCTCTTCCACATAAATGAGGTCACCCCAATAGCACTTCAACTTTCAGAGGTATTTGTGAAGTCCATTTATGAGATTACCCAGGCAATAACTCATATGCAGCACCTTGATAAAGCATTTAATATTTTAAGGCATTGCGTGGAAGTAAACAGACTTGAAAATGAAGGGGATGACCTTACCAGAAGTGCGATAGGTGACCTTTTTGCAGGAAAATATGACCCAGTCTATATAATAAAATGGAAGGAAATATACGAAACTATTGAGAGGGGTATTGATAAATGTGAAGATGTTGCGAATGTCATAGAAAGTATTATTTTGAAGAATGCATGAAGGAATTTTTTTAATAGGTGCCATAATAATCCTCGCAATTCTTTATGATTTTACAAATGGATGGAACGATGCTGCAAATGCAATAGCAACTGTTGTATCTACTAAAGTTCTTACTCCGATGGTAGCAGTTCTTTTTGCGGCAGTTTTGAATGTCCTCGGGGCTTTTTACAATACAGAAGTTGCAAAGACAATCGGTAAGGGGATTGTTGACCCAAAATTTCTCCCCCCAATAGCGGTGGTAAGCGCACTCGCAGGCACAGTGATATGGAATGTATTTTTGACACTTAAGGGTATGCCAATAAGTATAACTCACAGCCTTGTGGGAGCAATAATGGGAGCTGGTATTGTAGAAGCGGGTTTTTCCCTTTCAGTTTTAAAAGTAAAGGTAGTCGTTAAGATACTGGTTGCCCTCCTTGTCTCTCCTTTACTTGGTTTTATTGTGGCAATGATTGCCATAAAATTACTCTTCTTTATATTCAGGAACGCTAATCCATCAAGGGCAAACAAGTGGTTCGCAAGGCTCCAAATTATTTCTTCAGCATTTATGGCTTTTTCTCATGGGGCTAATGATGCCCAGAATGCCATGGGGATAATAACTGCAGCTCTTTTTTCAGGGGGATTCATAAAGGTTTTTGAGGTTCCTTACTGGGTAATTCTTTTGTGCGCAACTGTTATAGGATTAGGGACAGCAGTTGGGGGTTGGAGGGTTATAAGGACACTGGGTCAGAGGATTTATAATTTGAGAACCGTTCACGGTTTTACTGCGGAAACAACTTCAGCCCTTGTGATTCTCTTCGCCACAAAACTTGGAATTCCCATAAGCACTACCCATGTTATCACATCAGCAGTTGTAGGCGTTGGTTCGTCAAAGAGGCTTTCAGCAGTCAGATGGGGGATTGCATTTAACATCCTTTTCGCATGGATTGCAACCATTCCCGCCTGTGTTATAATTAGCGGAATCTTCCTGATGATATTAAAAGGATTTTTCTCTTGACATTATTCAGACCGATTTGTTAAAATATCAAAAACCTAAGGAGGTTTTAATGAAAAAATTTTTTATCGTTGTTTTGGTTTTTTTTGGGTGGAAGGGTATTTTGAATGGAGAAACAATTACACCGAACAAGTTCGGACTTGCTGGAACTTACAGAGTTTTTTCTGCTCAAACCCTTCCAAAGAGGTCCTTTTCCCTCACTTTAATGGGAAATTATGAGAGGTCCTCTGATTTTGTAAATCCTCTTATGAACTCTCCAGCTATGTATGAAACACAGGAAGGTTACAGACTTGAAAGGATAGAGGGAGACCTCGCAATTTCTTATTCATTTTTTGAATATTTAGAAACAGGTATAAACCTTTATTCATCTGCTACATCAATGAAAGACAGGGTGAGCAGGGATGATTTCATACAGTCCATAGGAGATGTTGACATATTCATAAAGGGTGTTTATATGACAAGGAGCGGAATAGGGGTTGGAGGTGTTTTTCACCCAAGGTTTTATACAAAAGTAGAAAGAATAGGAATGGACATGGATTCTACGAGCCTCGGGATATCATTTATATGGACAATAGACCTTTACAAGGCAAGGCGAACGCCATTCAGGGCTAATTTTAACATAGGATATTTCTGGGACAACTCATCTGAACTAACTTCTACAGATACTGTGGGTTCAAATGATATATTTTATGCACTCAGGATGATTCCTGATTCAAATCACATAATAAATGGAGGGATAAGTGTTGAATTTCCATTTAAAGAGGTTACCCCTTTCATTGAATATACGACTGAACAGGCTGTCTCAAGCGACAATTTCAGGAGAAGGAGATATAATGAAAATCCACAGAGGATAACTCCCGGCTTTAAATTCACACCGGGTAAGAATTTATTGATACTACTCGGCGCCGATGTTTCATTCTTTAAAAGCAAGAAGTTTGGAAATACTACATTCCGTCCAATTCCCCTCTGGACAGCAAATTTCGGGATAAGTTATACCTTCCTTCCTCCTCAGATTATAGAACTTGTCCCACCTCCTCCGCCACCTCCAACTACTGGAACCATAGAGGGAAAGGTTATAGATTCGGTTAGCAAGAAGCCAGTAGGAGATGTAATAATCCTCCTTGTTGGAACCGACCTTCCAAGGTTTGCTTCAAACAGAGAAACAGGGGATTTCAGGATAACCGATGTTCCAGGAGGAGAAATAGAGATTTCTGCAACAAAAGAAGGTTATAAGCCTGCTTCAACGAAGGTTAATGTTGAGGTTGGAAAGACTGTATCTGTGGTAATAGAAATAGAAAAGGAAGAGGAGTTTGGCTTTGTTGCTGGCAGGGTGACAGACCCATTTGGTGTCCCTGTTATTGCCTCGGTTTCTACCGATAAACCTGAAATCCCTCCCTCTGCTGTGGACCCCAAGACGGGTGAATATAAAATGAAACTTCCTCCAGGAACATATAAATTTACTGCCTCCGCAGAGGGTTATGTTTCTCAAACACAGGAAGCGGTTGTTAAAAACAGGGGGACAACAACTTTACATTTTGTCCTTTCAAAGGTTGAAAAACCCCTTCCACCTCCACCTCCCCCACCACCTCCCAAAAAGCCCCTCGTTATCCTTGAAAGGGCCCAGAAAAAGATAGAGATAAAGGAGCAGATATTTTTTGAGTTTGGAAAGGCAAGAATCCTTCCTGTTTCATATCCACTTCTTGATGAGATAGCGAGAGTAATGATAGAAAATCCAGACCTCGTTGTTGAGGTTCAGGGTCATACGGATAATAAGGGTTCCTATAACTTTAACATGAAACTTTCTCAGGATAGAGCAGATGCAGTGAGAGAATACCTGATAAAGAAGGGGGTTGAACCGGAGAGGTTGAAGGCAGTAGGCTATGGTCCTACAAAACCAATTGCTGATAACTCCACTGAAGAAGGAAGGGCAAAGAACAGAAGGGTTGAGTTTGTAATTATAAAGCAAAAGGAATAGTTTTTACTATAAAAAATTTTCTATCTCTGCTATTTTTGTAATGTGAAGGAAAAGATAATAACCTTTTTTTCAACCCTCATTTTGATAGGCGGACTTGGTCTTGTTTTCTTCTTTATCTTAAGCGGAAGATTTGATGTTCAGTTTGTTGCTTCCCATCTTACAAAAGGGCATTCATTATTTATAAGCGCGGGGATTTTCCTTCTTATCTGGATAATAAGGCCGCTCTTTCCCATTCCATTTTCCATAATGACCATCGCAGGTGGAATAGTTTTTGGTATGTGGACAGGGCTCATACTTTCTTTTATAGGTTCAACCGCAGGAGGGATTGTTGACTTTTATTTTGCGAGGAAAACTGGAAAGGAGGCTCTAAAAAAGATAATTGGTAAGAGATTTGATGACATAACGGAAAGGGTAAAGGAGAGGGAGATTCTTTCGGTGGCTATGATGAGGCTGATACCATTCATGAATTTTGATATTTTGAATTATCTCCTCGGTATATCAGGAATATCCCTGAAAGGATTTATACTCGGAAGCTGGCTCGGGCTTTCCCCATGGTTTATCCTTCTTATCCTTACAGGTCATTCCCTGAAAACCTCAAACAAACTGCTTTTTATAATTGCCTCTCTTCTTATCATCCTCCTCATGCTCCTTTTCCTCTTTATATCCCGAAGGGGTGAAAGAAATAATAAATGAGACGCCTGAAAAAGCGTTTTTTCGTTAAAGCCAAAATTTTTTAACTCCGCTTCAGCCTTTTCAAAATGCCAAAAAATTTTGCTTGAAATTTGTTTTCAGATGAATGATAATAGAATTATAAAAATGTAAGGAGGGATGAAATGAAGGTAGAAGTCAATAAGACAGAAGGGATGGAGAGAGAGAGAGAGGTAAGTGGTGGGTTTTGTTTTTTATCATAATGCTTTCACCAAAAATTGCAAGTGCATTGGATTTTGAGGAGGTTTTTTGTGGGTGAGAGTGGGAATTTTGAATGTGAAAAGAAAAACAACTGCCTTCGTTATTTTACAACCCTTTATTCTATAGAAAATATTATCGGAGCCAATTACGATTTGACAGTGAGAGAGTTTGGTGGAAGATGGGGTGGATGGTATAAAGATGGGAAATGGAAAAAATCGGATTCACCCCATGGGCCAAGACGTTGCGACAAAAAGGGATGTGAGCAAGATAGAGATTATGATGGTGAATATGATTACTCCTTTGATTATCGCACAGGACTTCATTATGAAAGATAAGAATTAAAATGAGAAAATTACTCTTCTTTTTAATTGTTTTTCTTATTCTCTCCTGTGGAAGAAATGGAAGGTTTCCTTGGGTTTTTTCATCTGGTGAAATTGGCTTTCCTTTTCTATCTATTGAGGACATAGACAATGATGGAAAGTCAGAGGTAGTGGGTGTGACCACTTGTAATAAAATCTTTGCTTTAAATGGTGAAAATGGCTCGGTGTTATGGAAGCAAAAGGTAGGGGAGTGTAGATGCTGTGCCCCTTTTTCTGAACTTACAGACGAGTATTCTCCTGCATTTATAGGTGACATAAATAATGATGGGGAAAAAGAAATAATTCTACATTATAATGGTGAAATATTTGCATTGAACGGAGAAGATGGTTCATTATTGTGGTCTTTTCAAACTTCTTCAAAAGAGGCTTTCGATTTAGTTATTACAGATGTAAATGAGGATGGAAACCCAGAAGTTATAACTACAGATACTGGAGGATTTGTCTATTGTCTGAGGGGGAGGATGGTTCTTTATTATGGTCATATACTACCCCAGGAATTGAAGGTTGGGTAAATTCATCGCCCACTGTAGGTGACATAGATAATGATGGAAAAGTTGAGGTTATTTTTGGAACCAAAGATAACAAGATTTATGTCCTTAACGCTGAAGATGGAACAGTTTTGTGGATTTATGATTATGATATCCCGGAATATAGTTGGGATTTATCCTTTCATTCTTCATCTTCAATAAAAGATATAAATGGTGATGGAAAATCCGAGGTTATAGTAAATACTGGTAATTGTGTGATCCTCAAAGGAGAAGATGGTTCATTATTGTGGTCATATAGTGGAGGGTGTTTGTGGACAAAACCCCCAATTATTGATTTAGACAATGATGGTGAACTTGAACTCATTGTCCCTATTTTTATGCAGGATAAAAAAGAAATCCTTGCATTAAAGGGGAAGAATGGTTCTGAGAAATGGGTATTTTATATAAGAAATGAAGACACCTTGCCATGCTTTCCAGTGGTAGAAAATATAGATGAAGATAAAGAGCTTGAAATTCTCTTTTTAGCCGAGGATAAAAAATTATATGCTATAGATGGAAAGGATGGTTCCCTTTTATGGACATATGGAATAAATAATCCTGAATATGTGGAGGTGTGTGGTTTATACAGGTTACCGATAATAGGAGATTTAAATAATGATGGCAAAAATGAAATCGTTTTTGGTGCTGATAAGCTATATATCCTTAACGGTGAGAATGGGTCTCTAATTTGGTCTTATGCCACTCATACCTCTCGGATTCAGCCATATACAATAATTGATTTAAACCAGGACGGCAAACTTGATATTCTTTTTGGAACCAGTGATGGAAAAATCTACGCCATTACCCCGGATTTATGAAAAGGGACATGGAGAAGATAGAGAAGTCAGCGTGACGAGGAGTGAGATGGAAAAGAGGGGATTGAGCAATTACATAATTAGTTGGAATGGTCCCGATGTCCCAAAGGTATGGGTTGGAGATGATGTTCACGCTTTCTGGAGTGGATTTGGCGAAGTTCCGAGATGTCACTACACACAGTGTGATCCTACAGGATGGGTTTGTAGCACTTTTAATGAGGATGTAAACAACTGCCCTGCCTCACAATATGACCGGAACACACAAAGCATAATAGTTTGCCCATGTAGTTGTGGAGATTTCGATTGTGAAAGGAAAAACAACTGCCTCCGTTACTTTACAAACCTTCATTCCCTTGAAGAAAATGTCGTAGCTGATGAAGATTTGTCAGCATCACTATATGCAGGGAAATGGGGAAAGGGCGATGCTCCACACGGGCCATTTGGTCCTGAAAGCGATAGGGACTATAGGGGGAATTTTGATGCTCCAAAATATGAAAAATAATGGGGTAAGAAAATTCATATTTTTTATATCTTTATTTATTTCCGTTAGTTGTAATGAAAGAAAGCCACCATCTTCCCCTTGCTTCAATATTCCAGAACCTGAATGTAAAAAAAATCCATCTACCCCTGATGGGATTTCTGTTCTGTGGAAATTTAAAACATCTCTTGTCCCCCTGAATAGTATTGGTTATGCAGACCTTGATGGAGATGGAAAGATAGAAGTTACTGCGGAAGGGGTTGATGCTTTTTATGTTCTAAATGGAGAAAATGGAAGTGTTCTTTGGAGTCACAGCTCAAAGGAAGGACTCGATTTTTTCGGAATAGAAGTTCATGGTTGTTATTTTCCACTGATAGGTGATATGGACTGCGATGGAAAAAACGAGATTCTCGCAGGATGCGCTGATGGTTGTTATGTATTAAATGGAGAGGATGGCTTTGTAAGAAAAAAAGTTTCTTATTTTGGGCCTGCTATCGGTGATATTAACGGAGATGGAAGGTATGAAGTTGTTGGTCCCAAAGGTGAAGAGAGGAGAATTTCTGCTGTAAATATAGAAGATGGATCTTTATTATGGATAGCAGAGCCATTTCCATTTTTTTTCACTGGATTCCTTTCTATTGGTGACCTGAACCGAGATAGAAAAATTGATGTGGTGATTGGATGCGGAGCTTCCGAAGACCCATGTGGCGTTGTCGCCATAAATGGAGGAGATGACTCTCTTCTATGGTCATATCTTTACCCGGAAAATGATATAGAGGGAGTAATGTGGTCACCTATTATTATAGATATAGATGAGGACGAGACACTTGAAGTGATTGCAGGTGATATTTCTGGGAATATATTTACATTGAATGGAGAAAATGGCTCTCTTGTATGGAAGTATATAGAAGAAAAAGAAGTGCTTTCGCTTCCCCTCACTCCCGTTTTGGCAATAGGAAAAGCAAAAGACGGATACAGAATTGTGAGGGCAGATGGATTAATTCTCAATGAGAAGGGTGAAGTGGTATGTAAGGGAGAAAGAGGGGAAACTCCTTTGATAGGAGATGTTGATGGAGACGTGGAGATAGAAGCGGTTATTGTGCATCAGGATAGGAAGACTGGTGATTACGGCCTTTATGCTTTTGAAATTAATGATTGTTCTTCAAAGTTGTTATATCAAGTTAAAGAAAGGATAAGGAATTTTATCCTCGCTGATGTAAATAAAGATTGTATCCTTGATATTGTTTACTCTACTGAATCTGAACTAACAGCCCTTTCCCTCGGTGTTCCAGTTCCTCCCCCTCATCTCCTCCCCTGGCCAATGGCAAGGCACGATGTAAAAAACACCGGTCTTTACACCGGAGACCCATATCCACCGTGGTAAAAATTTTTTCAATTTTTAAGAATTTAAGTTCTTTTTAATGGGGAACAGAATGAGAAAGATGTTTTTACTATTGATTTTTCTATTTATGATTTCCCCATTAGAAAGGGCATTTTGTTATTCAATACTTGAGGAGGGAGATGAGAAAATTGAAAAAAATATGCCGAGAAAAGACCCTGGTTGGACACTCGTTTCAAATGTCAGTATACCGCCTGCTTTATTCCTCATAGGAAATCTTATCGTCCCTCTTGTTAGTGAGTATCGGGATATTGAATGGAACTTAGAATTTACACTTCTCATTGGTGCTCCATACGCATTTACTTTTTCCACAATTCCAGCTCACATATATGTCCACACTCCTCTTCCAAAGGCCGTTCTCCTTTTTTCAGGAAAATTGATAGCAGCAACAGTCATACCAATTATGCTGGTGGCAGGAATAAGTTGTGCGGGTTGTGGGGATGTGGGATGTACCTGTCCCTCGAAAGACACTGTTACAAGCAGTATAATCGCGGGATGGAGTATCACATTCGGGATATACATCTATGAAATAATAGATACATACAGGTCTGCTGTTAAATACAATGAAAAACTTGAAAAAGAAAAGCAAAATTCCCAATCCTCATTCTTCATCCAGCCCATAATAACTCCAAATGGAGATATATTTTTGACAGGAGGAATAAGGTTTTAAAAGTTTAAGGTTCCGATTTTTACCTTAGGTTCACCACAGAAAACGAAATGCATTTAAAGGGAAACCCGTTTAATGAAGTCTTTTAGCCTTTTCTTTTTTAATGGGCTTAAATGATGTAAAATTAAAAACATGGCGAGGGTTTTGATAATTGACGACGAGAAAAATCTCTGCGAGGCTTTGAGGGATGTTTTGATTAGAGAAGGGTATGATGTAGCCTATGATACTTCGCCTAAATCAGCACTTGATAGAATAAAAAAAGAGGTTTTTGATTTTGTCCTGTGCGATATCGTTATGCCAGAACTTGACGGGCTTCAGATTCTTCCAAAAATAAAAGAGCTATCTCCTGAAAGTGTGGTAATAATGATGTCAGCATACGGGACGGTGGATACCGCGATAGAATGTTTGAAGAAAGGGGCAGATGATTACATCTCAAAGCCATTTAAGAAGGATGAGGTTATTCTGACAATAAAGAAATGTGAGGAAAGGCAGAAACTCTTAAGGGAAAACATTATGCTTAAGAGGGAATTAAAGAAAAGGTATGGATTTGAAAATATAATATGGAAGAGCAAAATAATGGAGGAGGTTATAGAAAAAAGCAGGAAGGTCGCTCCCTATAAGGTCCCTGTTCTCATAACAGGGGAGAGTGGAACAGGAAAGGAACTTATTGCCCGTGCCATTCACCTTTCAAGCGGGCTTCCAGAAGAAAAATTTGTTCCTGTAAATTGCGCTGCAATTCCTGAAAACCTCCTTGAAAGCGAACTCTTCGGCTACATGAAGGGAGCATTTACGGGAGCGGTTTATTCAAAGAAGGGTCTCCTTGAGGAGGCGGACGGAGGAACCGTTTTTTTTGATGAAATTGGAGATATGCCATTACCCCTTCAGGTTAAAATTCTCAGATTTCTTCAGGATGGAGAGATAAGAAGAATTGGAGAAGCTTCCGCAAGGAAGGTTGATGTAAGGGTGATATGCGCTACATCAAGAGACCTTTCAAAGGATGTAAAGGATGGAAGGTTCAGGGAGGATCTCTTTTACAGGATAAATGTGATAACCATAAGCATTCCCCCTTTGAGGGAGAGAAAGGAAGATATACCTGTTCTGGTAGAACATTTCATAAAAAAATTCTCTCAATCTACAGGAAAAAACATAAAGGGAGTTTCTCCATCGTGCATGAAGATGCTGATTGATTATCCCTGGTATGGAAATGTTCGGGAACTGGAGAATCAAATAGAAAGGGCAATTGTTCTGTGTGAAAGGGATTTTCTTGATGAATCAGATTTTCCATCAATTCTTGAATGGATGAGAGGAAAGGATTTGCTGACAGTGGATGAATTGTCCATAAAAAAGCATTCGCAGGCTCTTGAAAGGGAGCTTATTATAAAGGCTCTTAAAAGAACAAGAGGGAATAAGTCAAAGGCAGCAAAACTCCTTGATATAAGTTTGAGAGCCCTTCTTTACAAAATAAAGGAATATAAAATAGAAGAAGAACTGGAAAAGGATTAGAACCTGTAAAGCATCTCTATGCCCATTGTGTAAACCTCTCCATCCCATATATGATTAACTGCTGGTATTTGTTTTTGTGTAGTTCCTCTGTCAAGTATGTGTGCCTGAAAGAAGGAGTTGATGGATACCGGTTTTTCAAGGAGTCCGAGCGGGTCCGTGAAGTGGAAACCGAGACCAAAGGAAATAATGGATTTGTCAGAATCCATATAGTTTGATTCTTCCCTCTGTGGTGGAACAGGCGATGGAACATAGGCATAACCCACCCTTATTGATAGATAGTCAACCGGCGTGACTTCAATTCCAATCCTCGGGCTTACAGTATCGTTAAAACCCGCTTTGTTTGAAGATTCGAGACCCAAAGCCTCACCAACCTCCTCAGCCCCTTCCAGTTTCGTTACAAACACAGGTGACCTGAACCTTGAATACCTTGAGAAAACCACATCAAGGTTTACACGAAGGATGTCTTTATAAATGTATCCAACCCCTCCTGTCAGCATCTGCGGTCTATAATGGTCAATCACATATCCACTAAGTTTTACAGGGGTTGTCCCCAGAAATATCACATTGTCAACAAAAGAGATCTTAACCATTATTTCATCTATGAATTTAAGACCAAAACTTAAGAAATTAAAAGGTCTGAACATGATGCCTGCCATTCCAGCAACCCTTCCAGGCATAGGAGCTTTTACTTTTATTGGTTCATCCTGATTTGTAAGGTTCATTGTCATATCAACATTCAGGTCAGCAAGGGCTTCTATTCCTCCTGATATTGAAAGGGTTTTATGTGGTCTGAATGCGATTGCCACAAAGAGATTTAATACATCTGCAGTATTATCATACATTATGAACTGGGGTGTTCTTGATGAGTATGTTTCAACCTCAATGACATAACTTGTGGGAAGGAATATGCCGAGTCCGATGGAGAATGCCTTTGACAGGGTTCCCTGTCCTAATGGAGTTGAGTATCCTGCTACAACTCCACGAATTGGGTCAATGTCCCTTTTATTGTTGTCATACATGAGTTTTGGAACACCATAGAAAAAACCTATTCCAAGCTGGGCATCTTTATTGAATGCTATTCCAGCAGGGTTATAATAAACTGCTGAAAAATCATCTGCAATTGCTGAGTATCCGAGTAGAGAACATCCTCTTGCTCCAAAGCCATATAAGTCGCTTGTTGCCCCCCTCGCAACAAAAGGTGTTAAAAGAAGCACTACCAAAACTATTCTCTTCATCTTAACCTCCTGTAACTGGGATTGCTTTTAAAATTCCGTTTAACATCTTAATTATGTCGTTCAATGCCCTGTTAAGCATGTAAATTCCTTCCCATTTTTCTCTGGTATTTGAAGGGTTCACCCATCCAGAATAAGCTGGGTCGTTTTTGCAGTGCTCAATAGGAGATAAATCTATTTCAATGAGCCCACCAAGTGATGGGTCCTGAAACGCAATGTATATTAGAGGGATTTTGTCATCATCCTCCGGAGATATACAGTCTTCAGGAATTCTTATTTTAATTTCTTGCTTTTCAAAATTTATCTTTTCTGGAAAATGCCCTGTGTCGTTTTTGAATGTTTTTACATAATTCAGTTTTTTTGATTCCAGCTCTATGAGAAACTCTGCATATCCGTCCTTATCCTCATCAAACCAGTAAGGAAGGAGATTTCTCAATGACCTCTGTTCTTTGAAAAATTCAGAGAAATTGAACCTCAATGTATTTTTGAATTCAATCTTTGGTATTTTGAAACCAGGCAAATTTGAAATGTTACCGAGCGCTTCTGGAATCAGTTCATTAAACCTTCCAATTGTCATTGGTTCCGTATATTCTTCACTAATAGATTTTGAAAGGTCATTGAGGAAGTCTTCAACGGTCTTTATATATTTATCATCTATTACCGAAGTGATGACAGGCTGGACAATATTTTCATCTTCAAGGCAGAGGTCTCCCATTAATGGGAGGCAACCTCTATAAACTTTTTTACTGTCGCATTTCCATTTTTCATAAGGTTCTGGCACATATTTCCAGTTTTCACTGCTTCCCTTTTTCCACTTACTCGGGTCATACCTGTAAACCTTTATATCTATAAGGTCTCCACTTGAAAGATTCCCTGAACCGTCTTCATCGCTCCACATTATTATATCATCATAAATGCATTTGTCCTTCTCATCAGGAGAGAAGATTATTTCAAGAGCCCTTTTAAGCCTTGAAAGTCCGGATGATAGTTCCTTCCTTCCTTCTTTATTGAAAAGGTCTTTTCTTGCTTCACTGATTTTCAGAAAATCTTTTGAGGTGGATGGAATATAACCCATAAACCTTATAAGTTTTAATGGGTCCTCAAAGAGCTGTTCATAGGATTGATATCTACTCTGAAACAGGTCAAGAAACTTCCTTATATCAAACTCATAATTCTGTGATAGAAGTATGTGAATAAGACCATTTAACAAGTCTGCAATTCCTCCGATAAGCTGAGCCTCTCCCTGTCCCCATTCTCCCATTACGAGAAACATCTTATCACCCACAAAAATTGGGAGGGAATAAAAGTTGTATCTACAATTATTTTTTTCTATCACACGGACAGCATTCTGTATTCTTGTGAGGAGGCTTTCAAAGGTGCTTAAAAGCTGTGTGGCAAGGGTATCAACTCCCTGCTGAGGAGTTATTCCTGTGATTAGAGAAGAACCCATTGAAAGGAGGGATGATAGACCGAGGAGGTCCGAAAGAAGAAGCCCATAGTTTGCCGAACAATTTTCAGGTTCAAGATTCAAAGCCTTTTGAAAATTTTCCCTGGCGCTGTCCGCCTCTCCAATTTTTAGAAAATTTTCTCCCTTTTCTATGTAATCCTGAGCATTCTCTTCCTTTTGACAGGAAAACAAAAGCCCGATCAAAATAAATGAAAACAAAATCTTCTTACTCATTCTCTCCTCCTTTTTGAATACTTTAAAATAAAAATTGTTTTTGTGTCAAGAAGAATTTGCAGACTTATATATACATCCCTGGAATGCGAGATTTGAGCTGGAAGGTGTAAAATTGGATGGAGAATCTGGTTTTTGGTATAGATAATGTCCGGACGAATGGAGAAGGAGATGAAAATTTTTATTGTCAATTGATTATGCATTATTTTTTTGTATAATCCATTTCCATGGAATACGAAAGCGTTATTGGACTTGAGGTTCATGCACAATTAAAAACAAGAAGTAAAATGTTCTGTTCCTGTTCAACGGATTTTGGAGCCCCTCCAAATTCAAATACCTGCCCTGTATGTCTTGCCCTCCCGGGAACTCTTCCAGTGATTAACAAAAAAGCAGTAGAATATGGAATTATGGCTGCACTCGCATTGAACTGTGAGATAAACAGAAAAAACATTTTTGCGAGAAAGAATTATTTTTATCCGGACCTTCCGAAGGGATATCAGATCTCGCAGTATGAACAACCCCTTGCTGTGAACGGGTATCTTATAATAAAAACAGAAAATGGAGAAAGAAAAATAAGAATAAAAAGGATTCATATGGAGGAAGATGCAGGAAAACTTATTCATGATGAAGAAGGGAAGGGCTGGAGTTATGTTGACCTGAACAGAGCAGGCATTCCGCTTCTGGAAATAGTTACTGAGCCAGATATAAGGACTCCATCTGAAGCGGAGAAATTCGTAAGGGAGTTGAGGTTGATTCTTCTTTACCTTGGGATATGCGATGGAAATCTTGAGGAAGGAAGTTTGAGATGTGATGCAAATGTGTCTGTAAGACCAGCTGGTTCCAATGTCCTGGGAACCAAAACAGAGATCAAGAACATGAATTCCTTCAAATTCATAGAGAAAGCACTTGAATTTGAGATAAGGAGGCAGATAAACATACTGGAGTCAAAGGGAGAGGTGGTTCAGGAGACAAGGCTCTGGGACCCTGGAAAAGGAATGACACTCCCCATGAGAACGAAAGAAGAAGCCCACGATTATAGATATTTTCCAGACCCTGACCTCATTCCGGTTTTCATTTCCGATGAATGGATAGAAGAGATAAAGAAGAAGATGCCTCCTCTTCCTGAAGATATAAGAAGAAAGTTCAGGGAAGAATATGGACTTCCGGAGTATGATACTGAAATACTATCCTCAGACCCATTGCTTGCTGGCTATTTTTTAAAATGCGTTGAAATCTTTAATGCTCCTAAGGAGATTTCAAACTGGATAATGGTGGAATTTTTGAAAAATATAAATGAAAGGTCAATTTCCGTTGATAAATCTCCAGTTCCTCCTGAAAACCTGGTAGAGCTGATAAGACTTGTTAACGAGGGTATAGTCTCAAGGCTAAAGGCTAAAGATATACTTGAGGAAATGTTTGACACGGGAAAGAGAGCAGCTGAAATAGTGGCTGAGAGGGGGTATAAACAACTGAGTTCCGAAGAAGAATTATCAAGGATTGTGGATGATGTCCTAAACGAGAATCCAAAAGAGGTTGAGAGGTATAAGAAGGGGGAGAAGAAACTTTTTGGATTCTTTATGGGAAGGGTGATGAAGAAAACAAATGGAAATGCATCTCCCACTGTTGTTCAGAAGATTTTGAAGAAAAAGCTTGATGGTATCTCTTAAAAAAGGGATTTCACCAATTATATGGGATGGAAACCATCTTTACATCCTTGACCAGAGGAGGCTTCCTCACGAAGAAAAATTTATAAAAGTAAAAAGGGTTGATGAACTTATTAAGTGTATAAAAACTATGGCAATCCGCGGTGCTCCCGCAATTGGAATTGCCGGAGCCTATGGACTTCTTCTCTGGGCAAAGGGGTTTAAAGGGAAGAAGGGAGAATTTTTAAAAAATTTCCATGCAATTGCCAGCAAAATAAAAGTAGCCCGTCCCACTGCTGTTAACCTTTCCTGGGCTGTTGAGAGGATGGTAAAGACAATAGATTCTTCAATGGATATTGAGGAAATGAAGAAAAGGCTGGAAGAGGAGGCGAAGAAGATACATGAAGAGGATATATCCGCAAACAGGAAAATTGGAGAGTATGGAGAAAAGCTTATAAAGGATGGATGGACGGTTTTGACTCATTGTAATGCAGGAGCACTCGCCACAGGAGGTTATGGGACAGCTCTTGGCGTAATAAGGACCTGCATTGAGAGGGGTAAAAAGATAAAGGTAGTTGCCTGCGAAACAAGACCGCTCCTCCAGGGAGCGAGGCTGACAGCATGGGAACTTAAGAGGGATGGAATTGATGTTACTGTAATAACTGATTCTTCAGCTGGCTTTTTAATGAGAAAGGGGTTAATAAATGCAGTAATTGTGGGCGCAGACCGAATTGCCATGAACGGGGATTTCGCAAATAAGATAGGAACATATTCCCTGGCAGTGCTATCCAGTGAGAACAAAATTCCTTTCTATGTTGCAGCGCCTTCCTCAACATTTGATCCGAATTTGAAAGATGGTTCAGGTATTCCCATTGAGGAGAGGGATGAGAGGGAGGTAAAATTTATAAATGGAAAAAGGATGGTTCCTGCGGGTGTAAAGGCTATCAATTTTGCTTTTGATATAACTCCTTTCCAATATGTGACAGCCTTTATAACCGAAAAGGGAATAATCAGAAAACCTTTCAAATCCATAAGAAAAATAATCGGATGCTGAATTTCCTCCTTTCCTGTGTTAAAATCATTTTTAGAAATGGATAAAAGTCTAAAAGATATAGCAAATGAACTTTCACCCTGTCCTTCAAGGACATTAACAGCAATTGAGAGGATTGGGGAGGAGAGGGTAGGTGAGTTAACTTTTTACGGACTTACAAACTTTGCATGGGTTACCGGATTCTCTGGCTTTCTGACGAGATTCCTGGTCCAGAATCCCAGCGAAATTTTTTTCCTTAATGAAATAAAGCCTGAGGAAGTAAAAATTGAAGAGCATCTAAGGAGGATAGAAAAAGAGGCAGGGGAGGAGGCTCTAATAAAAATGGCAAAATATAAATACAGAGAACTTTTGAGGATAGCAGTGCTGGAAAGAGAGACTGAAGAATCCAGTTATAATAAGATATTGACTGAATTGTCCTCACTCTATGAAGCAATCATCCTGATGGTATACGAAATTGTTCGTAAAGAAGGAACTCCTTTCTACATCTACGCACTGGGAAAGCTTGGTTCAGAAGAAGTTAATCTTTCTTCGGATGTGGACCTTTTGTTTATAAACGATGATTCTCGCTCCTTAGAAGTAGCTGAAAAGATGGTGAGGAAATTCCTTAACCTTCTCACTACAAAAAGGGAATATGGTTTTCTCCTGAGGGTAGATACCGACATAAGACCATACGGAAAGTTTGGTCCCATTATTTCCTCTCTTTCTTCTGCAGTAGATTATTATCTCACAAGAGGACAGACATGGGAAAGGTATGCCCTTTTGAGGATGAGACCACTTACAGAGAGAAACGAGGAGTTTGAAAGTGCAATAGAATATTTCGTGTTCAGAAAGTTTCTTGACTGGACCACTATTGATGAGATGGCATTTTTAAAAGGAGAGCTTGAAAAGGAATGTGCGGAAAAGGAGGGTGAGTGGAACATAAAGACAGGAAGAGGAGGAATAAGGGAGATTGAGTTTTTTGTCCAGACCTTTCAAATAATATATGGTGGAAGATTTAAATCGTTGAGGAAAAGGGATATTTCAGTATTAAATGAGATGGTGAAAGAGGGAATATTACCTCAAAAAACCGCGGAGGAATTGACTTCTTCTTATCTGTTTTTGAGAAGATTAGAAAACATGCTTCAATGGGAAGAAGAGATAAAAGTTCACACCCTTTCTTTTGAAGATAGGGAATTATCACTCCTTTCAAAAAAAATGAGGATGGAAAAAGAAGAGTTTCTTGAAAAAATAGCATCTGTTCGTTCTTTTGTATCAAATTTGTTTGACGGACTTTTTAAAAAGTTTACACGGGTAGAAATAGATACTGCAAATCTTTTATCACAGGATGTTGAAGTTCTTGATAAATTTTTGCGGGACTTTAAGGAGAAAAATCCTCCAAATATTTATCAAAGGGTGAAGAAGATATTTGAGTATGCGGTGAAAGAGATGAAGGTAAAGGGTGGGCATTCTGAAGCCCTGAAAGCCTTCATTGACCTGATTTCTTCCATGAGAATTCCTTCCTATCTCTACTTTTTATCCGAATCTCCTCAGGCAGTAAGATTGATTTTTGATATGCTTTCAAAAAGTCCTTTTATAGGTTCCTTCCTTAAAAGGAATCCATGGTTGATGGAAAGCCTTATTGAACCAGCATTTTCTGAGGAGGAATTTTCAGAAAGTGTTCTGAGAGAAGAACTTCGGAACAGGATTGAGAAAGCTGGTGACCTTGAGGAGTGCCTTGAGATTATGGTTCGTTTCAAAAACGAGTGGACCTTTGAAATTTTAAGAGATGACCTGCTTAAGGAAGTTCCCCTTCAGGATGTCTTTCTGAAGCTTTCCATTCTTGCAGATGTTGTGCTTTCAGGATGTATGGGGGTGGCAAAAGCAATATCTGAGAGAAAGAAGAATTTTGTGGAATCAATCAGGGAAATTGAGGAAATGCCGATGGTTCTTGTGGGTATGGGGAAATATGGAGGTATGGAGCTTAATTACTATTCTGATGTGGACATGATATTTTTGTATAAAGGGGAGGAACTTCATGAGAAGGTTCTAAAAACTGTTCAGAAATTCATTTCAATTCTCACAACACCCACGAGGGAAGGTTACCTTTATAAGGTTGATACGAGGTTGAGACCTTCTGGAGAGGGTGGACCTCTTGTTTCCTCTATTTCTGCCTTTGAAGAGTATCATAAAACATCCTCAAGAACATGGGAAAAACAATCGCTTCTCAAGGCAAGGACCATTTTAGGAAGGAGAGAACTTTCGGAGGAGTTGAAATTTATTTTTCAAAATTATATTTTTAAAAAACTTAACAGGGAGAAAATAAAACTGGATATTCTTGAAATGCGAAAGAAGATGGAAGTGAGGGAATATGGCTTGAAAAAGGGATATAATGTAAAACTTATGGAAGGAGGAATAGTGGATATAGAATTTATTGTCCAGTATTTCCAGCTTGCCCACTGTGAGGAAAATTCCGAAATTTTCACTCCTTCAACAATCTTTGCAATTGAAAAATTAAAAGATTCTGGAATAATAGAAAAGGAAATGGCGGAGGATTTAAAGTCCGCCTATCTCTTTTTCAGGGATATAGAAAGGGCTTTGAGGCTTTATTATCAAAGAGAAGAAGATGTCTTGAACGAAGAAGTGATGGATAATATAATACCCATTATGAAAAGGAAAGTGGAAAACCCCTTAAGGGAGATAGAGGACATGAGAAGGGTAATAAGGAGGTGGTATAAAAAGGTCTTTTATGGAGAATAAAGGAGAAATAAGAGAGGGGGAGATTCCTTACCTTTTGATGGAGCTTGATAGAAAAAAATGGACAGGAATCCTGTTTTTGGAGAAGGAAAAAATAAAAAAGGAATTTTATATAAAGAACGGGATGATTGGTTATTCCAGGTCCAACCTGTTAAGCGAAACCCTCGGAAGGGTAATGCTTTCTCAGGGATTGATAAAGGCTGAGGAACATCAAAAGGCACTTGAAATAATGGAAAAGAAAAAAATCAAGTGGGGAGAAGCCCTTAAGGAATTAGGATATAAAGGAGACATTTCAAATGCCCTCAGGACCCAGATTGAAATGAGGATTAAAGACATATTTCGGTGGAAGGAGGGAAGATGGGAAATTTTTGAAAAAGAGGTGGTGGAAGATAAATTTCCCTTCTGGTCAGAAATGGATATGGTTTATTTAATCTCCAGAGGAATCTCTGCAATGGAGGAGACTTTTTTTATGAGGGAGAGAGAAAGGTTTTTGAATTCATCATATATAATGGGCGTTAAAGACCACAGGGTGAGAATCCCTCCTTCTGTAGAAAAACTTCTCAATGGAGAATTTTTCGGCAGGGATTTTGTCAATGCAATAGGAGATGAGAGAAAGGGATTGCGTGCATTATACTTTTTTGAAGTAGTTGGAATAATAAAAAGAGTGGGGGAGGTGCAAAAAAAGCAAAAAGATGTTTTTATTCCCCAGGACGAGAGGGAGATATACAATAGATTACTGGAGAAGTTCAATTTTTTAAAATCCGCTTCCCTTTTTGAAAGGCTCGGGGTAGAAAAAAGTGCTTCAATCAACGAGATAAAGGAAAAGTATTATGCCCTTGCAAAAGAATTTCATCCCGACAGATTTCACACTTATAAAAGTGAGGCTATAAGGGACCTCGCTGACCGAATTTTCACCCTAATAAATGATGCATATAATACACTTTCCGACCCCCAGAAAAGAGAAGAATATATTTCTTTTGCTGACGAATCCACAAGTTTTACGTTTGAGAAAAAAGAGGATATTGTGGCTGCAGAGACACAATTTCAAAAGGCTGAAATTCTTGACAGGAGAGGAGATTTAAAGGGAGCACTTGAATTTTACACATGGGCATATAAACTTAATCCAAAGGAGCCTTTATACATGGCAAAGATGGGATGGACACTATATAGAGTGGGAAAGAGGGAAAAGGATATTGAAAAGGTAAAAGAAGGAATGAAGCATGTATTTAAAGCCCACTCATTATCTCCTCAAAACGATACAATTGCATATCTTGTAGCTTCTGTTTACAGGGCTGAGGGAGATTATAAAAAGACGGTGGAGTTCCTTGAAAAAACGCTCACATTGAATCCATCTCATGAGCAGGCAAGAAGAGAATTAAACATTCTCAAAAGAAAGGAGAGGATTTGAAAAAGGCAAAATATATATGGATGGACGATAAACTTGTGAAATGGGAAGAAGCGAAGGTTCATGTTTTAACACATACACTTCATTACGGGTTTGGAGTGTTTGAGGGGATAAGGTTTTATAAGCAGGAAACTGGCGGTTCCGCAATTTTCAGGCTGAGGGAACATATTGAAAGGCTTTTGAATTCTGCCAAGATTATAGGGCTTCCCACTGATTTAACAGAAGAGCATATAATAAATGCAATAATAGAAACAATCAAAGCAAATGGGCTGGAAGAAGGTTACATTAGACCGATAATTTTTCTTGGAGACGGAGCAATGGGGCTGAATTTTACAGACAATCCGGTGCGATTTTCAGTAGCTGTGTGGGAATGGGGAGCCTATCTCGGAGATGAGGGATTGAAAAACGGAATAAAGGCTAAGATTTCTTCTTTTGTGAGGCACCATGTAAATGCTTCAATGACAAAGGCTAAGGTGTGTGGAAACTATGTGAATTCAATTCTTGCTAAAAAAGAAGCGGTGAAAAATGGATACGATGAGGCAATAATTCTTGACACCGATGGATATGTCTCAGAGGCGTCAGGAGAGAACATCTTTATTGTAAAAAATGGGGTGATCAAAACTCCACCTCTTACCTCCATTCTTCCGGGTATTACGAGGGATTCTGTGATGGAAATATCCAGAGACTGCGGGATTCCGGTAGTGGAACAGCGATTTACAAGAGATGAACTTTACATAGCAGATGAGGTTTTTTTAACAGGCACAGCTGCTGAAATCACTCCTGTGCGAAGTGTTGACGATAGAATCATAGGAAGAGGCAAACCGGGAGAGATAACCCGAAAGTTGCAGGAGATATTTTTTAATGTAGTTCGGGGAAAAGATGAAAGGTATAAAAAATGGCTCTGGATTATAAGGTAAGGAGGTGAAATAGAAGGTGAAAATTTATGTAGATGGCGATCTGGAGAAAAGTCTTAAGAAACTGAAGAGAGACTACGAAACGAATGTCCTTCCTTCTATCAAAAGACATCAGTTCTTTCAATCAAAAGGGCAAAAAGAGCGTGCTCGTCTTCAGAAGACCATAAAAAAATATAAGAGGCTATTCAGGAAATTAAAACAAAGAGGGTTTTAGAAAACTTAAGATTCCTTATAGAGATAGGGGGAGGAATAATAGGGATTTTTTTTCTGTTTTTACCTTCTCCTTTTGTTGCATGGATTATTTACTTAATTGATAGAAGGTTCAGAAAAATTGCCGAATACAATTTGAAATTAACAAAGTTTATTGATGAAAAGGAAATTCCAGCATTTATCAAGAGACTGTTCAGGAATTTCATCTTGTTTGTAAGGGAGCTGCTCCTCTTTTTCGTTTTTCCTCAAAGAATGCTTAAAAGATGTAGATTTTTTGAAATTGAACCCTATGATGGACAAAGAATATTTTTTTCTGCCCATTTGTCCAACTGGGAAATCATGATATATGCCCACGGGAGTTTGAGGGGAAAAATGGCTATAGTGGGGAAGAGGTTGAAAAATCCATTCTATGACAGGTTATTAACAATTTTGAGAAAAAGGGGAAATGTGGTTGTCCTTCATCCTGATGAGCCGTTTAAAATTATGAGGTTTTTAAAAAAGGGATACGATATAGGGTTTCTTATAGACCAATATCCTGTGGGGCAGAATTACTGCGAGGTTAATTTTTTAGGGGTGAAAACAAGGTGCACAACAGCACCTGCGAGGCTCTCTATCCTTACAGGAGTTCCCATGCAGGCAGGGTTTATCTTCAGAAACGGCAAATTTTATGATATTGTATATGGGAAGATAATAAGACCAGAAGGTAAAACGCCTCATGAGATGATGAAAGAGGCGACAGAAATAATAGAAGAACAAATCAGAAAAAATCCTCAAGAATATTTATGGTTTCATAGAAGGTGGAGGGATTGATGGATTTAAAAAACATTTATCAAAAAATAGGAAGGGCAAGGGTTCTTGCTGGATATGTGTTTGGCGTGATTTTTTTTATATTCTCCAAACCTCACTTCAGCCTCTTCTATCTTGCTTTGCCTTTTATCCTGGCAGGAATCTTTTTGAGAACATGGTCAGCAGGAACTATTGTTAAGAAAAGCAAACTCATTACGATTGGCCCCTATTCTCTCGTCAGGCATCCCCTTTATCTGGGAAGTTTTCTTATTGGTATCGGATTCACAATTCTGGGAGGAATTGAATGGATGTTAGGATTTCTCTTCGGATTTTTCATTTTTTATTTCCCCAAAATTATTATGGAGGAGGAGACTTTAAAAAAAATTTATGGAGATGAATATGAAAGGTATAAAAGAGAGACTCCGCTTTTTTTTCCAAAAACTTTGAGGTTTAGAAGGGGTGGATTCAGATGGGAAAAATTTAAGGGGAATAAGGAGTATAATGTGTGGCTGGGAGTCTCCCTGTTCTTAATTCTTTATTATTTGAAAGCAGTGGTGATAAATGGGTGATTTTTTATCGGGAGATGAAGGATCTGTCTTGACAGAATTTTTTAAATAGATAATATAAATACATGGCAGAGAAAAGAAACAAGAAGAAAGTTTCAGAAGAAACCTATTATACATTTGATGATGTTCTTATACTTCCTTCTTATTCAGATGTTATGCCATCCGAAGTGGATGTGAGAACATTTTTTGCAAAAGGATATCCTTTAAATATTCCGCTTGTAAGTGCTGCAATGGATACCGTTACTGAATCCGCAACAGCAATCACTATGGCTTTAGAGGGAGGGGTGGGAGTGATACATAGAAATATGAGCATTGATAGACATGTAGAAGAGGTAAAAAAGGTTAAAAAATATGCAGCAGGAATAATTATTGAGCCCATAACATTAAGACCCCATCAAAAGGTCAGAGAGGCTTTGAAAATAATGAAAGAATACTCCATTTCGGGATTGCCGATAACTGATGAAAAAGGGGTTATTTTAGGAATTGTCACAAGTAGAGATTTGAGATTTGTGAACCCATCTCAATATGATTTGCCTGTTTCCAATTTTATGACAGGAAGAGATAAGCTTATTACAGTGAGCGAGAAGAAAGTTGACCTGGCGAAGTCCAAAGAAATACTTATGGAAAAGAAAATAGAAAAGATTCCCGTAGTTGATGCAAAGGGTGTTCTGAAAGGGTTGATTACAAACAAGGATATTGAAAAGGCTGAAAAACATCCTTATGCGGTAAAGGATAAACTTGGAAGACTTAAAGTTGCCGCAGCAGTTGGTGTGACGAAAAAAGAAATAGAAAGGGCACATGCTCTTGTTGATGCTGGCGTGGATGCACTGGTAATAGACACTGCTCATGGAGATACTAAGGCGGTAATTGATGTTTTAAAATACCTCAAGAAGAAGTTTGATATACCCGTAGTAGCAGGAAATGTGGCTACTCCAGAGGGAGTCCTTTCTCTGATAAAAGCAGGTGCCGATGGAGTAAAGGTTGGAATTGGTCCGGGTTCAATTTGCACAACGAGGATTGTCACTGGTGTGGGAGTTCCTCAGCTTTCTGCAATTTTAAATTGTAGCAGAATTTGTAAAAAATACAGGGTTCCATTGATTGCAGACGGAGGAATAAAGTATTCCGGGGACATCGCAAAAGCAATAGCAGCAGGAGCCGATTGCGTGATGATTGGAAATCTTTTTGCGGGAACAGACGAGAGTCCAGGCGAAACTGTGCTGTTTCACGGTAGGAGTTATAAAGAATACAGGGGGATGGGTTCAATAGAGGCAATGAAAAAAGGGGCTTCTGACAGGTATTTCCAGGAGCAGGAAGAATCAAAGCTTGTCCCGGAGGGAATAACAGGAAGGGTTCCATACAGGGGCCCCCTTTCTGCTACAATTTATCAGCTGATTGGCGGATTGAAAGCTGGAATGAGTTATGTAGGCGCACGAAATATAAAGGAGTTCCAGAGAAAGGCACAATTCATAAAAATTACATATTCTTCTTTAAGAGAAAGTCATGTGCACGATGTAATTATTACAAAGGAAGCTCCAAATTATTGGGTAGAGCAATAAACGACATGAGGGGGATTCTCATTCTTGATTACGGTTCTCAGTATACTCAACTTATAGCAAGGGCTATAAGGGAAGAAGGGGTTTATTCAGAGATTTATTCCTGCTATGAAGACTTTGAGAAGATAAAATCCTTTAATCCCTACGGAATAATTCTCTCAGGAGGTCCATCCAGCGTTTATGAAAAAGATGCTCCGGATCTGGACGAAAGAATTTTTTCCCTGAATGTTCCAGTTCTTGGAATATGCTATGGACTTCAAATTTTAACAAAGAAATTGGGAGGTGAGGTTGAAAGGGGAAAGGAGAAGGAGTATGGAAGGGCAATCATAGATGTCATAAAAAGAGATGGAATATTCAGGGGAGTTAAGAAAAAGATACAGGTATGGATGAGCCATGGAGACAGGGTTAAGGTTCTTCCGCCGGGTTTTGTTCAGATAGCTTGTTCATCTAATAGCCCTTATGCAGGAATAGCAGATGAGAAAAGAAAAATTTTTGGAGTTCAATTTCACCCTGAAGTTGCTCATACACCTGATGGGAAGAAGATAATAAGGAATTTTCTTGAAATCTGTTCTGCACCAAAAAACTGGAACATGGCATCTTTTCTTGATTATACCATAAAAAGGATAAGGGAAGAAGCAGGAGATTCAAAGGTGATATGTGCTGTTTCCGGTGGAGTTGATTCAACGGTTACTGCGGTTCTCCTTCACAGGGCAATAGGAGATAGGGCTATACTTGTGTTTGTGAACAATGGACTGTTGAGAAAGGGAGAGGTGGAGGAGGTTTTGAAAAATTTTAGAAAAATGGGCTTACCCCTTCTTTTTGTAAATGCAGAAAAGGAATTTCTCGGTGCTCTTAAAGGAGTAAAAGACCCTGAGGAAAAGAGGAAGATAATAGGGAATAAATTCATAGAGGTTTTTGAAAGGGCAATAAGAGGGATAAAAGGGGTAAAGTTTCTCGCACAGGGAACATTATATCCAGATTTAATAGAAAGCAGAAGTTATAGAGGACCATCCGCAAAGATAAAGACTCACCACAATGTCGGCGGGCTTCCTGAAAGGATGAGATTAAAGCTCATTGAACCATTAAAGGAACTTTTCAAGGACGAGGTGAGAAAGCTCGGGATGGAATTGGGAATTGATAGAGAAATCCTGATGAGGCATCCATTTCCAGGTCCTTCCCTTGCTGTGAGGATAATAGGGGAAGTCACAAAGAAAAGGCTTGATATACTCAGGGAGGCTGACCACATATTTATTGAAGAACTTAAGAAAAGCGGATTATACGATAAGGTATGGCAGGCTTTTTCAGTTCTCCTTCCTGTAAAGACTGTTGGAATAAAAGGAGATAGAAGAAGCTATGAATGGGTTATAGCATTAAGGGCTGTTGACAGCAGGGATGGCATGACAGCAGACTGGTCAAAGCTTCCCCACAGATTTCTTGAAAGGGTGGCGACGAGGATTGTGAATGAGGTGGATGGGGTAAACAGGGTTGTCTATGATATCACATCAAAACCTCCTGCAACGATAGAATGGGAATGAACAGACTATTGAAAATGAACGGTAAATAACTAAACTATTACCAGATGAAGAAGAGCAATTTTGTTCATCTCCATGTCCATTCTGAGTACAGCATACTTGACGGTGTTCCGAGTTTAGGTGAAATTGTGGGGAAGGCAAAGGAAGAAGGGATGCCATATCTCGCCATTACTGACCACGGAAATATATTTGGAGCTGTAGAGTTTGCAACACTCGCAGAGTCAAACGGAATTGTTCCAATAATAGGTTGTGAAGTATATGTGGCACCAAAAAGCAGGTTTGAGAAGACATCAAAAAAAGAAGATGATGGGAATTTTCATCTGGTCCTCCTCACAATGAATGAGGAGGGGTATAAAAACCTTTGTAAACTCATTACCCTTTCTTACACAGAGGGATTTTTCAGAAAGCCAAGGGTTGACAAGGAACTCTTGAAAAAATTCTCTGATGGGCTGATAGCAACTTCCTCATGCATGCAGGGAGAGGTCCCGCTTCTTCTTCTAAAGGGATTTTATTCGGAGGCGGTAAAAGCTGCAAAGGAATACAGGGAGATTTTTGGAGATAGATTTTATTTAGAGGTTCAGGCTAATAACCTTCCCCATCAGAGAGTGGTAAATGAAGGGTTAAGAAGAATCTCTGAAGAAACAGGAATTCCACTTGTTGCTACAAACGATGTCCATTTCATAGATAAGAAGGATGTAGAAGTTCAGGATATTCTCCTCTGCATACAAACAGGCACAACCCTTAACGATCCAGAGAGGTTTAAAATTCAGACCGACGAGATATATTTCAAATCCGAACAGGAGATGTTGAGGGACCTTCAGGGGTTTGAGGATGCAGTTTATAGAACTATGGAAATAGCCGAAAAAATATCCTTCAGATTTGATTTTGGAACCGTTCATATTCCCCAGATCGGGAGTTATTCTGATCTTGAGAAACTTGCAAAAGAGGGACTGGAAGAAAAACTAAAAATAATGGAAGAGAAAAATGCTCTTCCTTTTCCAAAGGAGGAGTATTACAAAAGGCTTCAATACGAACTTGAGGTAATAAAGAATCTAAAATTTCACAGCTACTTTTTGATTGTTGCGGATATAGTCTCCTATGCGAAGAAGAAAGGAATTCCTGTGGGAGCTGGGAGAGGTTCTGCTGCAGGAAGTCTTGTGGCTTATGCTCTCGGTATAACCAGTGTTGACCCTCTAAGATTTGGACTCCTCTTTGAAAGATTTCTAAATCCTGGTAGAACCACAATGCCAGATATTGATGTAGATGTGTGTGCAAAAAGAAGAGATGAGGTATTGTCTTATATTGTGGAGAAGTATGGAAAGGCGAATGTGGCACATATTGTCACATTCAGCACACGGAAGGCAAAGGGAGCAGTGAGAGATGTCGGGAGAGTTATGGGAATTTCTCCCGAAATGCTCAACCGAATTGCAAAAAATGTTCCAAATGTAGAAGATCCATCATCGCTGGAGAGCGTTGACCTTCGGGAGTTTGCGGGAGAAGCAGATATAGATGCTTTGATCCATTATGCCAAAAAAATTCTGACAAAGGTAAGAAATCCAAGCGTTCACGCAGGAGGGGTCGTTATCTCTGATACGCCCCTTTTCAATTATGTGCCTCTGTGCAGAATTTCAGAAGATAAAACCGAACTTGCTGTGCAATTTGACAAGGATTCTATAGAAAAGATAGGGCTCGTGAAATTTGATATACTCGGTGTAGAAAGTCTCACACAAATATATAAGGCAATTGAACTCATAAAAAAAACAAAAAATATAGAGTTGAAAATTGAAGACATTCCATTTGATGACAAAAAAACTTACGAACTTATTTCATCCGGTGATACATGGGGCGTATTTCAGATTGAAAAAGAGACCGCGAGGAACCTGGCGAAGAGGATGAAGATTGAAAAGTTTGAAGACATAATTCCACTTGTAGCTCTTAACAGACCGGGACCCCTTCAGAGCGGTCTGGTAGAAGAGTATGTGAAAAGGAAAAGAGGAGAGATTCCGATCAAATACCCCCATCCTGCGGTTAAGGAAATTCTTGAGGAGACCTATGGGGTAATTCTTTATCAGGAACAGATAATGAGACTTGCTATGAAAGTGGCTGGATTTTCATGGGCAGAAGCTGATAAGCTCAGAAGTGCTATTGCGAAAAAACATGGCGAAGAAGTTATGGAGGAATACCTGAAAAAACTTGTAGAAGGAGCAGTGAAGAGGGGGATTCCTGAAAAAACTGCTGTTGAAATTTTTGAGCCGGTGAGAAAGTTTGGTGAATACGGATTTAACAAATCTCACAGTGTTGCATACGCCTTTCTGACCTATTACACAGCTTATTTCAAAGCGAATTATCCCGCTGAATTTATGGCAGCAAGGCTTACGATAAAAATGGACAAAATAGAAGAGGTGGCAAAATATCTTCTTCAGTGCAGAAGGATGAATCTGAAAATTCTTCCCCCCGATGTAAATAAAAGTGAAGTGGAGTTTGTGCCTGAAGGGGAAAACTCAATAAGATTTGGACTCGGAGCCATAAAAAATGTTGGAATTGCAACAGCAGAGGTGATTGTGGAGGAAAGGAAAAAAAATGGAGAGTTCAAAAGCATTGTTGATTTTATAAAAAGGGTGGACCCAAGAAAGGTCAACAAAAAGGTGATAGAGAGTTTGATTAAAGCTGGAGCATTTGACTGGACGGGATTTAAGAGGGCACAGCTGTTTACTCTCCTTCCAAAATTGCTGGAGGATATTGGAAGAATAAGGAAGCTCGAAGAAAGCGGTCAGCTCGGAATGTTCAGGGGAGAAGGGGAATTGGAAGGAATAAAGATTCCGGAGGTGGAAGAATGGTTTGAGGCAAAATTTATAGAATATGAAAGAGAAGTGCTCGGCGTTCCCATTACTTTTCATCCTCTATCAAGATATGAAAGGGAGATAGAAAAACTGGGGTTTGACAGGACCGTAGAAGTGGAAGAAGAGGAAAAGAAAGAGTTTAAACTATGTGGAATTGTGAGGGATTTGCAGATAAAGACTGCAAAAAAGAAGAACAATTCTCCTACCTATGCCACATTTACTCTTGAGGATTTATACGGCACAGCGGAAATAATTGTTTTCCAGAGCAAGCTTGAACTTTTTAAATCCAAATATCTTCAAGGAGAACCCATTGTAGTGACGGCAAAATCGGATGCTTCAGGGGAGGAAGAATTGAGGCTCATTTTGCTGGATGCATGGACATTAAGCGAAGCAATTGCAAACTACTACAAAAAAGCAGTAATAAAAATTGATGCTGAAAATTTGAACGAGGAAGACTCTCGGCGTTTGATGTCCTTTATTGAAAAACATAAGGGGAATATCAAATTGTTTATCTGTGTCCTTCTACCCGATGGAAGGGAAGTTCTATTGGAGATGCCAGAGAGATTTAAGGTTCCATACGATGAAAATTTTAAAGAAGAATTGAAAGAAAAATTTAATGCTGACATAATTTATTATGGAAAATGACGCTGAAGTTCAAAATTAAAGACACGCTAAAGAGAGAGTTTAACGAAGAAAAAAGGCTGGAGTCTCCTCAAAATTGGCTTCAAAACTCTTTCTTTGATGAATGTGTAAAAAGCGGAAAGGAGGTTGAAATCCTTACTATTAGCGGAAAGAAGATAACAGGAGTAATACAGGCTTATGATAATTATTCCTTTTTTGTAGAAACACAGGAAGGTGAATTTCTGATTTACAAACACGGAGTGATTTATCTCAAAAGTGGAAGATAGGAGGGAGAAAGGAATACTTGTGATTCCAGCAGAAAAAGATGAAGAAGAAGTAGAAGAGTTTAAAGCACTTTTCGCATCAGCAGGAGGAGTGACGAAAGGAATAATAAGGCAAAAGATAAGGAATTGGGGAGCTCCCACATTCTTGGGAAAGGGAAAATTTGAGGAATTGAAATCAATAGTAGAAGAAGGGGTGGATGTAGTCATTTTTGATGCTTTCCTCAAACCTTCTCAATTTGCATTTATTTCTGAAAACCTTAATGTAAAGGTTCTTGACAGGGCAGGGCTTATTCTTGATATATTTGCTCAGAGGGCAAAGAGTGAAATGGCAAAACTCCAGGTTGAGCTGGCGCAGCTGATATATTTACTGCCAAGATTAAGGGGTAAGGGAGTGGACCTCTCAAGATTAGGGGGAGGGATAGGGACAAGAGGACCCGGTGAGAAAAAGCTTGAAACAGATAAAAGGAGGATAAAAGAAAGAATAAAGGTGATAAAAAGGAAACTGGAAGAACTGAGAAAAACAAGGGAGCTTCACAGGGAGGGGAGGAGGAAGCGCCTGATTCCAGTGGTTAGTCTTGTGGGCTATACAAATGCGGGGAAATCCACACTTTTCAACGCATTGACAAAAGAAAGAAGGGATACCGGCGACAAACTTTTTTTGACACTTGATACAAAATTTTCCAGCACACACGGGGGCTTCATTCTTGTTGATACCGTGGGATTTATTAAAGACCTTCCTCCATTTCTTATAAAAGCATTTGCAGGCACACTTGAGGAAATAAGGGAATCGGCACTTATCCTGAAAGTGGTAGATGCTTCGGATAGAAGAATGGCTGAAAAATTAGAAGTGGTGGATGAGGTTTTAAGGGAGATAGGAGCTGATACAATTCCCAGCATAATTGTTCTAAATAAAGCAGACCTTCTGTCAGAGGAGGAAAAAATTCGGTTGAGCTGGAGAATGAAGAATGGCGGAGAATACATATTTGTTTCTGCTCTTTATTCTGAAGGCTTGTCAGAATTGAAAGAAAGGATAAGGGAGAAAATATGGACCTCGCCGGTTATGGCAAAAAGTTATTATTTCTGATATTTCTTTTTTTCTCTCTTCCGTTATATTCTCAAATAGTGCAGAGAACACTTGTTCAAATTGGTGAAGGTAATACGCGTGCAGAAGCAATTAGAAATGCTTTTTACAATGTCCTGATGAAGTGTGCAGAAGAGATGGGAAGCACATCCATTGGACTGGAGGAATTTATGAAGAAATTTCCATCGCCTGGAGATTATGTCCTTGGATACAAAATAATTTCTTCAAGATACGAAAATGAAAAGGTTTTTCTCGAAGTAATGGTAGATGTGGATCTGAAATCTTTGAAAGAGATATTTATAAAAGAAGGAATAATAAAAAGCAAGGGGATATTTCCAAAGGTCTCAATGGATGTAATAGTAGAGAATAAATGTCAGAATGTGAGTTTTGAGAACCTGAAAAATTTTCTTGAAAGATTTTCAAAAACTGAATTTCCAGATTATTTTGACGATAAAGCGCAGCCCGATTATCAGATAACGATCTCAGTAAATGGAGAAAAAAGAGAAATAGAGGAAATTTCCTGGTGCCTTATCAGTCTAAAAATGGAAATAAAGGGTGAAAATGGGATGATTTTATCAAAAGATGTAACCACACCGGTTTACAGATTCTCTTCTGAAGTATACCCGGAGGAAGTATCTGACTTTGTGAAAAGATTGTTCGTCCAGGCAATGGGGACAGTAGAAAAGGATTGGGAAGAAAGGGGAAATGTAACAAGAATTGTAATAAGAATTAACGGATGGCTTCCTCTGAAAGAAAGAGAGTCACTGAAAAGGCTTCTCATTCAAAACTTCCCCTTTCTTCATTCAATCAATTTGCTCTCCGAGTCCTCCCAATACATTGAATTCATGTGTATATATGCTGGTCCTTCGGAGGGGATAGTGGAAAAACTTATTTCCACTTTGAACTCAAACGGATGGGAGGCGCGAAAGATAACAGAAGAAGTGATTGAGGTGAAAAAAAAGTGGTCTATTTCATCGGAATAGATATAGGAGGAACAAACATAAAGTTTGGAGCAGTGAGTAAAGATGGAGAAATTCTTATCAAAAAATCACTCCTTCTTTGTGAAGAAGATAAAACGCAGAAGGGGATTGTGAGAAAAATTTCTGAGATTGTTTCTCATATTAAGAATGCGATGGGCAAAAACAGATGCGGAGGAATTGGCATAGGTGCCCCCGGATTTATAGATTTCAAAAATGAAAAGATTACAGTATCTCCGAATTTTCCCCACTGGAAGAACTTTCCACTTCCCAGAATCTTAAGAGAAAATTTTAAAGAAAAAATAAATGTTGATAACGATGCAAATACATTTGCAATAGGAGAAGGTTGGAGGGGAAGTGCTTCTGGTATGAGAACCTTTTTGGGAATAACCCTTGGAACAGGGGTTGGGGGTGGAATAGTTCTTGATGGAAAAATATGGCGAGGAGAGGACGGAAGCGCCGGAGAATTCGGACACATAACGGTAGAAGAAAATGGACCGCCCTGCAGTTGTGGAAGCAGGGGATGCGTGGAGGCTTATGTTTCATCTTATGGATTGAAAAGAATTGCTGAAGGGGTCTTCGGAAATGAATTTAATCTGATTTTTAAAGATGACATTCCGCGAGAGCTTTTTAATCTTGCACTAAATGGAGACGAAAGAGCAAGATATGTTTTTTGGGAGGCAGGAAGAAAGCTGGGAGTGGGTATTGCTACTGTTGGAAATCTTTTGAATATTGAAGGGGTGATAATTGGAGGAGGGATTGGTAGGGCGTTTCGTTTTCTTCTTCCGGGAATAAAAGAAGAGCTCAAAATAAGGCTACAGCCCCTTCCGAGAAAGAGATTAAAGGTGATAAAGAGCAAACTTTTTGAAAGGGCAAATATACTTGGTGCTGTATATCCATTGATAAAGACATAAAACCATGTAAGAGGCTGAATAATGGGCTTAAGGCTGAAATGGGTTTCCGTAGCAATGCGTTGTACTGTACATAGAGATCATTACCACTTTGTGAGTGTTTGTGAGGGGCTTCGCCCCTCACGCTCCCCATTTTTATTTTTTTATCTTTTTTGGCGAAAGGGATATGTTGATAAATGGGAATTATTT
>Ga0272445_1000259_pt1 | contig 51824 bp, 48 predicted proteins | sample YNPCB0031_FD_194404 | JGI IMG/M metagenome (GOLD analysis project Ga0272445, IMG submission 194404) | Hot spring sediment microbial communities from Yellowstone National Park, WY, United States - YNP-CB-003-1 | ecosystem: Environmental > Aquatic > Thermal springs > Hot (42-90C) > Sediment... | reverse complement strand
GCATCGGATGATGCATGTACTAGTCTTAATTTTACCATAACATCACCCTTTTTCCTTAAGAAATTTATAATTTATAAACACTTTGTGGATAATGAAGATTTTTTATTCATGTAGGTTGATTATGTTAGAACTATGTCATTCAGATCTATAATGATAAATCCTTCATTACGTAATTTTTCTTTCTCGCTAATTTTTTTAGCTATTATGCCATACTCTTTTCTTTCTGCTTTTATTGGATTACTTTTTTCAATTAGTTTTAAGAGAATATCTTTTGCGTCCTCATAAGAGAGCTCTTTCCATTTTACTTCGAAAGAGATTAATCTTTTCTCTTTTGAGGAATAAGCAACTAAACCAATCTCCTCTTTTTCATATTGCCAGTTTCCGATTACATTTGCAGTTATTTTTATTTCTCCAGATTTTATTTTGGTTACAATATATTCCTTTGCAATTTTTTCAAAAATTCTTCCTAAGTATGTGTTAAATTCATCCTTTAAATTATTCCATAATTTTTCTTCTAATCCTAATTCCAGAATTGTTTTATTTGGTCTAACAAATCTAAACCAAAATTCAAAAAAATGGATCAGTTATTAAATATTTGGACCTCTTCTTCTCAACTAAGACTGGATATTCCCTTGATATAATTTCAAGGGTTTCTAAAGAGTTAAGATAGGTAGTCAGATTTTCCCTCTCTATTTTAGTAAAGTCAGAAATTTCACTTAGGTAACATTTTCCAAGTGATATTGCTGTTAAAATATCCATGTAATGACTTGGAACTCTGAGTTCTTCAAGGAGGAGATATTCTGGTTCATCATAAAGTAAACTCCCCTTTTTAAGTATCAGATTAATTATATTATCTTCTGGTGAGATGTTTTCATTAATTTTTTCTAAATATGCGGGAGTACCTCCAAACGCAGCATAAATTTTAACTAGGTCTTCTGGAGAGAATTTTGAAAATCATTCTCTAAGTTCTAGAAATCCTAAAGGTTTTACGTTAATCGTGAATGTTCTTCTCCCATAAAGTGGAGCATCACCTTTTAATGCAATCTTCTTAATCATACCTATGGAAGATCCTGAAAGGATAAGCATACCTTTTTCTTTAGAGATTTTTTCATCCCAAAATTTTTGAATTAAAGAAAGAGCGCCATCAATTTCAGTTAATCTATGAAACTCATCTATAGTAACAATCTTTCCTTCATGAAGTTTTTTAGATATATATTCTAAGAAAGCTGAAAAATCTTGAAATCTAAAACCCTTAAAAAATTCATGCTCTACAGCTTTAGATAACTCGTTTAATATAGTTTTTTCTCCTCCCCTAGGAATATAAAAATAAAGTCCCTCTTTTCCTTTTAAAAATTCAAGAAGCAAACTAGTTTTTCCTACTCTTCTTCTACCATAAACAATTATTAATTGAGCTTTTTCACTTCTATAAAGTGAATCTAAGATAGAAAGTTCATTTTTTCGATTCACAAATCTTACAATCATGATTGTAAGAATCTATAATCTACATACAAACATTACACATCCAATTTGTGGTTTCTATATTTTAGATTAGCATACATTTTTATCTTAGAATCTTTTGATGTTATTTTATTGTTAGCTAAGTATAAGTTCTTTTAAATAGAAAGATTAAAATGTATTTAAAATAATAGAAGTTGTGATTTGAAATGAACTTAGGATTAGATGGTAAAAGAGTTTTAGTTACTGCGGCCTCAAAAGGTCTAGGATATGCTTCAGCAAAAGCTTTTCTTGCAAATGGTTCTCGAGTAATAATCAGTTCATCCAATAATGAGAATTTAAAGAAAGCGTATGAATCGTTGAAAGCATTGGGGGAGGTTTATATGGTTAAAGCAGATTTGACTAAAAAGGAAGATATTGATAATTTATTTAGTGAGGTTAATAAAATTTTTAATGGGCTTGATGTATTGGTCTATGTTACTGGTGGTCCGAGGCCAGGCAAGTTTATGGATTTAAACGATGAGGATTGGATTCGTGCATCAGAGCTTTTATTACTTAGCGCGGTGAGGTGTGCAAAACATGCTGCAAATCTTATGAAAGAAGGAGGTAGAATAATATTTTCTGCATCTGTAGCTATAAAGGAACCCATGGAAGATCTTGTTTTAAGCAATGTTGTTAGAATTAGTATTGCAGGATTAGTTAGAACATTATCAAAAGAGTTAGGTAGAAAGGGTATTTTAGTTAATGCTGTTTTACCAGGTTTAATACTTACTGATAGGGTTAAAGAATTAGCGTTAAACAGGTCTAAACGCGAAGGTAAGGATATTAATGATGTAATTAAGGATATGTCCAAAGATATACCACTTGGCAGATTAGGCACACCCGAAGAATACGCTAACGTCATACTCTTTTTAGCCTCAAACCTTGCAACATATATAAATGGAGCTAGTATACCTATAGATGGCGGACTTCTAAAAAGCGTTTTCTAACTCCCTTATTTTTCTTTCCTGAGATATGAATCATTACCTTTTAACCAATCATATCTAGGTGGTGAGAAAATATCTATATCAAAAGTATCCTCTTCTGCCCATACTTCATGAGGCACGTTTGAGGGTATTATAACCAATTCATTATCCTTTATTATGTATTCTTCCCCATTAATTTTAAATCTTAATCTTCCCCTCACCACGTATGATATCTGCTCTGACTCATGATTATGAAGCGGTATATGGAGACCTTTTTTAAGAACAAACTGAACAAACATCATCTTTTCACTAGTAACTATCTTCCTAAATAAGAGAGGATTGAGTTCTTCCTCTTTAACTTCATCTAGCTTTATAACCTGTATTTTCATAGTATATCATTCTATACTATGATTAACAAATTATTATAGTTAATGTTATAATGTTCATTGTTATTCAATCTTAAAAGGTTTGAATTCATTTTTTTCAATCATATCAAGAATTTTCATCTTTATTAATGAAACATTAATACCATTATATGTTCCACTAAAATCTTTCATTTCATATAGTGCCCGTTTAAATATTGAAGCTGCACGTGTTATATTATTCCGTTGTATATGAACTAATGCTGCAGCTGTTAATATTAATCCATGTAATAAAGATTTTTCCTTCCCCTCAGCTTTTCTCCACAATATTTCTAATAATTCATGAACTTCCCAAAATCTTTCAGAATTAAAAAGTTCTATCACCTTTTTAAATATATCACCATTAAATTCAAATCTTGAAAGATCTCTAAAAAACATTAACTTAGAAAACTCATTTACCTTTCCTAAATTTTTCAAATCATCACAAAATACATCAATTTCAATATGATCAGAAGCTACCCTAACATCATTCACTATAAACAAATTATTAAATGTCTGCCTCAAATAACTAATCAAACTCTCCCTATTAGCTGGCACAAACCCATGATTTTCTACAATTATCAATAATCTTTTGGTAGGATTACCCCCCATATCAAACCTCTCTAAACACCTCAAAACATAGAAAATAAACATTTATATAATTTTAAATATCTTTAAATGTCAAATCTAACATTATTTTTATCCAACTCACGCAAAACACATAATGTTGTCATTCAGCTACAAACTTTATAATTATGGAACTTAATATTACTTAGACATAATTTAAATCATAAGGTAAAAAGCACACTATTTTCTATTACAAATGACGACATTATGCAAAACAAAACTTATTAATAGAAATTATTTTTATTTTATAAATTTAAAGAATATATTTAAATAGTTTTAGGTTTAAGTATAATTAGAGGTGTTAAGTGAGGTGCATTTTAGGAAATACTTGACTGTGTTTTTATTGGTACTCACTATAAGCTTAACAGTTCCAACATTCTCCATACTTTACGCTGAAGTAATAATTGGCAGGGAGAATCAGGGGGTCACAATCTATATACAAGCACAAGATGAGAACGGAACACCAACAGCAAACGCGCACATAAAACTCTACATACTAACAGAAGAGGGTAAAAAACTATTGAGCGAAACAACCACAGATGAGTACGGGAGAGCAGCACTACACATCACAATCCCAAGAAAATACATCGCGGACGATCCCAATACAAAGAAACCAATATACGCATCAATAAACCTCGAAATAACCGCAAGCATGCAAAATGCATTCGGCGGACAAATATTCCCACTCGACCCCACGCACATGAATTGGCCAGAAGACAACAAACAAATAACAATCACACTCAAAACACGCACAAAACAACACACAAACATTCAACCTACAAACACATGCACACCATACAACTATTACGACACACGAGAATACACAGAAGTATTAAGATATACAACATGGGACAACATAAGCACAAATTGGTACTACCCACCAGGAGCAAAAATAAGAATACAAGCTAAAATACGTTACTATGACATAGATTGTAATCCATTAAACTGGGAAGATTATGGCTACACAGAAATAACACTCGACGCAGGGCTCACTCAAACTTACTATGATACGGGTAGGAGTGTGCATGTTTTGAGTTTTGAGGTACTTTATAGGTTGGATTATCATGAGGGTGATCCTTACATTTTGGGTGTTTGGGATGAGGTGTACGGTGTTGATACATCAACTGATCCTCGTGATTATTCTAAGTATAGTACTTTGTGGGATGGTGCATTACCCATGTATAGTAATTATTATGTGACACATCAAGGTGATGTAAGATCGATTCCTGTTAGTGGTGGTGATAGTTGGGTTTTTAGTGTTGGTGTTAGTTTTAGTGTTGGTGTTGGTGTGAGTGTTGGTGTTAGTTTGGGTGTTTCGAAGACTTCTGCGCCGCAGTCGTACCTCTATATTATTGTGGGTGTTGTTGGTGGTAGTGCGTATGTTTTAACTACTAGTCCTGATGCTAGTTTTCTTATAAGTTATTCCAATTGGATAGATCCCAACCGCCCAAGATAACTCTCCAGTTCATTCAAAAATTCAACTTAATAAAAGAACTTTACTAAAATTATGTTTACCGATTAATCTTAGGTTTAAATGAACTAAATTGGTTATATTGAAGATTATTATTAAAATTGCATAATATGTTGTGTTTTATTATTTCATTAATTTTAAATATGTTTTATTGTAAATAATTATTATGATAGGAGAGTTGTTTAAGATATTGCGTTTTTCAGGGATTATTGCAGTGATGTTGGCTTGGTTTGTGATTGGTTTATCTATTTATTATAATCCATGGTTTATTTTTACTAAGAATGCGTTGAGTGATCTGGGTAGTCCTGATGCTAATGCTCCGTGGATTTATAATTATGGTCTCATTGTAACGGCTATTTTTGTAATTTTGTATTCCATATATTTAATTCTAGATGCGAATAATAAGATTGAGACTGTTGGTGGTGCTTTTGTAATTATAGCTGGTATTTTCTTAGCATTAATAGGTATCTATTATGCTGGTACGAGGCCGCATGTATTTGTTTCGACGTGGTTTTTCATACAGATGGATCTTGCTATGTTAATATATAGTTTAGGATTATTGTTTGAAAAGTTAAAAATTTATGGTCTTTCATTAATTATTATAAGTATTATTGGTCCATTTATAGCATTAATTGTAAAATGGCCTTCTGCTGCGACTCTTGAGACATTTGGTATTATTATAATAGATGTTTGGGTTTTTTCAATGATGAAAGTTCATTATGTCAAGAACGTAAAAAATATTCATAAGTCATGATGAGTGTTTAACCATCTTTAAATAGTAGTATCTCATATGGTTGATTATGCTATATGAGTTGGTTAAAAAACTCATTAATGAGCATCGCTTATTTGCATCAGATATGCAAAATATGGAAAGTTTAGTAAGATCTTCTGAAATAGATATAAATCAATTATCTAAATTATTAAGTGAACTTAGGTATAAGTTATCTAATCATATAATTGATGAAGAATCTGTACTATTTCCAGAAATGGCGTATAATAATTTGGTTGATACTAGTTTATTAAGCGAAGTAATGCAGCAACATTTAGATATTCTAGATCGTTTAGATAAACTTGAGCTTGAATTGGGTGCTAAGAATTTAGAGAATTTTAAAGAGATATTAAAAGATCTTCAGGAAATTCTTAATATTCATCATAAATCTGAAGAGACAAAAATATTTCCTAATGTGAAGGAATCTCTATAACTTAAATTAAGAGAAAATTTTATCCTTCTTTACTCATAGGAAAAGTTGATGTTTTTAGTGGGTGGTTATGAGTGGTGTTATCTATTTTTAAAATATTTTTCGTTTGATGAGTTTTATAAGTCTTCTTGATGTGATATAAAGCATGATGATGTTAAGTATTATGCCTATCCATAAGAGGTATGATGTTAATTGTATTATTATTGATGATAATCCTAATGTTGATCCTGTAATTATTCCAATCACTAAAGTAATTATTGTTACGGAAATTGTGGCTCCGCATGATGGACATGTTAATGCTGTGGAAACTGTTGATGTTATTCCTATTATTGTTGCGATTGAGCTTGCAGAGCTGAGGCTTTTCTCGAAGGTGCATTTATTCTTAATTTCTTTAGTTATGTATACTAGTTCTGAGATGAGTAGGCTTATGATTAATGATGATATGATGATCGTTACGAGAAGTTCTGGAGTTAAGTATATTATCCAAAATGTCTGCGTATTATAATTTGATTCTATCCACATGATAACAGTCCCATTAATATTAACATAATCAGGCTTAGATAAAAATCCAATCCTTATTGGTTTCGCACCATTCACCAACCACTGCGCCCCCATCAACATTAAAATATTAATAACAAACATAACAACAAAAAGTACAAAAAACAATCCCCTATACTTCTTTTTTGCAAATACTATCCTCAACGCTCTTAAAATGACTTTCATTATTCTTACCCTCCTACAACTATTATACTACCTTGTACCCAACTGTAAAAACCACTCCGATATTTATAAGTACCATTTTTAGTGAATGTGTATGACCATTCACCACCTGGTGGAATAGGCCCTGAACTGAAAGAACCATCAAATGCAACAACACTTTGTGTAAATGGTGATATATTTTTCCATGTTACTGTATTATTAATTCCTATAATGACTCTAATGTATGTTGGTTCAAAAGTTTCGGAACCACACACATAAGGTATTGCGGTATCTATAATAATTACAGGTTTGTTTTTAAATTTATATGCATTAACATCATTATAATATGATAGCATAGGGATAAATAAAAGTATAATCAATATTGCAGTTATTTTTTTATAAGATATATTATAACGTTTAAGAATATTGAACAGTACTGCTATAGAACCAATAACTATGCCTATTTCACTGATCACTACTAATAATCCTAAAAATTCTAAATCCTCGATTGTAATAGTTTTTAATGAGTACGGGAGGGTCTCATAAGCAGTATGAAATAAAGTATAAAGAATCCAAGAGGAAATTAATATAATAAGGGATCTGCTTAGCTTAAACCATGAAAACATTTTTAAACGATTCATGCACGCACCCCTATGATTTAGCTAATACAGATACATCATGAACCATATCATCACTATTCCATAAAGGAGGAACACCATAGAATGCTTCTCTTATTTTGAATTTTTTATCAATTATATAAGTTACTACTGTATGATCAACTTCATAGTTCTCATTATTATGATTATGTTCTGATGCATGTTCAGTAGTATCAGTTTTATTAATATTAACATAAACATTGTAAGCTTTCCATACAAATCTTAGATTAGTAAGTGAACCTGAATAAGTAGAACCTGCAGTATTATTTGTGAGGAAGTATAGGTTTATTGCATTGAAGTGTTCAGCATACTTTTTCATGATTGTCACATTATCACGATCTGGATCCACAGTTACAAATACTATCGCAATTTGATCTTTGAAACCCTCAGATACTAATTTCTGATAAACCTTTACAAGGTTTGCTGTAATTACTGGACATATATCAGGACAATTTGTGTAAATAAAAGTAAGTATTATCACTTTTCCCTTAAAATTTGATAAACTCACAGGTGAGCCATTTTGATCAATTAATGTAAAATCAGTAGCCTCTTTAGGAGGATCAAGAACGAATCCTTTAAGTTGTGAATTTAGATAATTTAAATAGATTAGAGATGATATTATTACTGTCAAAGATATTACTATGATTATTATTAAAAGAAATAATCTTTTCATATTAAACACCAACATTTTTGTTTAAGATAAAGTAAATAATAAAAATTATTAATAGATATATTCATGTGAAATATTTAAATACTCTAAAATAATCGTCTATCGATTAAAATTATATGAAGTTTAGATATTTAAACATTTATTTTGGTATCTAAACTTTTATGTTCATTATAACATATGTTATAATGACAAATCTAATTAAAATTATAGCTATTATAAATATTTGTTATATTAAACAAAAGATCCCGTATATTTTATAAACCAAAAATATATATTATAGGATATTGTATATAAAAGTGGTGTGTATTACATGTTTGATATTGGATTGGACTGGATAACTGTAACATTTATAGTATTTAGAGAGGCATTAGAGGCTGGTCTTGTAAGCCTTATTATGCTTGCTTATCTTATAAGGCTTAATAGGCGTGATCTTATTAAATATGTATATATTGGAGTAGGATCAGCTGTTGTCCTTTCTTTAATCTTAGGAGTTTCTATATTGCTTATTTATTCTGAGCTTAGTGATATCGGTGCTGACTTTTTTGAGATTGTTGCGGGTTTTATAGCGGTCCCTATTCTTACTTTTATGATAATGTGGATGGCTCGTGCATCAAAAAGAATTCGTGGAGAGTTAGAAGAACGTATACAATTTTTTATTGATAGAAATTATTTGATAGGTATTGTAATAGTTTCATTAACAACTGTTGCTAGGGAAGGACTTGAAACTGTTTTATTCTTAATGGCATTCATAGTATCAGCACCTCTCAGCACTATCATTGGTAGTATTATAGGTATTATCATAACATTGGGTCTATTATGGACTATAAATAAAGGATTTATGAAAATTAAACTTCAATCAATATTTAAATACACAAGCTTAATAATAATTATTCTAGCTGCCGGTATATTATTTAAAACTACGAATAAAATGGTTAATTTTCTAGCAGATATTGGAATATCTCTAGGTGTTTGGGGTCATCCAGCTTATTACATGAATATACCAGATAATAGTCTTTTCTCAGATGAAGGTTTGATTGGTGGTATTATTAGTGCTTTTACTGGCTATATGCCACAAGCTACATGGCTTGCTGTTATAACATATATATTATATTGGTCTATTGCAGGATTCTTCTTTTATAAGACGTATGCAGATTAGATTAACTAATCATATGCTTTTATTATTGATACTAATTGGTAATGTCCTTTTAAATTAGCTATTAGCAAGTTCTTGATTTCTTTTACTAGATGTATTTGTTAATAGTGATTTATAATAAAGTTTTTAAGATTCTTTTAATAATAAATTATTAGTGATGATTATGTCGGTTAAGGAGGAGGAGAGGGATTTAGAAAGGGCTGAGGAATATGAACTAATGTATTCCAGGGGTACTTTAAGGGGAGGAAATAAATTCGAACTTAGTACTGGGTTAATTATAGCTGCCAGGTTTGCTGATAAGCTTAGGCGTGTTGCTATAGTTGCACTTAGTAAGATGGCCCCTAAGGATGTTATAATAAGGGATGTTTCAGAACTTAATATGAGATTGCATAATGAGATTGTTGAGAAAAGGAAGATTGGAAAATTGGATATTATAAAGATTACAGTAAACGGTTATTATGATCAAGCTTCGAATAAAATAGTGTGGGAAGATTATAAGATATCAAAGTATGTTAGCGAGGATGAATATAATAAGTTGTTGAAGGAGAATGAACTGTTAAAGGCAGAAAATAAGCAGCTTAAAGATAAAATAGAGGAGATTAAAAAAGTGCTTGGTTAATTTTAAAATATTATTTTTCTTTTTAATGATTTTTTAATGTGTTATAAAATAAGTTATTAAAATTGTGCTTACTAGTTATTCTTGTGATTAGGGAAACTAATGTTATTAAAAAGCATTTTAGGCATGGTATGATTAAGGTTGCTATTGTTTATCCTAATGTTTATGAGGCTATGGTATCATCACTCTTTATTAATTTGGCATATTACTTATTAAACAGTTATGATCATATTATTGCTGAGCGTTTCGTTTTAAGCAATCCTTTTGGCGAAGAACCTATTCCTAGAAGTATAGAAAGTGGTATGCCATTAAATGATTTTGATGTTATATTGTTTAGTGTGCATTATGAACCTGATTATGTGAATATTATACGAATGCTTCAGGCAGCTAAGATAGAACCATTACGAGAAAAGAGAAAGAATAAATTAGTGATCGTTGGAGGGCCTCCACTTATAGCGAATCCTGAACCATTAGCTGAAATAGCGGATATAATAGTTATCGGTGAATTTGAATCTACTTATGAGAAATTAATAGAATTTGATAAGGATTTATTAAAAAGTGAAGATGGCTTTTATGTTACTGAAAGAGGAAAGAGTGAAATTGTAAAAAGAAATTGGGTGGAAGATTTAGATTCAGCATTTTATCCAGTAAAACAAATAATACCACTTGATGTAGAACCAGTTTATGGTAAGAGTTTTCTTTTAGAAACTTCGAGAGGTTGTGCTCGCGCGTGCAGATTTTGTATGGAGGGCCATATATTTCTTCCAAAAAGAGATCGTAGTTTAAATAAGATTAAAGAAATAGTATCAAAAGGATTAGTGTTGAACAATGTTGATAAAGTTACCATATTATCTCTATCATATTTTGACCATTCGCACTCAGAAGAAATACTAGAGTATCTTATTAACGAAATGAAAGTTAAAATTAGTGTCCCATCATTGAGGGCTGATAGTCTTAATATGGAAAGAATCGAATTAATAGCGAGAGGTGGACAAAAAAGTTTAACCATTGCGCCTGAGACTGGCACATTAAGGCTTGGAAAGATGATAAATAAAATAATTCCGCTTGATATGACCACAGAGATTGCAAAGGTTGCTAAAAAACTTAATTTTGATCATTTAAAATTATATTTCATGATAGGATTGCCAGGAGAGACAATTGATGATATACATGCATTGATCAATTATGTGAAATCAATTTCAAAAATTATTAATGTAAAAATTACGATAACTCCTTTTATACCAAAACCTCATACTCCATTTCAATGGGTCGGAATGCGTTCTTTAGAAGAAATTAAATCAAAGATATCTTTAATTAAAAAACAAATCAAAAATGTCAATTTTTACGATGAAAAATGGGCATTAATACAAGCATCATTGTCACTTGGAAATAGAGAATTAAGTAAAGTTCTCATTAAATGGGCTTCTTATGGTGGAGGATTAGCTGGTTGGAGAAAGGCTACTAAAGATTTTGATTTATCATACGTATTCAAGGGATGGAACATTAAAGATGAATTACCGTGGTCACATATAAACTTAGGCTTCGAGAAAATTATTGCTAAAAGCTTCGAAAATTTTAAATCAATGAACGATGTGTAAAAATTATTAAGAGAATATTGACAAAACTATATAACAAGAAATATATGTCACATTGTAATGTATACATTGAGTATACCATGGAAACAAAATATCAAGATGTTAAAGTATGGGTCACAAAAAGTGGCAAGATACTTATAATTAGGTTCACATCTGATAAAAGTGAGGCTCAATTATCTATAGTAAGTCCTCCCGATGGATTAGAAACATTAGCGGAAATGTCTGCACAATGGGCGTCAACAAATACTAAAGGTAATAAAGCAACTGCTGCCTTGTATCACACACTCTTTCTTGCAATAAAAGCAAAGAAATTAAGCTGGCGTGATCTACTCACCGAGCGTGTTTCAGTATGGACATCCAGAACAGGATCAGTTAGCCCTCTTAGTGTAAAAGCCTTAGCTTACAGGGGAGGAAGAGGAGTGAAACTGTACACAATTATGAACATGATGAAACATAATAAAAATACAATGGCACCCCAAACTAAAGATAACATATTATTAAAATAATTTTAAGGAAGTATATTAGAATATTTATATTATTATTCTTAAAAAAATTAATACTATAAAATCGTTAATTTACTTAAATTATTGTATATTATTACCATTAATAACTAAAAAATAAACTTTATATTTTTCTTATCTATTAAAATAATAATGGTGACCCAAAATGTCCGCACCAGCCAAACCAGAAGAAAAGAAGGAAGAAAAGAAAGAGAAGAAGAAAAAGAAGTAGGGTCACCAATAGGTATACTTAAAAATTAAAATCATATTTTTTATCTTTTATTATTTTAAGCTTATGCATAAGCTTAAACTTATGTATTAATTTATTTTTCTTCTAAAGAGAAGCATATGAATAAAACGTTAAGTATAGCTGCTACAGGAATTATGACTGCTTTAGTTGCTGCTATGACTATGGCTATAAGTATTTATATAGCGCCTACACGTGGTTATTTTAATGTAGGTGAAGTTGCAGTATATCTTTCGGCATTATTTTTTGGGCCATATGTTGGTGCTTTCGCAGGTGGAGTTGGTTCAGCAATTTCTGACATAACACTAGGCTATTTACAATATGCTCCTGGGACTCTTATCATTAAAGGATTTGAAGGTTTCATTGCAGGTTATTTGACGCATAAATTTCCTAAAAAAGTAAATAAGAGATCATGGAGGGTTGGTTTAGTAGGAATCTCATCAACAATTCTAATAATAGCAATGATAATACTCTTCATTTATTATCAGGGTAATGCTGAATTAACAATAGGTAATTTAATATTTGAACTAACAATACCGGGGATTCTATGGATAATTTTAGTGGGTCTAATGCTAATTAGTGTTGTGAGCGCTACATTAAAATTTGATCCTGAATTAGGTTGGATAACATTCTCAATTATAATAAGTGGCATAGAAATGGTAATAGGTTATTTTCTTTATGAGTTAATTATAGTTGGAGCAGAAGCTTATGCAGAAATACCATTTAATATTGGTCAAATGACTGTAGGACTTTTAGTGAGCATACCAGTATACCGATCATTAAGAAAAAGAATAACAGAATTTATAAGTTAAAATAGTAACTTAAGTTTCTCTATTGTCTTTTTATCAGGATACCCATTCTCATCCCAACCTCTTAATTTATAATATAGACTTAATGCATACTCAAATTCCTCCTTAGTTAAAGAAAGATTTTTATCCTCAAATTTAATAGGTTCAAACCAACGTTTAGGTAATTGATCATTTACACGATTTACACCCATTTTATTATTAATTATTCTAGTTAATGTTACTATCCTCTCACCAGCATTAATAACCTCTTCTACAGTATAATTAAACCCAGTGACTAAATTTAAGAAGTCGGTTATGATCTGAAAGTTGAAAATGTAACGACCAAATTTACATAATAATGCGGAATCCATTAGTGCACTCAAATTTTCGTATTCTATTATGGCCTTAACCTTCTCTTCACCAAGAGATTGTCTTCCACCAGCTTTACCACCAATATCTATCGCATAAGCCATTGTTCCAAGATGATCAGCACCCCTACCAGCAATAGCATAATTCAAAGCCATACCTTTAAGAGATCTCGGATCATAAGCTGCTGGTTCAAGTCCTTTTACATGAACAGCTAAATCAATGGCATCCATTCTTTTACTAACCTCCATAACACCATCAGCAAGAATATCACCAACACCTCTTCTGTACGCTATATCAATGATTAATGTCTTCACTGACTCAGGATCATTCCAATCAATTTTTAAATTGAGTTTACCTCTTTTAGAAAGTTCTATAGCAAAACCAATAGTATTACCAAGTGAGATTGTATCCATGCCAAGCCTATCCGCTAAATCATTGAAAACTATTATCCAATCTGGATCAACAATACCTAAGTTACCACCCAATGCAAAAATGGTCTCATATTCTATATCAATTTTGGTATTAAATTTCTTCGATTCTACTAAACGATGACAAGCAGCAGAACAATATAAGCATGCCGCAGGATGTAAGAAATAGTGTTCCCTTAAATATGGCCATGCTATACTTTTCCATCCATCAACTTGTACTTTAGACCAATAATAACTTGGGAAAAAGCCAGTTTCATTAGCAATTTCAACTAACCGTGGTGTACCACCCTCTCTAAGAGATTTAATAGAACCATCAATTGCAAGTTTTGCATTAAAAAGTTTCATATATTCTGCAAATTTCTCAGGATAGGCTATTTTAATATTCCTATTAATAGATTTAAAGACTATAGCTTTAAGTTTCTTACTACCCATCACAGCTCCCGGTCCCGTACGACCAAATTGCCTCCATCTATCATGATTTATTGAAGCATACCTAACAAGATTCTCACCAGCTGGTCCTATAGTTAATACAGCATTATCTTTTCCATGATCTTTCCATAAAATTTCTTCACTTTCAATAGTATCCTTTCCCCATAAATGAGATGCATCATGAAATCTAACATTATCCCCCTCTATTACTAAATAGATTGGATTCTTAGATGCTCCTTTAATTATTAATACATCTACATTTGCATATTTCATTATAGCTCCCAATGTACCACCGACATTTGACCCGCCAAGTATGTTAGTTAATGGTGATCTAAACCCTACCCACGCACGTGTTGCCATAGTTAATGGTATTCCGCCTAATGGTCCAGTTGCAAAAACCAATAAATTATCTGATGAAAGGGGTTCATACTTCCATATTTCATAATTATATAGAAAATAATTAGCGATTCCTTTACCTCCGATGAACATTTTAGCAAGGTTCATATTTAATTCTTCAGATCTGTGCGATTTATGAGTAAGATCAACAATCAATACTTTATTAGCATAACCATACATAGTTCTCATCATTATTATTAAGCACACATTAATATTTTTTTACAACAAAAGTAAGAACTGATTAAAAATATTGTTCATAAATGTTATATTCCTGAAATTATAAAATAATAAATGAGAAGATTTGACAGACGTAATAGCTATAGGTAATGCAAATGTTGATCTAATGTCAACAGTAATGCATTTTCCAGGACCTGATGAAGAAACATTGGCTAAAAATTTCAGAATTGTACCAGGGGGATCTGCATCCAATTTTGCTGTAGCACTTTCACGTCTTGGTGTTTCAACAGGTTTAATAGCTTCCATAGGTGATGATGCATTTGGACAATTAATAATTAATAACTTAAAAAGCGAAAATGTTGATATATCTCATATTAAAATTGTTAAAAATAATTATACTGGCATTGTTATGGTATTTATAGATGAATATGGAGAAAGAAGAATGATAGCTTATCGAGGAGCTAACTTAGCATTAAATAATGAAGATATAAATCCAGAGTATCTCAAATCCGCCAAAATAATTCATCTGAGCGGAACCAGATTAGAAATAGCTGAATATGCTACACATATAGCAAAGAAAGAAAATACAATCGTATCATTCGATCCTGGAAGCATATTAGCATCAATGGGTATAGAAGGTTGCAAAAATATTCTTAAAAATACTGATATATTATTCATTAATCGTGTAGAGATCGTAAAAATGACTGGCATTCAGAATATAATTAAGAGCGCGCATGAATTACTTAAACACGGCCCTTCACTAATAGTTGTAAAATTAGGTTCTGAAGGATCGTTAGCTATAACTAAAGATAATGAGGTGAAAGTGCCTGCTTTTAAAGTTAAAGTAGTTAATACAACAGGAGCTGGTGATGCCTTTAATGCAGGATTTATAAAAGCATTTCTAAGTAATATGAACATATATGAGGCATTAAAAATTGGTAATGCGGTCGCAGCATTATCAATAACAAAACCTGAACCAAGATTATCATTTCCCAACTTTGATGAAGTTAAACAATTTTTACTGACACAACAAGATATTTCATTTTGAACATCAACAATGAGATAATGGCTTTAGTAAATATCATAACAATTTAATATATATTTTATTTCATTTTATAAATTAATTAGTATAATAATACAATTTATATATATTAAAAATAAAAATAACATTTAAATACAAGAAAAACTAAAAATAATAGCTGAGATAAAATGACTGAAGTTAAATTTCTTGGTGAAGCTTTACCTTTTGAAGAACAGATAACATTAGATAAATGGAAACATAGACATGTTGATATAAAAACATATTTTGATTACTATAAAAAAACTGTAATTAATTATGAAGATTTATGGGCTACAATGGCTAAAGAACTCGAATGGTTTAGACCATGGGATAAGGTACTTGAAAAAGGAGATTATCCTAACGTTTATAAATGGTTTGTAGGAGGAAAACTTAACGCATCTTACTTAGCATTGGATAGACATGTTAAAACATGGAGAAAAAATAAACTAGCACTAATCTGGGAGGGAGAACCATGCGAACAAGGAAAACCAAAAGAAGTTAAAAAATTCACATACTATGATCTATGGAAAGAGGTGAATAGAGTAGCATATATTCTAAAAAATAATTTTAAACTAAAGAAAGGTGATAAAATAGCTATCTATCTTCCAATGATACCTGAATTACCAATAATAATGCTGGCAGCTGCTAGATTAGGAATAACATTTACAGTAATCTTTAGTGGATTTAGTGCAGAAGCATTATCAAATAGAATAAATGATTTAAACGCTACATTACTCATCACTGCAGATGGATTTTATAGAAGAGGCAAAATCATAAGATTAAAAGAGATAGCTGATAAAGCACTCGAACTCTCACCAGGAATACAAGGAGTAATCGTTGTAAGAAGGCTTAATTTAGACATAAAAATGGTTGAAGGAAGGGATTATTGGCTTGATGAACTTTTAAATGGTATACCAACTAATTCATACATAGAGCCTGAACAAGTAGAAAGTGAACATCCCTTATATGTACTCTATACATCAGGAACTACAGGAAAACCAAAAGGCGTAATACATGATACTGGAGGTTATTTAGTATTATTACATAGTACTATGAAATGGGTCTTTGATATAAGAGATGATGATGTTTATTGGTGTACTGCTGATATTGGATGGGTTACTGGACATAGTTATATAGTATTTGGTCCGCTTATTGAGGGAGCAACAAGCATAATGTATGAAGGAACACCAGATTATCCATTACCTGATAGATGGTGGGCAATTATAGAGAGATATGGTGTAACAGTATTTTATACTACACCAACAGCAATTAGAATGCTGATGAGATTTGGTGACGAATATGTAAAAAAGCATGATAGATCAACACTTAGACTCATGCATAGTGTTGGGGAACCAATAAACCCATCAGCTTGGAAATGGCTTTTCGAAGTTGTTGGTGAAAAACGATGTCCAGTTGGTTCAACATGGTGGATGACGGAAACAGGTGGAATATTAATAAGCCATGCACCAGGTCTAATGCTAGTTCCATTAAAACCTGGAGCTAATGGGCCACCTCTGCCTGGAATAGATGTAGATGTAGTGGACGAAAGAGGAGTTTCAGTTGAGCCAGGACAAAAAGGTTTTCTAGTTATAAAGAATCCATGGCCTGGTATGCCTGGTCCACCTACAGGACTTTATGGCGATCCTGAAAGATATAATAAAGTATTTTATGAGCGTATTCCTGGCAATAATTATTTCTTTGCTGGTGATTATGCCGTGAAAGATAAAGATGGATATATATGGGTTGCTGGCAGAGCTGATGAAGTATTAAAAGTTGCCGGTCATAGGATAGGAACATATGAAATAGAATCATCATTAGTTTCTCATAAGGCTGTCGCTGAAGCAGCCGTGGTGGGAGTCCCAGATCCTGTTAAAGGTGAGACTCCGGTTGCATTTGTATTATTGAAACAAGGTTATGAACCTACTGATGAACTTAGAGCTGAGCTTAAAAAATGGGTTCGCGATACATTTGGTCCCATAGCTGAACCATCTCAAATATTTTTTGTGAATAAGTTACCTAAAACTCGAAGTGGAAAAATTATGAGAAGGTTAATTAAAGCAATTGCAGATGGTAAGCCATTGGGTGATATTACAACATTAGAAGATGAAGCATCTGTAGAAGAGGTTAAGCAAGTATATGAAAATCTTAAAATTAAATAATTTTTTCTTTATTTAAGGATATCTTTATATGTGATGAAAAATACTTTTTAATGATATATTATGATGGGTACTGAGCGTATTGTAAATGATCTTAAGAAAATCGTTGGACAAGATAATGTAGAGGATGATGAATTGGTTGTAAAATTATATTCTAGAGATGCTGTATATATCGAAGGTGGTGCATTAGCTGTTGTTTTTCCTACTTCAACAAAACATGTTTCTGATTTAGTGAAGTATGCTTATAAAAATGATTTAAAAATTTATCCTCAAGGTGCCACTACTGAGATTGTCGGCTCTTCAACACCGCATAAAGATGGGATTATTATAAGTTTTAGTAAAATGAATAGTATTAAAGAATTTAATATTATTGATTCGTATGTGGTTGTTGAGCCCGGTGTTAGAATTAATGATTTAAACACTTTTTTGGCAAAAGAGGGTTATATGTTTCCGATTGACCCAGCTTCAATGAAAGCTGCTACTATAGGTGGTGCTATAAATAGTGGAGCTGGGGGGATGATGGGTGTAAAGTATGGAACAATGAAGGATTGGGTTTTAGAGTTAGAGGTTGTGATTCCTAATGAAAATGGGACTATATTGAGATTAGGTTGTAAAACTATGAAGTGTAGGAGTGGATATGATCTGGTAAGACTAATAATAGGAAGTGAAGGCACATTAGCAATTGTAACAGAAGCAACCTTAAAGATTACACCATTACCAGAGAATGTAGTAACTATAGCAAGCTTCTTTCCAACTCTTGAAGATTTAGTTAATGCCGTTGTTGAATTAAAGAAACGTAAAATAAATCTTTTTATCGCAGAGTTTGTTGATGCGCAAACTGTTGATGTTGTTTCTAAAGTTCTGAATCCCAAAATTAAGGGGATTGGAAATCTTTTAATAGTTTCTGTTGATACACCACTAGAATTAGCTAATATGTTATTAGATTCGTTAGAAAAAATCATGAGAAGTAATAATGCTACATCAATTTTTAAGGCAAAGTCTATGCTAGAGGCTGAAGAAATGGGTATTTTTGATATAAGGCGAGGGTATTATCCAACTTCTATTAGAATTGCTTCTGAAGAAAGTAAGGATCCTACGTCTAGGATAATAGTTTATGTTGAAGATATATCTGTTCCTCCGTCAAAACTTAAACAGGCTGTTGAAGAACTTAGAGCATTATCAGTAAAATATAATATATCTATGACTTTAGGTGGTCATATAGGTGATGGTAATATTCATCCAGTAGTGTGGTTTGAGGAGAATAATATTAAAGCAAAAGAGCGTGTTCTAGAATTCTTTAAAGAAATTATGCGTCTTGCTATTAGGTTAGGTGGTACGATGAGTTCTGAGCATGGAATAGGAACAACAAAAAAAGAAGGATTATTAATGGAGCTACAATCTAAAGAAAGTGAATATGCTCTCGATCTAATGAAGAGAATTAAGAATATCTTTGATCCAAAAGGTATACTTAATCCTGGAAAAATATGGTGAGAAATATGAGCATTTTAGAAGGACGTTCAGATTTAATAAGTATTAAGAGAGAGATTTGGAATGAGGTAAGACGTTGTTCTTCATGCGGTTTTTGTGAGTGGGTTTGTCCTACTTTACAAGAACAAAAACTTAGGCATTATGGTCCTCGTGGAAGAATAAATGTAATATTATTTTCATTGAGAGATAACATATGGACAAAAAAAGGATTAGAAAGTATTTTTTCATGCTTAGTTTGTGATGCGTGTACTACTCAATGCCCTGCTGGAATTCATATAGCAGAAGTTATAAAGAAGTTTAGACACTATATAGTAAAGGAGGACATGATTAATGCCTTTAGCCATTAAGGATATATTAGATATAATTAAAGAAACTACTGAAAAAAGAGGAAGCCCTGTTCCTTTACCCATTGATGTGGTTACAGGATGGGTAAAAAATTTAAATATTCCAAGAGGAGGTGATACTGTTCTTTATACTGGACAACTTTATCAGATGGTTCCATATATAAATCGTTATGTTCATCAACTTGAAAAGATTAGTGCGACAACATTAAAACTTGCAAAAGTTGCTGGTAAGTTCTTAGACCTTTCAATGTTTATTGAAAAACCTTCTCAGGAGGAGATTGAAAGACAGCATACTATTATAAGAAATATTGCTAAACTTTTATTAAAATTAGGAGTAAGATTTGGGTATTTATATGAGGATGATATGTATTCTGGTGTACTTCTTTATGATTTAGGACTTTATGATACATTCATTAATCATGCAAAAAAGGTTTATTATCAATTCAAAAAATATAATGTGAAGCATGTTATAACTATTGATCCTCATACGACTAATATACTAAGAAAAGTATATCCAGAATACATAGAAAACTTTGATTTAGATGTAGTAAATTATATAGAGGTATTAGCAGAAAAAGAACTCAATAATATAAATAATGTAAATAAAAATGTTGTCATACATGACTCATGCATATATGCAAGAAGCGAGAATATAATAAAACAACCCAGAGAATTACTCTCTAAAATTGGTATAACTGTACTTGAACCTCCAAGAAATAAAAACCTTACATTTTGTTGCGGCGGTCCTATAGAGATGTTATTTCCTGAACTTTCTCATAGGGTTGCAGAAACACGGATGAAAGAATTACAAAATGTAGATAGAAATATTGTTGTTGCATGTCCAATTTGTTATGCGAATCTTTCAAGAGTAGCACAAAAAGATGTTGATGTAAAAGATCTTTCTCATTATCTAGCGTTAGGTCTATTAGGTGGAAGTAATGAGAGTTGAAGAGCTTGCAAAAAATATCATTAAAGCTCAAGAAAACGTTGATTTACAATTAGGCCTTGAAAGATCAATAATAAATTTTTCTAATGCAACAACTAAAGTTTTAAATAAATTCCCTGACCTTATTGAATTAGCTGAATATGTTAGGACTGTCAAAGAGAAGGTTTTAAATGATCTAGATTATTATATTGATCAAACTATAAAAAATATAAATGCTACTGGTGCATATGCATACTTTGCAAATGATCGTGAATCATTACTAAAAATTATCGATAATATTATAGGTAAAGAAAAAAGATTAATCATAAAAGCTAAATCTATGGTGACCGAAGAAATTATGCTACGAGAATACCTTAACGAGAAAGGACATGAAGTTTATGAAACTGATCTAGGTGAGTTATTAATACAAATAGCTAAAGAAAAACCTATGCATACCATAGCTCCAGCAGTTCATTTAACCAAAGAACGTGCAGCACAATTGCTTGAAAAATTAGGATTACCAGTAAATAAAGAAATGAAACATGAAGAACTAGTTTTTCATGTCAGGAAATTTCTTAGAGAAAAATTTATAAACGCCGATATAGGTATCAGCGGTGCAAACGCTATAGCTGCAGATTCAGGAGCTATATTTCTTATACACAATGAAGGTAATATAAGTAATGTAGTTACACTCCCCCCAATTCACATAGTGATAACCGGTGTTGAGAAAATTATGCCAACATTTAAAGATGCCATATATCAAGTAATGGTGCAATCAGGTTATGCAGGATTATACCCACCAACATACATTAATATAATTTCCGGACCAAGTAGCACCGCAGATATAGAATATCATAGAGTTTATGGTGTTCATGGAGCTAAAGAAGTTCATGTAATACTTTTTAATGGAGGAAGGATTAATGCATTGAACAATCCAATACTAAGAGAACAATTACGTTGTATTCGATGCGGACGATGCCAAATAGTATGTCCTATCTGGGATCTTAGCGGAAACATCTGGGGTGGGCGAGTATATGGAGGACCAATGGGTATAGGATGGACAGCAATAACTGAAAGTATTGAAAATGCTGTGTCTTTATCATGGTTTTGTTTACTTTGTAATGCATGTAAAGAAGCATGCCCTGTTAAAATAGATATACCACAAATTGTAAGATTCCTAAGAGCACAAATAAAATCTTTCTAAAAAATTATATTAATGGTTAAAAAATTATATATTATATGGTATTTTTACCATATTCCAAGATAGTGTCCCACTGATCCTATGAAAAAGATAATGCATATTATCATGAAGATAATGTTTGATAATACTAATATCCCATGCATCCTTAGTTCTTTGGGTAATTTATAATTCAGATAGAGTAAAAATGGAACTGAAAAGAATGCTGCAAAATTAGCCATATTTGCTGAAATTAGAATAAGCCAAACTGGAGCAGATGTGAACATAGCTACTGATGCCCAAGCTAAAATTATTGCTAATGTTAAATAATAAATCCGTCTGATATCACCCTTAGCCCACTTTCTAACTCCCTCCATTTTCCAAAATGTATCTGTTACAGCTCTTACTATTGCATCAGCAACTCCCATTTGAGTCTTAAATAATACTAATATGGCTACGATTACACCCCACCAATATCCTGCACTACCATAAAAGCGTTGAAGACCATAAGCAAGCCAAAGTGGAACATTCCATGCTATACTTATTTTCCAACCATATGCAAGTGAATATGACAATATCATTGGTATAGCCATGCCTGCGACTGCTCCAAGGAAAAATATTATCAATAACTCTTCTGCAGCAAGTTTTAACCACCTGCGATATACACTAAGGTTCTCTTCTGTGAGCTTGAACGCTTTTCCCACTGGTGATACTTCTAGTTTTTTACCACCAACTATTGCAGAAATATAACCTGTAAAAGCACTAATTCCAAAACCTTTATCCTTAAAATAGTTAGCAAGGATATAGTTTAGTGCTGTAGCATAACCAATGTATCCCCACCAACCTCCAAGTATAGTGAGATCTACCTTAGGTGGGAAGTATCCAACTGAAATTAAATATCTTCCAGCTTCAGCCCATACATTAAATGGCACAAGTATTATAGCTAAGATTATGAATGATGTGAAAAGTACGCCTAAATCAAACCAGTTAAAAATTTCAAGAGTTCTTGCAACTCTCCTACCTAAAGATAATATCACGAATGTTAGTAATAGAAGAATTATTCCAATAGTTGCAACAAATGGTCTATCTTGAACACCAGGCATTCTTCCTAGAATTCCACCTGCCAATGCCGTTGCACTAGAATATGCCCAACCACCCCATACAAAAGATAGGAGAATTCCTAAAGTGCCTAATACTGCAGCCCACATACCAATCTTAAACATAGTCGTAATAGGTGTTTCTCCTGTAGCAGTTACTATCTTTACCCATCCGTATATGAATGCTGTTTGTAATATAGCACCTATTGGAATTAACCATAATAATCCAAGACCAATATTAATTGCCAGTGAAGGACCTAATAGAAACTCTCCACTCCCGATTGATACTCCTAACGCTATGACCGCAGAGCCCCAGAGCGTTACAATCTTCTTATTCCAAGTAAGCTTTGGAATCTTAAAGACTTCTTCAGGAGTAGGTATTTTATCAACAGTTTCTAAACCAAGATAACCTACCTCAGGATCTATCTTTTTCTCTTCAGGATTTCCTCTATTCATAGTCATCATTATAAAGCTTGTATTATCCAGATTTAAAGCTTTCGTTAATAAACCAAAAAGCTTATATATAACTTTTTATCAAAAACTAATTATTAGCCTCATGAATATTTTATCTAATATTTTGTACATAATCTAATTTAAGCTTATATAATTTATACATAGGTTATAAGAGTTTAATACTAATTCTTACCGCTAATCATTAAACTTATTGCAATAATGCATAAAGTTATGGAATTGAATTATAGCAATGACATTCTTGTTTAACACATGTGGTAATGTAGCTGAGAAGATCTTGTTTACTGTTGGCTCTTCAAAATGGCTACATCAGATAAAAACTAACATAAAACATTCCATTAACGTAAAAACAGTCCACAATACATGGGTTATGTAAAGAAAAGATTGGAAATCTTGCAAAAATGATTAACTTAACTAATTATTATAAGAAAATGATGAAATTAATTCTTGAGCAAAAGTATGATGGCATTTCGTGAGATCTACGAAGAGGTTATAGTTATACACTATAATAATCATGATAATCTGGTTATCAGTCTGAAACTTTTTAAGTTAATTGATTAATCCAAATCTCTCAGTATTTTGGCTTTTTACAATCATTTTATTCAATTGATGATTCAGGAAGCTTATTCAGGGAGAATGCTAACTTATATGTCTTTTTCTCTCTCATCAAATTGTAAACTTTCACATTCCAATAAGGACCCAATGCGTATCCTAACCCAAAGGCCATTGCCTCTGGCATTGAAATAAATAGATGAAACTCTTCTACTCTTCTATTTTTCAACTCTGCTATCAGGTTATATAGCTCCTGAACAGGCCTTGTCCAATCTTCATCTCTTAAATCTCCTCCATAAGTATTTTCCACCACAATAATTTCTATTTTTTCTGACCAAGTCGAAACATATCTTATTACATCTTCTTTTATCGGATGACTTGCCATCTCTAGAACTAAAGCTACTTTCTCTCCTAGTTTTTCAGGAAACTCTACTTTAATATATCTAAACTTTTCTTTATTTAGATCTATTTTCACCTTAACTTTTCTTGGCTCTTTACTAAGATCAAGAACAGGTTTATACTCATTCCCCATCCACTGGTAAACAATAACAGGTGGTTTATCCCATCTCCCAAGTATAGCACCTAACCCTAAAGCCATTACAGCTGGACGCCCAAAAAACAGATGATATATTTTTCTTCCTTTGACTTTATCGTAGAGCCACTTTATCCTTTCTATTCCATCTTCCATATAATCCATCCATTCATTTTCATTTGATGGAGTTTTTCTCCAATAAACAGCTCCCCATAGAGAGACAAGAAAGTATTTTTCAAGAATATTAAATTTGCTAAAGTGTGTATTTCTTTTTATAGCATCCTCTGCTTGGTTTAACAACTGTTCTCTATTTATTTCCTGCTCCCCTGCGACAAAGATCGCTGGAAGATGTTTATCCAATGTTACTATTTGAATTCTTCTGTATAACCTATATAGATAGTAAACAATAACTAAACATAAGGTAAATAAGTAATCCAGGGAGGAAGGGAAAAGTAAGAAAGCGCCAAAAAAGATACAACTGAGAGTATAAGGGCCACTAGATTAAGATCTTCTGAAATTTCCTCAAGCAGTATTCTAATTGTTTTACTCCGCATAAACGAAATAAAGCTGATATGTTATATAAATTTATACAATGATTTGACTTAACAGCTTGAATTTAGAGATGAGATATTTTAAGCTAACACTCTACTTGGAAAAGGACAGTTTTAGATAATTTGTCAGCGCCGGGGGCGGGATTCGAACCCGCGAGTCCGTTGAACGGACACAGGCTCTCAAGGCCTGCGCCTTGATCCACTCGGCCATCGGGGTCTTTTGACAACCCCGGCTAGTACCCCGGCACAATTGTAAAGAAAATATTTTGTTTAAAAAACTTTTCTATTTAGTTTAAGAAGTTATGAGTTTAATTTCTATTTTAACGGTATCAGGTACTTTTATTCGCATTATTTGTCTCATTAGTCTATCACTAGCTACTACATCAATTAATCTGGAGTGAATTCTTAGTTCCCATCTATCGAATGTATGTGTGCCTTCTCCGCATGGCGTTTTTCTTGTTACAACACGTAATTTTTTAGTTGGTAGTGGAACTGGTCCTGAAAGTTTAGAACCTTGTTTTTCTGCAATATCCTTTATTTCAGAGACTACTTGCTCTAGGTCTGCTAAATTTTGACTTGAAAGTCTTATGCGCGCTATTTGGGGCATTTTTGTCGCCCTGTTATTTACTTGATTTTAATTTCAGCTGGTTTAATATCTAATATTACGCCTGCTGCTATGGTTCTACCCATATCTCTGATGGCAAACCTTCCTAGTGGTGGGAAGTTTTGATAAATTTCAGCTGGTACTGGTTTTAATGGTTTTAATTTTACTATTGCAGCATCACCTTGTTTTAAGAATTTAGGATTGTCTTCAATTGTTTGTCCAGTTCTGGGATCAAGTTTCTTAACTAATTCGATGAATTGTGTTGCAACAGTTGCTGTATGAATGTGCATGACTGGAGTATAACCAACTGCTATTGATGTTGGGTGATAGAGAACGAAGATTCTTGCAGTAATTTCTTGAGCTACTGTTGGGGGAGAAGTTTCTGATCCGACTACGTCTCCTCGTTTAACATCGTTTTTATCGAGTCCCTTTACGTTAAATCCAATGTTATCACCTGGCACTGCTTGATCGAGTCTTTTGTGATGCATTTCAATTGATTTTACTTCGGCTTTCTTTCCTGCTGGCATAAATACTACTATGTCGCCAGGTTTCATTACGCCTGTTTCAACTCTACCTACTGGTACTAAACCAACACCTGAAATACTATAAACTGCTTCGACTGGCAATCTTAATGGCTTATCAATAGGTCTTGGTGGTTGAGTAAATTCATCTAAAGCTTCTACGAGTGTTGGTCCATCATACCAAGGCATGTTTTTACTTCTTTCTAATAAATTATCTCCGTACCAAGCTGAGATTGGAACAAATCTCATTGTATCAGTTTTATATCCCAGCATTTTTAACATTTTTTCAAGTCCACTTTTTACTTCTTCATAACGTTGTTTGCTCCATTGAACTGTTTCATCATCCATTTTGTTTATAGCAACTGCTAATTGGTTAACACCCATAGTTTTTAAAAGGAATGCATGTTCTCTTGTTTGTCCAGTAACTCCTGTTCCTGCTTCGTATTCACCTTTTTTAGCTGAGACTACTAAAATGGCTGCATCTGCCTGTGATGCGCCTGTAACCATGTTTTTTACGAAGTCTCTATGACCTGGTGCATCTATGATTGTCCAATGATATTTTTTAGTTTCAAATTCTAAGAATGAAAGATTCACAGTCATGTCTCTTTCTCTTTCTTCTTTATAAGTATCGAGTATCCATGCATATTTAGCGAATTCTTTACCTTTCTTTTTTGCTTCTTCCTCTATCTCTTTCATTTTACGTTCGTCTACAATACCTAATAGTGTGAGTAGGTGACCTGTTGTTGTTGATTTACCGTGGTCTACGTGTCCTGCTACAATCAAGTTCATGTGTGGTTTTTTGGATGACATCCTATACCACCTTTCTCTATCTCACATGGATATAAACGAATATATAAGGTTAAAGTATGTTTTTGATGATAAGTTTAGGAGATAGATAACTTTATTTGTCATGGGAATTTTTGTATCTTGGATTAATTATGTATCTTTGTGGTGATGGTTATGAGAGAAGAAATTTTAGGTTCTTCTGGGATGAAGGTTTATCTTCTTGGTAATGAGGCGATTGCTCGAGGAGCTCTTGAGGCTAGTGTTGATGTTGCTTCAGGGTATCCAGGAACGCCTTCAACTGAAGTTCTTGAGACTCTCATTGAAGTTTCAGATAGTGTTGGAATAAGGGCTACATGGGCTGTGAATGAGAAAGTTGCGTATGAGAATGGTATTGCTGCTTCGCTTTCGGGGCTTAGAGCATTAGTTACTATGAAACATGTTGGTCTTAATGTTGCAGCTGATTCATTTGTGAGTTCAGCATATACAGGTGTTGTTGGAGGTTTTGTTATTGTAGTGGCTGATGATTCTAGTATGCATTCATCCCAAAATGAACAAGATACAAGGTTTTATGGTCAACTTGCCCGTATTCCAGTTATAGAGCCTAGTAATGCTCAAGAATGTAAAGATTTTGTAAAGATTGCGTTTGATATTTCAGAAAAAACTGAATTACCAGTTATATTAAGGACCACTACACGAGTTAGTCATTCACGAGGCGTTGTTGTTCTTGGTGAGATCAAAAAGTCTGAAAGGAAACCTTTGTTTAATAGAAATCCAAATCGTTTCCAACTTTTACCGTCAATAGCTAAGAAGAATAGAATATTGTTACTTGAGCGTTTTAATAAGCTACGTGATTTAATTGAGGCTGAAAAATTAATAAAGGAATTGGGTGATGGTTCTAAGATTGGCATAATAACTGCAGGTGCGGCTTATCCTAATGTTATTGAAGCGGTTGAGAAATTGGATTTATGGAGTGATGTGAAAATACTAAAATTAATGTTTACTTATCCTTTGCCAGCACGTATTATTGCAGATTTTATAAGGTCTGTTGATAAAGTATTAATTGTTGAAGAACTTGATCCAGTAATTGAGAATAATGTAAAAAGTATAATGATTGATCATAGGATAATGAAGGAAGTTCATGGGAAGGATTTAATACCAGAATTTTATGAATTAACTCCTAGACATTTAATAATAGCTCTTTCACGTTTAATTGGTATGAAGGTTTCTAAGGATTATTCGTTTTATGATAATACTAATTATGAGATTGAGAAATTTTTGCCACCAAGACCACCTGCATTTTGTGCTGGTTGTCCACATAGATCAACACTCTATGCGTTGAAAAGGGCATTATCAATTATGCGTGTAAAATATATTTATAGTAATGATATAGGATGTTATAGTTTATCTATAAATCCGCCATTTGGCTTTGGTGATGTATTATATTCTATGGGTGCTGGTGTGGGTGTAGGACAGGGGTTAGCAGTATTGCAAGATCAGTTTGTTGTAGCTGCTGTAGGTGATTCAACATTTTATCATGCAGCTATACCTGCATTAATAAATGCTGCATATAATAATTCACCACTATTAGTTCTTGTAATGGATAATGGGGTGACAGCCATGACAGGTCAGCAATATCATCCAGGGACAGGCGTGCTTCTCGGTGGTCAAGGTATTCCTATAGAGAATATAGTTAAATCCTTAGGTATTGAGTATGTTACTGTTATTAATTCATTTGATGTAAAAAATAATGTAAATATTATGAGAGATGCCATAAAATATGTTCTAGAGAAAAAGAAACCAGCTGTAATTATCTCTCGAGGACTTTGCGCTCTAGAAGAAATAAATGTTAGCAAGTTGCAAGGTAGGATTATAAAACCTTATACTGTTGATAATATTAAATGCACAGGTTGCAGAGTTTGCACAGATTACTTTACATGCCCTGCAATAGGTTTTTCAAATAATAAGGCATTCATAGATCCATTATTATGTACTGGTTGTGGATCATGTGCTCAAATATGTCCATATAGGGCCATAGTAGAGGTGAAATAAATTGTCTAACAAAATTTTATCTATCGTTATTTCAGGTGTGGGTGGTCAAGGCGTATTAACATTGTCAGAAATTATAGGTCGCGCACTAATGAAAAAGGGATTTAATGTTAAAGGAACTGAAATACACGGATTAGCTCAGCGTGGCGGATCTGTTGTTTCTCACTTAAAGGCTGGACTCATAGATTTTTCTCCGATAGTTGATGATGGAGATGCTAATGTTATTATAGGTTTAGAAGCGTTAGAAACATTAAGAGTTGCGCGTTATATGAATCCTGGAACTATAGTACTAATGAATGATAATATAATTCAACCAGTATTACCTAATATAAGAATACCAAGCAAAGATGACATTGTCTCTCGTATTCAATTTATAACTAGAAACATAATAATGGTTGATGCTGATGGTATCGCTAGACGTCTAAAATCTATGCGAGTAGTGAATACTGTGATGTTAGGCGCATTAGCTGGGATTGAAGTTCTCCCATTATCAGCTGACGAAATTCTTAATTCACTTAAAGAAAGAATACATCCAAGATTTCATGCTATTAATGAGCTTGCTTTTAACGAAGGTTATAAAATCTCTAAGAATGCAATTTCCAGCTTAGGATTGGAAAATAAGATAAGAAATCTCATAGAACCCCAAGATTAAAGATCGTAAGTATTGGTGCAATAATTAGTGCAGGAAGCATATTAGCAACTCTAACCCTTCTAATCTCTAATAATCTGACACCAATACCTAACATCATTATACCACCAGTTGCAGTGAAATTTTTTAACACACTTTCAGAGATAAAAGGTTTTAAGAATTCTGCAAAAACTGTTAATCCTCCCTGATATATGAACAGCAAAATTGAACTAAAAGCAACACCTATACCCATCGCTGATGCATAAAAAATCGCAGTAAAACCATCTAAAATTGATTTAGTTATTAATATTGATGGATCACCAAATCCATCCTGTAATGAACCAAGTATTGTCATAGGCCCCACACAAAATGTTATAAATGCTGTCACTAAACCTTCACTAAATTTTTCATCAGAAACCTTCAGTTTAGCTTTAACTATATTACTGAACACATCTATACCATGCTCAATATTCACAAATTCACCAACTAATGATCCTATTACCATACTTATTATAACAATTATTGGATTATCCATTTTAATAATCATTAACACACCTAAACCTAACGTGGCTAACCCTATAACCTCAAACATTATTTTTTTAAATCTCTCAGGAAGACTTCTTTTAAGTAACGTTCCCAGTAAACCACCAGTTATTACTGTGAACACATTTATTATAGTACCCAACATACTAGATCAATTCAAACTATAACACTTAAACATTTCCATATAATCCTCTCTCTCATATAGATTTATTATTGAACATTACTATTTACTTATTTCTTAATATTTTGAAGCTCATCTTATCATCAAGAAAAATTAAAACTTGATATGAAACGTCAAACATCATCTTTGCAATTTAACCAAAGGTTAATAGTAACATCCATAAAGAGCAAAATCAAGGCCTCATAAAATCCTCACCCTGAAGGATAAGGAAAAAGATCATAACATAAATAAAAATATATTTATGAAGAAATACATTAACAATCATGAACTCTAGTTTAAACTATAAAGTAAAACTTCTCAAAGAAGCTGTTGGATCATGGAAATATTTTATATTAAAAGAGCGAGTATTCAGGATTGGATTATTAATAGCTTCAATCAGCATATTGTTAATGAATATTAATAATAATGCGGTTTACATTTTTATGTTAGCAAGCTTATCCCTTGCATGGACATTCTACACGTTCATACCATTTATTCACAAATTAGTTAAAATAGTAACCACATTAGGCTTAATATTATACTTATTGAGTAATTTCACTTCCATCAGTATACTAAGTCTTCTCGGTTTAGGTGGAATAATGCTGGGTCTCTCAATAATTGGTGGTAAAGAAGCATTTTGTTATAGATTTAATGAGGGCTGGATCTTAGGACCCTCATTTCTAATAACATTCATTTTAATACTTCTAAACATTCACATAATACTTCAAGCAATTATTACAATAGATGGAATACTTTTACTGATACTATCTTATCACAAAGCAAAACAGAAACCATTAGAAGTTTATTATCATATATTAAAATCCTTAAAACTAACTGAAGAAGAAGCAAACAAAATATTAAGAACAATTTAAATTTCAAAGTTTACCATAAGGGCATCCATTTCCAGAACAAAATTCTAGTTTTCTGAGATAGTTGCTTGAACCCATCTTTAAAAATATCATTGTAAAGCGTAATCTTTATTTTCTCTTTAAAATATTTAGTTTAGGATGAGGAAGCCTCTTTGGATTCCTACTGAAGAACGAATAAGGCAAGCTAATATAATGAAGTTTATCGAATTTGTAAATAACAAATTTGGTCTTAATATCAGCACTTATGATCAATTATACAAATGGTCTATAGAAAATATACCAAGTTTTTGGGCTGCAGTATGGGAATTTACAGGAATAAAAGCTTCACGTACTTATGATATAGTAGTTGATGATCTAAACAAGTTTCCTGGTGCTAGATGGTTTATAGGCGCACAATTAAATTTCGCTGAGAATTTACTAAGATATAGAGATGATCAATTAGCATTCATATTTAAATCAGAAGATGGGAAATATAAGAGAATGACATACTCAGAACTATACGATACTGTAGCACGCTTAGCGAAACCCCTGCGAGAACTTGGCATCTCTGCAGGAGATCGTGTTGTAGCATACATGCCTAACATAATAGAAACACCCATTGCTATGTTAGCCTCTACTAGTATTGGAGCCATATGGTCCTCATGTGGTACTGAACTAGGACCCAATGCTGTTTTAGATCGTTTTAGTCAAATAAATCCCAGAATCCTATTTACAGTTGATGGTTACCCTTACAAAGGAAAAATATTTAACATACTATCTAATGTTGAAAAAATCGTTAAAGATATACCTTCACTAGAAAAAGTCATTATAATCCCTTATATAAGTGAGAAACCAAAGATAGATACTATTCCTAATGCTGTTCTCTATGATGAATTTATCTCTTCTAAGAAAGAGAGTATAAAATTTGAACAGTTACCTTTTGAACATCCCGTTTATATAATGTTTTCCTCAGGTACTACTGGAAAACCAAAAAGTATGGTTCAAAGTGCTGGCGGTGTTCTGATTAACCATTTAAAAGAACTAATACTTCACACAGATTTGAAACGTGAAGATAGGATCACATACATAACAAGTCCAAGCTGGATGATGTGGAATTGGTTGATGAGTTCATTAGCTGTAGGTGCTACAATCATTTTATATGATGGCAATCCTAACTATCCAGATTGGACTACTATGTGGAGATTAGTTCAAGATGAAAGAATCACAATCTTTGGTTGTAGTGCAAGCTACATAAACTATCTTAGAAGCATTGGAGCCCAACCCGGAAAAATCTTTAACCTATCATCATTAAGAGAAATTTCACAAACTGGCTCACCCCTTTCAGCAGAAGGATTTGAATATGTTTATAGAGAGATCAAAGCTGATTTGCACTTTAATTCCATTTCTGGTGGTACTGATATTAATGGTTGTTTTGCCGCTGGTTCTCCGATACAACCGGTGTATGCTGGAGAATTGCAAGGGCCAGCACTCGGAATGAAGATTAAAGCTTATGATGAGAAAGCAAATCCTGTTCTTGATAAGGAAGGAGAGCTTGTTTGTGAAGCTCCATCACCTTCTATGCCATTATATTTCTGGAATGACCCTGATGGTAAGAGGTATTGGGAATCATATTTTAGTTATTATGCTTCGTATCGTACCGTATGGAGACATGGTGATTGGATCATAATTCATAGTGATACTGGCGGAATAACATTTCTTGGTCGTTCAGATTTCACACTAAAACCATCAGGAGTAAGGATAGGCCCCGCAGAAATTTATAGAGTATTAGAGAAGTTTAATGAAATTGCTGATAGTTTAGTAGTAGGACAAAAATGGAAGGGTGATGAACGTATAATTTTATTTGTTAAGTTAAATCAGGGTTATAAATTAACTGATGAATTAAAGAATAGGATAAAAAAGACACTACATGAGGAGGCATCACCAAGGCATGTTCCAGCTTTAATTATAGAGGCACCGGATATACCATATACGTTTAACATGAAAAAAGTTGAGAGCGCTGTATATAATATAATTAATGGTAAACCAGTAACAAACAAAGATGCTCTAATAAACCCAGAATCATTAGATTTTTACGAAAAAATAGTTCCGTTATTACAAAAAGAAGAATAATTATTCTCTATATTATTAAACTATCTAAATCTTTTGGATAATTTGTTATCTGTTCTATCCCATCTTCTCTCACAACTATTGTATCAGAATGCCTAAATCCTCCTAAACCCTTAATATATATTCCTGGTTCAACAGTCATGACCATGCCTGGTTTAATTACTCTGTAATCTCCTATATCAAAGAATGGTGCCTCATGATATTCTAAACCAATGCCGTGACCCGTATGATGTCTCCAATATTCCCATAATCCATTTTCTTTAAAAAACTTTCTCACAGCTCTATCAACATCAGCACATCTAATATCAGGCTTTATATTATCTAAAGCTATTTGTTGTGCGTGTAACATTAAATTAAAGAATTTTCTTTGTTTTTCATTAGGATTTCCTACAATCATTGTCCTCTCAAGTTCTGCGCTATATCCGCTAATTAGGGCGGAAGCACCTGTAACTAATATATCTCCTCGTTTTATGATAGCGTGAATCGTGAGCGAGTGTGGAAAGTATGAATGTTCACCGATTTGCCCTCTGAATCCAGCATGAGCTCCGGTAGACCATCCAGTTGGCCTGTATATATCCTTTAAACTTCTTGCCATAATTAATGTGGCTTTCATGCTAGCTTTCGCAGAAATATAATCTTCATACAAACCAGGTCTAGTATATTCTTGTAATAATCTGTGTGCTAATGTTGTCCATTTTGCGCTTTCCTCTATAAGTTTAATTTCTTCTTCGCTTTTAATCATTCTTAAATCTTCAATAAGATCTCTTGCATAAATATATTTAGCATTTTTAAATACTTCGCTTAATTTTGGACCTCTGTAACCAAAAGCATGAGCATAACCATCACTATCATATCCTATTGTTTTGTTTTCTAAACCTAAGTTTACCAAATATTCTGAAAGTACTTCCATTGGATGTTTTTCATCTGGAAATTCTTTATAATGAATTATGTGATCAACATATGCATATTTTTCAACATGCTCAACCTCTAATGTTGGCACAAACATTATTGTTTCACCGTCTTCCTTAATAATAGAAGCTATAGGTCTTTCAGTAGGTATAAAAAAGAAATTTGTAACATAAGCTATATTAGCGGATGATACTAAGTATAAAGCATTAATTCCCATATGATGCATTTTATCAATTATTTTTTTACGTCTTCTCTCAATCTCTTTTTTAGAAATAATTAACTGCAATCTCTTCACCTTAATACAATTTATTTATTAACATAAATAAGATTATTCTCTCATAGAGACTAGTAGGATATCTTTGGGTAATTCAGATTGTATATATAAAAATTGATTAGTGTTAATTTTCTCGCGTTGTCTTTTTGATGGACTTTGTTATGATAAGAGTACTTTAAACAATATCTCTTTTGCAAATAGTAGGAAACTAATAAGTATTAACCATCCTGAAAAACCAACAATAAATCTTACTAAATTAGAATTTGTTATAATTAAAATAATATCCCCTCCTACCCTGATAACGTTTCCTAAGGTTAAAAGGGTGAGAGGTGAAAATGATGGAACTATTAATGTTTTCTTTTTTAATACTGTGGGAAATATTATTGGAGCATGTGCAAGAAGCATTGTTCCTATAAATCCAACTGTTAGTGAGTGTATGAAAGAATCATATAATACAAAATAATTAAGGGCTGAAACGTAAATAATTGCTAAAATTATTCCTAAGATCATCCAAATATATGCTAATCTAACATGAAATGAAACATATTTTTGTAATGGTAATCCTGCGCTTATCAACCTTTTGATATTACTGCTTTCTACAGATAAAACTAATAAAACAGTAATGAGAAGCATTATGAATCCCAAAGTGAGCATTATTTGCCCTATATTTAGTAAGAATGAGGATAAAGAAAATAGTACTACACTAATAAGTGAGAGCACGAAAGCATGATTAAACCTAGAAATTATCAATGGTGAAGCAAAAAATCTAGATAACTCAACTCTTTCTCCAATAATGAATAATATTGGAAATAATATTAAAAGCATTATGAAACCATATCTACCGGCGGGCAGGTAAAATGCTGAAAGAAGTGAAGCAATTGATAACGCTGAAACTGAGAGTATCATATACCAAAACGAAAGCTTAATGTTAGTCTTTCTAGAGAGTAAGTATAATAATATTATGAAAAATATACATCCTATAAACAATAATACACTTCCAAAATAAATGATTAACCTATTATAATATACATAACCGATGATTTCTCCAATTATGCCCAAAATCATGAATATAACCATTAATGTAGGGATTTTTGAGTTATTTAGACCTGGTGTTTCCATTACGCTTGAAACTCTTTCAGTCATAACTATTATACTAAGAAATCCAAAAACCATAATAATAGAATGAAGAGGATACAATTGAACAAAGATGCCAGTAGAAAATGAATTAACTGACATGAGCCGAAAAATCCCTGTCAAGAGTGCGAGAATCATGAAAACTAATGAAAATAACATGAATATTCTTATACGCAACATCATCAAATTACCTCTATCAGATTTTTTAATAATTTTGACACAAAGAACATTCTCTCTTGACCACTCAACTCTGAAACGCTTACTTGTAAAACATCAATTAAATATGGTAAGTACAAAAACATTGACCTCTTCTCTAATAATGAGTTAATAATTTTAACAATTGCCTGACTTTCTTCATGAACCGCTTGATAAATAGGACCATTTTTTGATGCAAGAGCCTTTTGCACTTGTTCTACAGTTAAACCTTTAAGAAGTGTTGGGTCTACACCGCTTCCTATACGATAATAAAGACCACCAATTGAGATAAATGGTATAGAAATCTGAGGATCATACTTATTAATTAATTCACTTTGAATTTGGTTCATTTGTTGAAGAGGACGCATATATCTATCCTGCAATTCAACAGGCATAAAAATCACATAATCACTATGATATGACGCATTGATAAATGTGACCGATGGTATATTTGGAAGTTGCGGTTCAATAGATGCTGGAGCACTATATATAGGTTGCAAATTACTCCAACTACCAAAATTTAAAAGTGCATCAACCAGTGCCCATCTTTCAGCGGCACAATATGGACACCATTCTGCACCAACATATACAACAACTATTTTCCCATTCTCTACAAGTAATGACGCATTAGAATCATATCTAAATCCTTGAACTAACGAAACCTGATTATTTCTTCCAATAAGAACATATAAAATCACTCCAATCAGAATTATCATCACTAAAAATTTTAATGCATTAGATTTACTCTTATCCTTCTTCTTACCAGATGTTCTTATCCTTCGCTTTACCACAAATATTAGATAAATTAAGTCTATTTAATGCTTTACAAATACTCATGAAACTGCTAATACTTTTCAATCATAATTATTAAAATACATAAAAGCAAAACCGTTCCTTTTTATGTATTTTTAACTAATGATAAGTTTAAAAATTATGGATTAATATTAAATTATGGTGCAATATGAGCGAATATCCTAATGGAAGTGTTGAGGATCGAAAAATGTTATCATCCCTGCCTACAGAAAAACTTCTTGATTTCCTTTTCCTTCAAATAAGAAATTTATGGAGAGTTGATGGATTATATTTTTTAAATATTGAGAAAGAATTTAATACTGAAAATGCAACTAAGATTGATGCAGCTGTTTGGGAGACAATGGCTCAAATTGAAGCAAAAAGTTTACAAAAAATGTTCCAGATAGGTGATAATCCTGATATTCCTACAATCATGAATCTTTTATTAAAAACAAGTTGGGCTTTAGATCAACCATTTAAAACTGTTGAAATAAGCAACAAAAGGGCCACACTAACCGTCACTCGATGTAGAACTCAGGAGGCACGATTAAAGAAGGGACTAGGAGAATTTCCATGCAAAAAAGTTCGCCTTGGATATTTAAGAGTTTTTACAAAAACATTAAATCCCAATGCAGAAGTAAATGCGATAATTTGCCCACCAGATAAACATCCACCAGATATTTGGTGCAAATGGGAATTCTTTATACCCTAAACAAAAAAAAAGACTAATGAAATATCATTTCAACATAAATCTTTTCTCAAGTTCATACCCTTTCAGTTAACTTCATAGAGATGTAAAGACAAATAACAAATAAAGCTAGAGATACATACTCTTAAATATTCTAAAAGAATTGTAAATTTGTGGCTTTAATACTAGATCTTAAAAGTGATAGATGGAGGGCACTTAATAGATTTATTGAACTACTTTATAATCTTTTGAACGATAATCTAGTATCTATTATAGCTCTTCCTGAAGATACCATTACTATCTATGATAGTAATGTTTTGGTTGTTGTTGAGAGGTTGGATAGGGATGTGAGTTTAAAGGTTGCTGAGGCAGCGCTCAAAGTGAACGAACAATTCAAAAGCACAATCAGCTACATGATAACAACAAAAGAGGACGGTGAAACAATTGAAAAATTCAAAAAAGCTGTTTATACCTTAGAAGATTGGGATGATTATGATGAGGCAATTAACAAATTTAAGAAAATTCTTATAGATCAACTCAACCACAACTTGATTGAAATCTTAACACTCCCTAAAAAACAATTTCTTTATGATAGTAATGTTTTGGTTGTTGTTGAGAGGTTGGATAGGGATGTGAGTTTAAAGGTTGCTGAGGCAGCGCTCAAAGTGAACGAACAATTCAAAAGCACAATCAGCTACATGATAACAACAAAAGAGGACGGTGAAACAATTGAAAAATTCAAAAAAATCAGAAATACTCCTACATGAAGCAGAAACAGACTTTAACATAAAAAATTTTAACAAATGCGCATCAGCAAGCTATTTTTCAGTAAGAAAAACGTTAGAACAATTGCTCATCCAAATGAAAATACTAATCCCAAAAAGAGATGATAAATTAGCAAACATATTAAAACATATGGGTTATGAAAATGAGGCAAAACTTTTATTACGCTTATATGAACTTAGAAAAAAAGCTGATTATGACGATAAAGAGATCTCACATGACGAAGCTAAAGAAGCTTTAGAGACCGCAAAACATTTAATAAAATTAATTAAAACACTAGCGAAAAGATATAACTAATTTTTATTCATACAAAATAAATACAATAATTTCGACCTATTTGCTACCGATACGAATTATTAGGGAACTTGGGAAAAGTATGGATTAATTCATCACTGAGCGGAAAAGTGTTTCTCTCAGTAATGTAGGGATTAATTGTAGCAGACTATAATTCAGCGAGTAAAAAGAAAGCATCTATTTTGAGGAAAATAAATAAAATTAGATTTATTAGAAGCTAGAGAAGTGTAAGACCCAATATTGGGATTAATATAGAAAGCACTATTCCAGTAGTAATTAACATTATAAAAGTATAGCCCATTATTTCCTTAAACTCTAACTTCATAAGTCCTAAAAGGGGAAGCGCCCAAAAAGGTTGGATAAGATTGGTCCATGAATCACCCCATCCATATGAAACAACAATCCATCCAAGATGTGTATTTAAAGTTTTCCCAGCTGCAAGAACGTAAGGTGCTTCGATAATCCATTTTGAACCTCCAGATGGAACAAACATGTTAATGAGAGATGAATACCAAAAAACTATAAGTGGATAGTTTTCTCTAGTTGAAAATGTTAAAAAGAAGTTTGTAATAGCTGCTGCAAGTTTTGTATACTGCATCATACCAAAGATACCTGCATAAAATGGAAATTGAATTATAACCCCATAGCTAGCTTTAGTGGCTTCTTTAACAGCTGTTAAAAATCTTGCTGGTGTCCAATGAAATAATATGCCTAGCATCAAAAAGGTAAAGTTGACTACGTTCAAATTTATTGCTGCTAATCCTCCAGCTGTAGAAAAGTACCAGCCAAGCCATAAAAGCCCCATGATGCCAATTATTACAGAGAAAATAGGGCTATACATAAGTTTTTCTGCAGGAGTAGGATGTTCAGGTTTTATTACTTTTGTTAATCTTTCTAGTTCTTCAGATGTTCCTATAACTTGTTCAGAATAAAATTGTTTAGGAGTATAAAAGTATACTGTTATAATAGCAACGAAAGAAACTATGACTACTAAAAGAATATCTTGCCATGTGAATATAGTTTTAGTTACAGGAATTATGCCATAAGTTTTTTCAAGTGCGCTTGGCATAGATCCTGGTGTAGCTACCAGTAGAGGTGCTGATGCTGATAAGCCTTGATGCCATACGCTTCCAAGTCCTAAATATGCTGTAGCAGCTAGAGCTCTATAATCAACTCTAACTCTAGAAGCGAGCTCTCTAGCTAACATAGCACTAAAAATTAATCCAAATCCCCAATTAATATAGCTAGTTATTAAAGAAAAAATGGCAAGTATAACAATGGCGCTCCTAGCATTTTTAGGAATCAATGCAAGCCATTTAATGAATTTATATATAGGAGGTGATGCTGCTAAAACATATCCTGTTACAAGTATAAGTACCATTTGCATAGCAAATGTTAAAAGAGCCCAAAATCCTTGCCCCCATGCAATTATCATATTTTGGGGTGTTTCTCCGATACCAATCCCCAGTATCAATGCAATTAATGTTAATACTAATGCAAATATAAAAGAATCAGGAATATATCGTATAGTAATGTTAGTAAGTTTAAGAGCGCTTTTGGCTAAAATACTCTCGGAATAATTATTTTTAGACAATATCATCACCTGTAATAAAGTATTGAAAATACATTATATATAAATTTTTCTATAAAATTTATATATTCTAAACTAATTTTGTATAATGCCATCATAAATGAAAATATAAAAATTAAACTATGAGAAAGATTGTAGACCAAGATAATAAAAGGAGACTTTAAGGATTAAATGTGTCATCATCAAGAGGCCCCAATTGTGCCGTCAGGATTATGATTGATAGAATCAGCAATAAGCAACTAAAGCCCATGATGTACCTCTTTAACGCTACCTAGGTTTTATTTACTAAAAAGTTTAAAAGCATAACTATTCAGAAATAATGCTGAGTTTCAGTTAATTCCCGAAAATTATTTAATCAATTTCTTTAATTCAGTTATAAGTTGTTTTACGTCCTCTGAATATTCTTTAATTACATCTTCATGCAACCAATTTTCATAAAAGTTTTGATGTAATGTACTAGCAACTGAGAAAAGTCTTCTAAGTTCTGGTTCGTTTTCCTCTTCACCTAACTTTCTAACAAAGCTGAAAAGCTCTCCATGTGATAAAATTGTAATTCCTCTGCTAGCCGCTACTGCTTTAACCATTAGCGCTGCTGAACCCCATAACTTCTCAGATGCTTGAATATAATCCTTCTTAGCTAAAAGGTCATCAGCATCTCTCAAATATTTTTCCGAGAGCTTTATATATACTTCAACTTTATCAGATGGATCTACTTTCTCGTTTAGCCCCTTATATAAGGCTTCCAAAACTAGTTCTTCAATGCTTACTCCAGTTTTTTCACATTCTTCTTTTAATTTTTTCTCAATTCTTTTAGGTAGTATTAGCTCCAAAGAGATAAACACCTACTATCATAAAACTTTTAAACTTTATAAAATTTACCTAACCAGAACGTCATTTGTTCATGAATCTTTTATCAAGTAATAGATAATGAAATGATCCTAAAAATCATATGATGCTTAGGAAGAAAGATTGTTATGAAGATGATGATAATACCAAAGCATTTTAAAATATGCATTCAAAGAATCTGTGGATGAATTTATATGCATATATGAAATTACAATCATCATGATCCGAATAAAAACTTAATCAATGAGAAAGTTTATCTTATTTCGTTTAACACGATTATCTGAAATGTTCACAATGCAGGAAAAATATCATGTCTAATAAATCTTATAGATTAGTCAGATTATCAAGTTAAAATTCTCTTATTTTCTTCTCAATCCCATTACTATCAGAAGCACGCTCCATAATATGAGTATTATGGGTATTATGCCAAATTCTACCAAATCAGGTCCAAGGGTGAATGCAAATAAGATAAAACCTGCTAAATTAATGGCAGCTGCTATCCACATTAAACTTGCTATAGCAATTGATTTGACATTGCGTGAAGTCAAATAAGCAATGAGGAGAAATATAAGAGATACTAACCATGTTATGCCGGCCAAAACAAAGTATCCTGCTGCAGCAAGACCAGCTAAAAATCCTCCTTCTTTAGTCGTCATAGCCACTATAATACCATTGACTACAAGAAATACAGTTATAAGTGTTGCTAGAAGCCCGATTATGGATAAGATTAAACTAACGAGCTTACCCATTCAACTCCCCCCATTTATTTTCCGTTATTAAACAGTATTTAAATTTTATATACTTTATAAAAATTTATTGATTACTTTTTTTATTAGAGAACTTATTGCAAAACTCATTACGTTGATATACATTAGAACGAAATTTTAAGCTTTCTTGCCGAATTCATGTAAAGTACTGGGAATATGTACACTTTGTGAACTATCTTTAAATATGGGTATTGTATAAGACTAGTAGTGATAATGATGTATATCAGTATCGTTATCGATGTCGATATTAATTTGAGGTGGAGGTTGCATGCCCACAGCTGAATACGTTGTTGAAGTGAAAGATGTGTGGAAAAAATATATAATAGGTAAAGTAGAATATCCAGCGCTTAATGGCGTGTCGCTAAGTGTTAATAAAGGTGAGTTTATAGCTATCATGGGTCCTTCAGGTAGTGGTAAAACAACGTTACTTAATATAGCTGGTGCTTTAGATAGACCAACTAAAGGAGAAGCATTTATTGATGGTACGCCTATAAGTAGAATGAGTGATGATATGCTTGCTGAATTAAGAAATAAAAAAATAGGTTTTGTTTTTCAAATGTTTAATTTGATTAATTATATGTCTGCGATCGAGAATGTTGAACTACCAATGATTGTGGCTGGAGTACCATATAAACAACGTAGGGAGAGAGCGTTACAATTGCTGGAGAAGTTTTTGCCTAGAAGTTCGATTAATAAAAAGCCATTGGAGCTTAGTGGTGGTGAGCAACAAAGAGTTGCTATAGCTAGGGCTCTAGCTAATAATCCGAGTATAGTTATTGCTGATGAACCTACAGGGAATTTAGATTCTAAGTCAGCTGGAGAGGTAATGGATGCATTTAAAGAGTTAAGGGATGAGGGCAAAACTGTTATTATGGCTACACATAATCCAGAGAACACTAGATATTGTGATAAAATAGTTAAAATGAAGGATGGAAAAATAATAGAGGTGATTGTTAAATGAGGAATTTCATGGTTATGTTTATTCTTTTATTGCTTCTATTTTCAATAGTAGGCATTGAGGTTCAACCGGCTTTGGCAAGTGGTAATTTTATAGTTGCCCAAGTGGTATGGGGTACGCCAAGTAATCCTGTGAGTGTAGGGCCTAATGTGGGAAATCAAATATTAACTGTTGTTTTGCAATATTTAGGATTTGGGCAGGTTACTGGAATAAGATCTTACATAGAATTGCCAGCAGGATTTACTAATACTACTGGGGGAAATCAGACATGGGCGTATGCTCAGTCAGCAAGTCCTGGATCATTAGTAACTCTTCAGTATACGATAAATATAGGTAATGTATCATTAGGAACGTATTATGCAAACTTGTATGTGATGTACTCCTCAACAACAGAATCACATCAAATAAGATTCGATGTGAAAGGTATTGTAGAATTTGAAGCTAATAGTTCATTTTTTGAATTAGTTCCTGGTGTGATAAATAATGTGAGTTTAACGTTGATAAATAAGGGTACTGGGAATGCGTCGAGTGTTTCTGTTACAGTACTTTCACCACAACAAGTAGGTTTGATTGGTAATCAAGTTTTTAAATTGGGTAATATACCTTCAGGGAAATCTGTTAGTTTTAATGTAAGTCTTTATGTTCCAGCATCATTATCAGGTTCGTCAATTCCTCTAACGTTGCAGACGTCATATATTGATCCTTATGGATACTCCAAGATTTCAACTCAGACAGTTTATTTCCTAGTTTTATTGCCGCAACCTACATCTTTAGTACTTAGTTTATATCCGTATCAAATAACTAGTGGTACTGAAAATACTCTAATATTTAATATAACTAATACTGGTTCAACGGCTGTAAAATATTTAACAATCACTTTTGCATCGTCACAATTAACATTTACTAATTTTGATGGAAGATGGTATGTAGGTACATTAGATTCTGGTATGACAAAATCAATCAATGTTACTGTGTATACGTCAGCTTCAAGTGGTGGAGTGGCTCAGATAACAGGATCATTAAGTTATGTAGATGCTTCAGGAATTAGTAGGACTGAAACAAGGACGTTAGGAGTAATGTTATTACAGCAAACGTTAACTACGTTCGTAATTTCAACAGTACCTCAGCAGTTAATTAGTAATAAGGAGAATGTTTTAATGATTAATCTAACTAATACTGGAAGCACAATAATGTATGGTGTTACTCTTACTTTTACACCACCATCACAAATGGTGTTTGAAGGGTTTGATGGTAAATGGTATGTAGGGGATGTGAAGCCTAAAGAAACTAAAACGCTCATCATTAAAACTTACGTAACTTCCCCATCGTCAGTAGTACTTCAATTACCTGTGGCAGTAAGTTTTACTGATTCTTCAGGAGTATTAAGAAATGAAAATAGGATTATTGGTTTTACTATACTCACTTCGACACGAGCTTTCAATACTCATTTATCTATAGAACCACAACAATTGATTGGCGGTAAAAGTAATGATCTTACGTTATTTATTACTAATGTGGGTGGTAGCTTATTGAGGAATGTTAGCATGACTATAAGCCCATCTTCGCAAATAGCTTTAATAGGATTTGATGGTAAATGGTATATTGGAACGTTAAAATTCAATGAGACTAAAGTCTTAAGATTCACAGTATATCCGAGTACTGCTCAATCAACATACTTGGCACAGATAAATGTAGTTGTTAATTATATTGATTCATCAGGAGTATTAACATCAGAAAATATACCATTAAGTATTATTGTAATGCCCAATGGGATTGTTAATCCTTTAATATCTATTAATACGAGAACACTCAAGGCTGGGTCTATTAATAATCTAACATTAACGGTTGTTAATAACAATACATATGCGATGAAATCAGTTAGTTTATCAATATCATTTTCAGGTACTTCAATACCTACCTTACTTTCTCTCAATAATATATTTATAAATACTATAAAAGCTGGATATGAAATATCTATTCCAGTATCCATATATGTTCCTGCGTCATCTGGAGATACTACTAATATGATTGTAACGATTAATTATTATAATGAGGAGGGTACATTTATGCAGTATTCGCAACCGTTAGGATTATTGGTGATAGTGCCATCAGATTTGCGTGTCACAAATTATGTAGTATTACCTCAACCTATAGTTCTTGGTCAACCATTCTCAATAACGCTAACTCTAACTAACGTGGGTATGGGAACAGCATATAACGTTTATGCATCAATAATGAATAACAGATATTTCATACCTGTTACTGGTAATCAAGTGTATGTAGGAAACTTACAAAGTGGTTCATCGTCAACTATAACCTTCAGTTTTATGTCAACTAATGTTACCACGCGTGCTAATTTCACACCTACATTTACTTCTCCTATAAATAGGACAATTTTACGATTGGGCAATTTTACTATGAGCATTGTTTTAACTTATCAAGATAATTTGAGGAATGTTCACACTCTAAATATTACAATACCTCTAAGAGTTAGCTCATCAACCACTGGAGAAACACAAACAGCAAGAGCAACACAAAACAACTTAGGACTATTTAATTACACTAATTTACTTATAATAAGTATCATCATAGTTGTGGTTGTGATTATAGTGATGGCTATTAGGAGGAGAAGGCATGAAATTAAGTGATGTTTTTAAAATTAGCTTAAAAGTTTTAAGCTCTAGTAAAGTTAGGTCAGCTTTAACTATCTTAAGTATAGTTGTTGGTGTTGCTGCTATTGTAGCCTTAATTTCTCAAACTGCGGGTGTTGGTGCAAGTATAACATCAACATTACAAAAAATGGGACCAGACACAATAATAGTTACAGGTAGTAGGTTAACTGATGTTGATGTTGCCACAATTTCTTCATTATCAGGTGTAAAAAATGTTATCCCTATTATCAGCACTCGCGGAAATATATATCTAGGTAGTGAAACAATAAGCGCTAGTATCATAGGCATTGATGAATATGGTTTAGAACAACTTTTAGGAAAAATTAATCTGCTTGAAGGCATAGTTTATCCTTCAGTACCAGCCCCTATGGCTTTAATTGGTTACCAAATAGCTTTCTCTCAAACAACACAATCTCAAGAAATTTTCACAGGACAAACATTATATTTACAAATTCAAGAAGGACAAACAAGAATAAGCGTTAACTTGCAGGTCACAGGAATCTTAACTGAATATGGTGCATCAGCATTCATACAACCCGACACAAGCATATTTATACCCATACAAGCAGCACAAACAATACTTAACAGAAAATGGTACAACATGCTAATAATCAAAACACAAAATGTTGATAGTGTAAACGATGTAATAGATACTCTAAGAAACCTTTATGGTAACTCAGTAAATGTATTATCAGCACAACAAATAACCCAAACATTCCAATCAGTAATAGGTCAAATATCTTTATTATTAGGAGGTATCGCAGCCATATCTTTGATAGTAGCAAGCTTAGGAATACTCAACATAATGTTAATAACCGTCATAGAAAGAACAAAAGAAATAGGAACATTAAAAGCAATAGGCTTCAAAAATAAACACATACTAGCACAAATACTCATCGAGGGATTTTTAATAGGAATAATAGGTGGAATAATAGGTATAATATCAGGATCCGCAATATCATACATAATACCAAACATACTCACAGGAAACATATTTAGAACCGGAAGAGGAACACCAACCCCATCAAGAGGATTTACAGGAGGATTCACAGGAACCTCAATGGGATTTTCGTACACACCAGTAATAACACCAGAGACAATAATAATATCCTTAGCACTGGCAATTATAGTAAGCATAATTTCAAGCCTATATCCCGCATGGAGAGCAGCAAAAATGGATCCAATCAAAGCATTAAGATATGAATAAATCACAAATAATTTTTCATAATTTTATTGTATAGATAAACATTCTTAAATTTCTGAAAACAACATTATCACGTAAATCTTTTTAATCTTTTAAACTTATAAGTCTAAGGTGCTCATAATGAGTATAAGAAAGCTTATATCTTTAACATTGGCCATAACACTTAGTGGAGCTTTAAGTCCTGGACCACTCTCAGCCTCAGCAATAATTATTGGAACTTCTATGGAATTGTTTGGAGGTCTTTTAATAGCTTTGGGACATATGATAGTAGAACTCCCTTATGTAACTATACTTTATAAACTTATCAACCAATTTAAAAAATTTTTAGTAAAAATTAAGCTAATGCTCAATACTATAGTAATACTATTCTTAGCATATTTTTCCTATCTTTTAATTAAAGATTCCATAAAGGTTTTTCAGAATAATGCACTACCATTGACAGGATTAAACCTAACAATAACAAATCCTTTAGAAGCTATAAGCATAGGAGTAATACTTACAGGATTTAACGCATACTTTTTAACATGGTGGCTTACAGTAGGTTATCCATTAATAGAAGAATCTGCAAAATACGGAGCAAGAGGATTAAGCATAGTGTACATAAGTCATGTATGGATGGATTATGCGTGGTTAGCATTACTAGCTAGTAGTGGAAATGCAATTAAATTACTGGGATCAATACCATATGCACTATTACTCCTGATAACAGCACTAATACTCATAACATTCACAATAAAAATAGGATCAGACACTATTAAAATGGTTCTTAAATGATCCTCCAATATTTTATACTTAGCTTAAATATGCGCATTTGCGTTATTCTAAAAATAATTTAAGCTTTATTGTTTTTCAATTCATATGAAAGATGCATTGTTTTAAAAGGAGGTCTTCTGTATGGCTGTTTGTCTCTTGTTTGTCTGTTAGATTTAATAAAAATACGAAATTCTTAAATATATTAAAATCTTTGTAATTGTTAAGGTGTTTTAAATGAAGATAACTGGAGGTGAGGTTCTTAAAAGAGTTTTAGAGAAAGAAGGTGTTCGTTATGTGTTTGGTGTGCCTGGTGATCAACTTTACCCTTTTTTAAATGCTCTCTATGATAGTAATATTAGGTTCATAACATTTCATCATGAGGCTAATGCAGCTCATGCTGCTGATGGATGGGCTAGAGTTACTGGTGAATTAGGGGTTGTTGCAGCTACTGTAGGACCTGGAGCAGCCAATTTAGTAGGTGGCGTTTATCCTGCTTTTGCTGAGAATATACCAATTTTAATAATAACGGCTCAGAATCAAACTTTCAGATCTTATCCAGATCATGGTTCTATGCAAGCTTTGGATCAATTTTCATTGTTTAAGCCAATAACTAAATGGAATGTTGTGGTAAATCATTGGAGCAGAATAGTAGAATTGACTGAAAGAGCAATAAAAGTTGCTTTGTCCGATAAACCGGGACCTGTTCATATTGATTTTCCATCAGATATACTTCATCAAACTGGAGAGGAAGAGGATGTTCAACTTCATGAAAGAGAAAAATATAGACCTAAGAAACCACTTCCAGATATTGAAACTTTAAAAAGAATTGCTAAAATGTTAATATCAGCAGAGAAACCAATAATTCATGCAGGTGGGGGTGTTCTTCGTGCAGGAGCTTCTAAAGAACTTATTGAACTTGCAGAATATCTTCAAGTACCCGTCACGACTTCCATATCAGGAAGGGGATGTATACCAGAGGATCATCCATTATGTTTAGTACCTCATAGTTATGGGGCACTCACAGCTCAAAATGAAGCAGATCTAGTATTATTAATTGGTTCAAAATTGGGTGATTTAGACTTTTTCGGGAGACCTCCATTATGGGGTGATTATGATACTCAAAAATTTATTCAAATTGATATAGCTGCAGAGAGTATTGCGTTAAATAGGCCGGTGGAAATAGGTGCTATTGGTGATGCTAAGAAGACATTATCTGCACTTTTGGATATCATAAAAAGGGAAATTCCGCCCAGATCACCTTTAGAGAAAAATCGTTATTATAAGGATTTAGAAAGGCAATGGATAGAAGAATTTGAAAAAGTATCAAATACTGATCAAATACCTATTCATCCATTAAGAGTAATACGTGAGGTAAGAAACTTCTATCCTAGAAATGCCATATCAGTAGTGGATGGTGGCAATACTACCGTATGGGCTCATTATTTAAATAGAATATATGAGCCAAATACGTTTCTGAGTAGCACAGCAGGTGATTCTGGTCATTTAGGAAGTGGTGTTGGGTATGCTATTGCAGCTAAACTTGCATATCCTGATAGGGATGTGTATTGTATAACTGGGGATGGCGCTTTTAGCATGGGAATGGCTGATCTTGAAACTGCAAAAAGGTTAGGATTACAGATTACTTTTGTTGTGTTAAATGATTCTTCATGGGGAATGATAAGGGCTGGTCAAACGCTTTATTATGAGAGAAGGTATATTGGTGTTGATTTTAATGAAATAAGGTATGATCTAATAGCCAAAGCTATGGGATGTTATGGTGAGCGCGTTGAAGATCCGAACGAAATCAAAAATGCATTAAAAAGAGCAAAAGACTCAAAATTACCAGCCGTTATTGACGTAAAAATAGATAGGGAAGTCATACCACCTGACTTTCAAACATTAGCTACAATTTGGCTAGAGGGATGCGAACCACCACCAAAAATCATTAAAAAAGAAGAAACAACTCTAGCAAAATAACTAATATTGATCCTGATAAAACTCTAGTGAAACTATAATATTGTAGTTTTTTGTGAGAGTAAATAACTGAATTATTTACGTTTTGTATAGTGAAACTTTTTTATAAGTACAAAATTTAAGTGATGTGATTTGGACGATGTTAAAATTAAGTAGAAGGAAGTTCCTTTTAATAGGTGGAGTAACAGTAACAACGATAGTTTCGTATTCGTTTGTTGAACCTTACTTTTTTGAAGTTAATAAGATTAGTATACCTTTAGGATTAAATCTCCAAGCGTTACATATTACGGATCTTCATATTAAAGATTGGAGGTTTAAAAATGAAATACTTAATGTAATCTCAGACCTTTCATCAAAAGTAGATGTAACATTCATTACAGGGGATATTTATGATAAATATACACAAACATTAGAAGCAGTTAGGAATTATTTATCAAGAATAAAAGGTGTGAAGATTGGAGTGCTTGGGAATCATGAATATTGGGCTGAAGATAAGTATCCGCTTGAATCTAGTATAAAAGTGTTAGAAGATTCTGGAGTAAGAATATTAAGGAATGAGAAGATTGAGTTGAAAAATATAATCATAGGAGGCATCGATTGGTACTATGATGAAAATGGGTTAGGTAGAGAATACTTATCAAAAATAGGTGAGGTTGATATATTGCTTTCACACACTCCAGATATTATAGCGCTTAAACCAAAAACAAAACTAATATTAGCTGGTCATACGCATGGAGGTCAAATTAGACTCCCTATCATAGGTCCGCTTTGGACACCTAGTAAGTATGGAACAAAATATGCAAGTGGATTATTTAAAGAAGAGAATACTTATATGTATGTAAATAAAGGGGTTGGAGAAATAATACCTATTAGGTTTAATTGTAAAAGAGAAATAGCATTATTAAATCTTTAATTCATGTTATTCTTTTTGTATTTTTATAGGATTTAGTGAATATTTATATAATTTTTCAATTTTTATAAAGTTAAATTTATTAATCTTTAATTAAAAGTTAGCATGGTGTAAATGTTGTTTTACAAATTTTTTGCATGTGTTCTTGTCTTTGTACTATTCTTAGTCAGTGCTCAGGGTGTTTTTGTTGTTAAAGGTGGAAGTACGTTGAAAGTCCCCCAAGACTATCCTACGATACAGGATGCAGTAAACAATGCTAATATGGGTGATATCATAGTTGTTAGTAACGGTATTTATCATGAAAATATACAATTTTTAACATCAAGAGTTAATAATGTTGTTTTAATGGGTTCTGGTAATACTGTTTTGGATGGTGTAATAGCTATTTATGGTGAGACTTCTAATGTGGCTATAAAACACATGATTATTAGAAGTGGAGGAATTGAAATATCTGGTAATGGTACAGTCATGGATGATGTTAGAATTCTTGATAGCGGTGTTGGAATTAGACTTGGTGCGAATAATATTAAGATAATTAACACATACTTTGATAATGTCGGGCATCCTATAGAAGCTTATGAACTCCCCTCATGGATTGAAATTGCTAGGAAAGGACTTATAATAGATAACGTGTCTATAAATAAAGCTTCTTTATCAATTCGCATAAGTGATTATGATAATATTATCATTTCAAAACTCAGAATAAATGATTGCGCTTCAGGTTTATTATTAACGAGTAGATTCAATGAGACTAATATAGAGATAAGAGAATCTAACATAATATGCGATAATGAAGGAATCCACGTGAAGATTTTCGGTAATGTTATAAAATATCTAATACTTATTTGAAGGGTGGCAGTAATGGTATTATTATAGAATCAGAAGATCCTGAGAGAATGCCTCATAGAGTTATAATTAATGGGACTGTTGCGGAGAATTTTAAAGTTAATGGTATGTCTATAAATGGTGAATTTGTTACTTTAACGAATCTTAAAATATTTAATAATACTTACGGATTGAATCTTAAATCACCAATTTTCAATATAACTAATAGTAGCTTTATAAAAAATGGTGCGAAAACCTACGCATTATCTATAGCATCACTTAAAGTAATCCGTGGATTAATTTATTTAAATGAATTTATAGACAATAACGGATTTGACATAACTTATATTGGTACAGCTGGTACAGAGAAGAATATTAAACTGAACAGTGAAACTAAACTAAGTTACGTGTACGCAGGTAAAATTTTAATAAATTATCTTGGAAACTATTGGAGTAAAAACATTGCATGCAGAGATATGGATAACAATGGAATATGTGATACACCTTATAATACTACAATAATTTATGGACGCACATTAACTGATTACTACCCTCTAGCACGTCCCCTTAACTATTATAAATTAACAACCACTACAACATCTATTACTACAACAACTACTACAGCAACTACAATTACTACAACATTACCAACAACTACCACAACAACTGTAATTACTACAACTACTACAGTAACTACAAGTACGTATGATTATACAATGTTAGGAATAGTAGCTATTATTCTTATTATAATTATTATTCTCATAGCATTTTTAATTCTACGCCGACATTAATTTTAAA
>Ga0272445_1000258_pt1 | contig 52029 bp, 46 predicted proteins | sample YNPCB0031_FD_194404 | JGI IMG/M metagenome (GOLD analysis project Ga0272445, IMG submission 194404) | Hot spring sediment microbial communities from Yellowstone National Park, WY, United States - YNP-CB-003-1 | ecosystem: Environmental > Aquatic > Thermal springs > Hot (42-90C) > Sediment... | reverse complement strand
ATTACTACAACTACTACAGTAACTACAAGTACGTATGATTATACAATGTTAGGAATAGTAGCTATTATTCTTATTATAATTATTATTCTCATAGCATTTTTAATTCTACGCCGACATTAATTTTAAAATTTTTATTTTTTAATATAGCTTAATTCTATAATAAATAGTCAAAAGAATCTTGTCTAGATCAATTTTACTTATTAGAGATTTTTAACATTAACTTTTATATATTTAAACTATTATATAATGTTAGATGATGCTAGATATGGAATTAGAGAAATTTTATGAAATTTTCCCATGGCCTGAGGACATTCATAGTGAGGAAGGTGCTAAAAGGTATATAAAAGCTTTAGTTCAGTTTAAGAAGCTAATAGAACATCCATGGATTAGTTCTCTATTATCTTTAAAAGATCATTTGCGTGTAATAGATATTTGTGGCGGTAGTGGTATAGGTGGTATTGCTTTTACTAAAATTTTAAAGGAATCCGGGAAGGATGTAGAACTAACTATTGTAGATCTTCGTGAAACTGCTCTGAAGAAAGCTGAAGAATTTAGCAAATTTGAACTTGGATTTAACGCCTTAACACTTAAAATGGATGTTCTTAAGTTGTACGAGCTTAATAGAACCTATGATGTATGTCTTATGTATGGATTAACAGCACCTCATTTCAATCCTTTTCAAATGTGTATACTTTTAGCATCAGTCTCAAAAATTTTAACAAGTGATGGTGTATTTATAATGAATGAATCTGATAGAATTTACACTGTATTTTTTATACGTGGTTATCAGCATGTCCTCCCAGAGATATCAAAAGAGAAGATAGTAATAAGTTTACATAAAAGTTATGATCGGCTCACGGGAACATTTAAGAGATTAATAATAAATATGTTAAGCAAAGATGTAACAGAAATGAATTTTTACTTTTGGGGCCTTGCAGAATTAATGGCTATAACTTGGCTTCTTTTCAGTGATGTTGATTTTGTGAGCGATGAAGAGAGACCTTACGAAGGATTTATACTCGCACATAAACCAAGAAAGAATATAAATGTAGATGATTTAATTAATCTACCAATGGTCTTTAAGGAATGTAATGAAATAAACCTCATCATTTGATTATCTTAAATTGCCCTCAACTATAGGGCAGTATCATTATCAATAGTTAGTATTGTACTTAGTTTATTAAACTGGAATGTTAAATGAGTATTAAATTTTAGAGTAATGGATTTAAGTTTAACATCATTTACAATTGCTAATTTGTGGAATTTTTGTAGAAGGTATTTTATTTTAAGGAATCAGCACAGAATAATTTTTATGCTTTAGGCAGGCTTGTTTCTAGTAATTTTGATACATTCATGATGCGTTTTCGTTATAATTGACCTCAAGGCGGGGGAATCGGATTTATTGATTATCTGACGGATGGATGAGAGTCTTGGTATATATAAATCATTTCTCTCTGATTTTTGATAGTAATGTTTTGTTTCAGTTTCTAATGTTATGGATTGGGGATGTTTTTAGAGTCTTCGATAATCTTTCCATCACGTATTTTTATTATTCTATCAACTTTGTTAATTATAGAAGTATCATGAGTGGCTATAATAAATGTTGTGTTATATTTTTCGTTAAATTTTCTCATCAGATTTATTATTTTTTCTCCAGTATCTTGATCAAGATTAGCAGTTGGTTCATCAGCTAAAACGAGTAATGGTTTATTAGCCATAGCTCTTACTATAGCAACACGTTGCTGTTCTCCAACACTTAGCTCAGATACTTTTCGGTACATTTTTTTATCAAGGTTCACTTCTTCAAAAAGTTGTTTCGCTCTCATAAATCTCTCTTGTTTACTAAGATTAGTCATTAACATAGGTAACATTACGTTATCTAATGCGCTCATAAAAGGTATAAGATTAAACAGTTGAAAAATAAAACCGATTTTATCTCTCCTCAACATAGTAAGGTCATTAATGTTTTTGTTTGTTATACATACACCATTAATATATACATTACCCTTTGTGGGTTTTTCTAATCCTCCAATAATGTATAATAATGTAGATTTACCAGCACCTGATGGACCAACTAGAGCAAGAAATTCACCCTTATCAACAGTCAACGACACATTATCAAGCGCAAGAATAATTTCCTTTTTAGAATAATATAACTTTGTGACCTTTTCAACATTAATTAGAGACAAAACATTCACCCCTCATTTAATATTTTTACCAATGATAGTCTGTATAATAATACTATGATTAGAACAGTTGATAAAGAAATTATTATAGCATTTATTAACATCGATGAATAAAATATATCAAACATTACCTGACCTTGTAATATAATAAATTTTATTATGTACTTATAATAATATATATTTATAAAAATACTAATCACAGTAACTAGTGCAAATATCATAAAAAGCTCAACAATGATCATAAATGTTACACTCTTAATGTCTAATCCTAGCGCAAGCAAAAGAGCTAGATCCCTTTTTCTCTCTTCAAACTTATTTACACTATCTCTAAATACTAACACACCATACAATAATATAGACCCCCAAGAAATTAATTGATAAAAACTATTCTCTTGCCAATTTCTTAAAACGTCTTTACTAATTGAATTCAGCATATCTAATCTCTGTCTAACTTGAATTGGTTCAATTTTAATAGAAAGCGCAGAAGATAACAAATTAGCAATCTCTTCACTACTCATGGATTTTTTAAGCTTTAAATATATATAATCATATAATGGTTTTTCTGAAAAATAACGGTTCTGCAAATATGGATTATCCTTTAACAAAAAGTCTGATAATAGTTTCTTTGTTTTATTATCAAACTGAACTATTATTGTAAAAAATGTTTCCCTCCCTGAATACATTATACCAGATATAGTGTATGTTATAATACTACCTGAGAAATTTACAGCTATTCTATCACCAACTTTTGCATGTAACGCATCAGCTAATAACCAATCAATTACAGCATATCCACTCTTAAATTCACCATCAAGTAATAATTTTTCTGAATAAATAAGTTTAGAAGCTTTAATCATATCATTAACAAATATTATCGTTGGAAATAATTGTGTATTATTAATTAGCAAACCATTACCACCTATTCTCGTTTCTCCTATAATATCCTCAATAACACTTAAATTTCTAATACGATTTAAATCATTCTCAGTAAAAGGGATTCCTGTAGAAATAGTAACATCAAATGTTGCATATTTAAGTCCGGCTGTTTGATAGAACTCAAAAGATTTAGGCAAACTAATAAAGAATATTACCAAGGAAAAAATAATCATAAGTAATAATATTCTTTTAAAGTACTTAAAGAACCTATTTTTATAATCTTTTATAAAATAAAAAAATATTGTTTTTACCTGTGACATGACTGCTCAACCTTTAAGAACTACCTGTTACATTTAGCGTATTGGATGACCATGAAGCATAAGGAATACCAGACCCACTTACTATTACATATCCACCCGCTTGTGGAGTATATGGGAATACTCCACAATATGGATTTTCATATTGCCATGCGGGACGTACATAACCATAAAACGATCCACTTGTATATGAAGTTGTATAAGCTTTAACCCATTGATCAACTGTTGTACCAGGGTAAAGAATACCTCCCATACAACCTGATCCATAATACCACCATCCATCTAAAGTTCTGTACCATTCACCCCAACCTGCATTTTGACTGGCTACTGTCGTCGGTTTAACTAAATTACCATCAACAAATAATTTAATTTCTCCTACCCACCAACCAAATAAACTTGTATATGTTAATTTACCAAATGCATACGTGTTTTCCCCAATTGTAATTACTGATGGATTCCATGACCAAGAAGCACTCGTGACTGCAGCATATACTATAGTTGTAGTTATATAGAATATCAATAATGTAGTTAAAATAAATTCAAGCATTATTAAGCTTTTTGGTTTATTGTTCATTTGTTTCTTCATGTTTATCTCAAAAATATTTTCTTTTAGCTTATATTTAAATTTAATCTTTTTTTTTTCTAAATATATACAAAAAAATAAAATAAAAATTGGAAATATTAAAAATTATAGATTAATTACAAAATATTTAAGTTTTTCCCTCTAATATTGGAGATGACAACTAACATATTAGTATTAATTAATTACTGAGTCTATATGGATCTACTCACGTTTTACTGAAAAATAGATTCCTCTACAATAAATTTGCTGTAGATCAAAAAAGATAATTTTCCTACATGACAAGACAACATGATTAAAGGTCTTTTAAAAATAAACTCATCTGATTAGGAGTTGCTGACCCTCTAACACAGTTCAGAAACCTAACAAGGATGCATCCCTTGGCCAATAAAAGAACTAACCAGGAGTAAACATAAAGCAGAAATTATCACTATTAAAATTATATACTTATTGCAATTAATGTAGTTTTAATATGACAACGCGTTGATACTTCTTAAGATGAAGAAAACACGATTGAAGAACTTAGAGACAGAAAGTTCATCCTGAGAGATTTACAAGGACAGAAAACTATTTACTTGATATATAGGTAATTCAAGATTATATTATCTAAGATTCTAGCAGATACAGAGAGGTTAAAAAGAGAAACAAAGATCAGCTACTTTTAACCTTAGTCGGGAATTTGTTATGATAATAATGCAAAAGCTGATTAGTCTTAATGTCTCATTTTTATTGAATTATAATTATATAGTTTCTGAAAATTTAGTGTAAATTTTTAATGATAAAATTTCATTAATTAAGTACACTTATATACTTTATAGGCATTTAAAATAACGATAAGAATGGTGGTTAAGAGGATTATAAGGATGGATTCTTTAAAGAGAAAAGCTATAGCACTCTAAGTATAATCTTCATAATAGCTTTATTGATTCTCGTAATACCTTTTTCAATAGTTTTATCAGCATATACTACATTAACAATAAAAGAATCTCATAAAGCTGTTTCGATAGAAAATGGAACACTAAATTCAATAAACTCATTCAATCCAATAGATTATTTTAAATTGGATACGGTGTCAACTTTAGTTTTCCGTAATATTGCCATATAAGAAAATAATTAAAAATATTCTAGTACTAATTCATAAAGCATTTAATTGTTGTATTTTTACTCATGTTTTGTGAAATTTTTGTGTAAACATTTATCATGCGTTTAATATTTTTGTTTTGATTTCTAGTATACCATTATTGTAGGTGGCTTTTGTATTATTTGGGTTGATTTTGAATGGTAGTTTTATGTTTTTGTAAAATTTGTTATTCGCTCTGATTTTTATTGTTCTTTTTGTTGTGTAAATTTTTATATCCTCCTTTTTTACACCTAATGTTTCCATAGTTATGATTATTTCATTGTGTTTTATGTAAATATCCGTTAATGGTTTCTCATAATTCACTATGAACGGTAAGTTGATAAAATTTCCGCTCAATTCTCTTATTATCATTTTAATAAGTGCAATTGCATCCTCTTTTCTTTTGTTCATCTTTTTTCATGCTTTAATATGTAACAAATGTTTAAAAATATTTTTGTTCAGATATTTTATTAGTGAATATTTTTACGAGTATTAATGCACAGATTTTGATGCTAATGAAATAAAAATTTACTAGCATTAAATAATGAGTGTTAATAAAAAGGTTAGTGCGTCTAGTTAATTTAAACATATTCTAGAGTTCATCAGAATTATTCTTTTTTAAATATTCTGCGAAAAGTTTTTTAACATTATTTAGAATGTACTTTGCATTTTTTAGTGCATCTTTCGCATCCTTTTCATCATATAATGCTGATGGAGGAATTCCGCTCTCTTCATCACCGTACATTGATGGTTCCCTTTCTCTACGTAATTTCCTTGATATCCTTGCAAGCTCTGGAATTATTTGCTGAAACCATTGCGGATACTTATGTTTATATTGTTTTAATATCGGTCCTACATCATGAATTTTTGGTGGTTCAATGCCTATTAATCTTAATGAAGCTTTCAATGCTAATTCTGATGCTTCTTGTGATTGTCTTATAACATACGCGTATGAGCCCTTTTTTAAGGCACTTTTAGCATGGTATATTCTTTCTTCAGCCTGAAGAATATAATCTCTAGCCATTTCTATATTATTCAATGCTTATAACCTCTCCAAATTTATAATCCTTCTTTAATATCCAATACCATTTTTTACCCAATCGCACTCTTTGCGAACCAAGCTCATCTAACTTTTTTCTCAATCTAGTTAATACTTTCACGAAGAAATCACGATCAAATATAATGATTGCGTCTTCAACCATGTCAAGATAAAGCGGAGTTATTTTTTCTGCTTCCTCAGGAGTTTTCAGTATTGGTGAGAAATCTATAAGATAATTGTTCTCATAAAACTTATTTAAAACTCCCTCTATTTTCTCTTCAATCTTCATGAATAATTCTTGCCGTTCAAATTTAGATCTTGGTAGATCCTTTATTATTAAGAGAACATCTATATCACTATTCTTACGCGCCTCACCACGAGCAACAGAACCAAAAACTACAAGAGAAATAAACCTATCACCAAAATAATTAAGAAGCTCATTAACTAATGCACTTAATATTTCGTTATAAGGTTCCTTCAAATATGCAATACCAATTTTAAACATGTTTGTCATTAATTATAATAATAAAGATGTATATAAATATTATAAAAATAAATTATCATGTTACACTATTTGAGTATTAAGATGTGATAACTTGAGTTCGCCTCCTTAAGAGTTATGATTATGAATATTTTAGCATATTGACCTTCTAAACTTCTCTCATATTGAATGTTAACATTATGTTGTTTAAGAATGTCTTTGTTATGGGCTTTTTTCATAAGGAGAGTCTAACATAGTATTGCAACCCGAGCTTCTTAAGTTATTTCAGCTTTTATGGTGTGATGATTTCTATTATTGATTGGTCTTTTACTTTCATTATGATATTATCATCTATTTTTATGTTCATTATTTTTAACCATTGATCTAATGATACTGAGGAGGGTGTTGCAATATAGTATTTTGTTCCATTTATTTGTATTGCTATATACGTTTCACCATTTTGTATCCATGACTTAATATCAGTAACTTTACCATGAATTATATGATATGATTGAATCATTGTTGCATTAGAGAAGTTTTCGATCGCTGTTTCTAATAATTTTTTAATATCCTCAGATGTTGTCGCTGATGATGAGAGGGATGTTAAAATCATGTGACCCGCGTTGAACGCATCTAATATGCCAATACCTTGTAATTGGACTATGTTCGTTACTTCATTTTCATAATAATATGGTACTATCCATGCAAAATACTTGCCAATGGGATAAAGTATTGGATTTGATGCCACATATCTTCCTTGTGAGAGTGCTGGGAGTTTTGATTGGACTGTCGTCTTCGCATAAATTGGGCTTATTAAGTTTAAGCCACTCGCATCGTAATAATAAAATTTGGTACCACTTATTACCATAACACCAGCTAGCGTGTTTGGTGCGTTCGCAGGGCTGAAGAAAATTAGGAGACCTGTTTCATTTCCGTATGGTATTAATTCTGAACCTGAGACTTGGAGTCTGTATGGTGATGCTGGTATCCATAAGAAACCGCCTGCAAAAATGTTGAATGTGCCGTTTCCACTCCTGTATTCTCCCCAATTTTTAGCTATTTGTAGTATCATTTCACGATCCCATGGTTGATTTATAAAACGTGGTGCATTGTAAATGCTAGTATATGTTGAGTTTATTGTTCCGTCTGGATTATAGATGATACCGCCTGCAAACTTTATACCACCTTCAAGTCTTGGTATTAATAATGTTTGGACGTAAAATATGGTATCGTTTTCGATTGGTTGTGGATAATAATTTCCCATGATGAATTCTGAGTTTCTTAAATATGTGTGAAATTCTATATTATTGTCTAGCCATAGTCCTGGTGCAATAGCACTTTTTTGTTTTATTATTATGTATGATCCATCTACTGCGCTGACAAGTATGAAGCCGTATGTGTATGGTGTTGCTAGTGTGTTTGTTGATTCGATTGTGAAGATCCAATAAGGATAACCGTTGTGTATTATTTGTTCATAATCTGCAATCTGTACTGATCCTCCAAAGACGCTTAAGTGACTGCTTGCTATAGCTCGTGCGTAATCTAGATTAACTAAAGGAATTTTATCTATTGGGAAGGTATTTCCTGAGAATAGTTCATTTATGTTTTTGAATTTTATTTGTGAGTTAAGATAATATGCATTGTTCACGCCAGCAAATATTGTATATGTTATGAATGCATATATGACAAAAATTATGAAGATTGTGGTAAGAATAATTTTTATTGATCTTTTTGTCCATGAAGTTAATGTTACTACTAATCCTATTAGCATTCCAATTAGGGCTGATGCTATTATTATAAAGAGCATTGCTGTTTGTGTAAAAATTGCAATGAGCATTGTTATGAGCGTGAGTACAATAGAGATTTTAAAAGTATTGATTATGTATTCTCTATTCACGGATTTTTTACTAGGGCGTGCTCTTTCTTTAAGTCTTCCTAGTCCAAATATTAAAATTATGATAAAATACGTTACAAATATTATGAAAAGTGCTTCAATCCACATCATTTCAATCACTATTATATGTATTATATTAAGAGTAAAATTATAAATATTTCTCCCATAGAAGATTTAACATGTTTTACTTATGGTTTTAATTCTGTTCATGCGTTTCAGAATATGATATTGCTTTTCTAAAAATGTTTACTAACATTTCGTGAGTTAATAATTTTGTTCTCATATTTCTTGGACTGGGATGGTATGATGCAATAATGTATTTAATATTATCATGTAATTGGATTTTAATGCATTTTCCATGGATAAATTCTTTATCATTTATTTCTATGTTAAATACTCTTCTAAAGGAGGATAATAATGATTCCCAAGCTATTCTTCCCAATGCAATGTAAACTTTTGCGTTTTTAAGTAATTTTAATTCTGCATCTAAGTATACTGAACAATTTTTTAATTCATTTTTTAGCGGAAGATTGTTTGGAGGAGCACACTTAAGTGCTGCTGTTATGTACAAATTTCTTACTATTAGTCCATCATTTTTATTTGTGGATGTTGGTTGATTGGTCAAGCCTACTTCATAAAGGGCTTTCATGAGATTGGATGCGCTTTCATCACCAGTAAAAACTCTTCCTGTTCTGTTTCCTCCATGTGCTGCTGGCGCTAAACCTATTATTACTATTCTTGCTACTGGATTGCCAAATCCTGGAACTGGTTTTGACCAATAATTATCATTTTTAAATTTTGGATTTTTTCCAGCCACTTCGATTCTATATTTAACTAATCTTGGACATTTTTCACATTTTATTATATCATTATTTAATTCTTCTAAACTATAATATTTCATTTATGAATACTCTAAATTCGTATTATTTAAACATTTGTCATAGTAACATTAGAGGTTATTTTGTTTAAGAAATTGGAAATATTTATGGGTTTTGAAAAAGCAATGATGCGATGTTTAAATAATGATTATTCTGATTTATTATAAACTGTTTCATAAGATATTAAAATATATAATTATCTTTAATTGTGCTTGTATGGGGATTATGATGAAATACACGGAAACTTCTAAGAATCTTTTTTTAAATACTGGAACAAAGTTTCCAAGGAGCATAATTTGGGCTGTAGCGTCAATAAAGCTTGCAGCATCCAGAGTTAATAGATTTTTGGGACTTTTACAAGAGGATATGTTTAGGGCGATTGAAGAAGCGTCTATGGAAGTAATGGAGGGGAAGTATGATTACTTAGTTACTGTGGATGTATTTCAAACTGGTTCAGGGACTGGAATTAATATGAATGTGAATGAAATAATAGCTCAGAGAGCTAGTGAAATTTCAGGTTTAAAAATTCATCCTAATGATCACGTTAATATGAGCCAATCTTCTAATGATGTAATTCCAACTGCAATAAGAATTGCAGCTATTCATGAGATTGAAAATAAGCTTTTACCTTCACTCCAATCATTAATATTATCTTTAAAAAAGTTTTCCGAAGAGACCAAGGATGTCTATAAGGCTGGTAGAACGCACTTAAGGGATGCTCTCCCCGTAACAATTGGTCAAGAGTTTTCCGCTTATGCTGATGCTTTTTCTCATGACTTAGAACTTTTAAAAACTATAAGTGATTATGTGAGAGAAGTGCCCATTGGAGGAACCGCTGTAGGTACTGGATTAAATGCTCCGTATGGATTTGATGAGATGATAATAAAAGAACTTAAAACTATTACTAACATTGAACTAAAACCCGCTAATAAATTTAGAGCTATGAGACTTTTAACTGATTTAGTAACGCTTTCTAGTGTTATGAGATCAATAGCAACAGATCTTTATAAATTATCCCAAGATATAAGACTCATGTTTTCTGGTCCTTTTACAGGATTAAACGAGATAGATATTCCTAGTCAAGAAGAGATTGCTGGTAGTTCAATAATGCCCGGAAAGACCAATCCTGTAACAGTTGAAGCCACACTTTTAGCATGCGCACAAGTTATAGGTCTTGACCAAGCAAACCAAATAGCTGGAATGTTAGGAGAATTTGAACTAAGCATGGGCGTACCCTTAATAGGATATAATATAGTAACTCAGGCACTCCTCTTGAGTGAAGCTATGAATAAAATGAGCTCCGTCGTTATACCCTCAATCAAACCAAATAAAGAGCTATTAAAGAACTATGCCGAGAGCAGCCCAGCACTTATCACAATCATATCACCCATTATAGGTTACGATAAAGCGTCACAAATAAGTAAAAAATTGGCTAAAAATGTAACAATAAGAGAGATATTAAAAGAAGAAGGATTTACCGACGAACAAATAAACCAAATATTAAACCTCAAAGAACTTACAAAACCTGGAATACCAGCAAAAAACATGACCAAGTAAATTTATTAAATCACTACATAACTTAAAACAACCTACCACTTTTTAGTTAATTACCTATGAAAGATTTTTATTGCATCACGCTAAAACATAAATAAATAAGAATAATCATAAAAATTATGAGAAAAATGAAAGGAAAGAAAAAACAAAACAAGAATAAAGGTGTATACCTTTTAATACTTTTATTAGTGATCATCCTAATGATTTATATTACTTCTCTTTCCACTACTCCTAAACCCTATTTGTATATTAAGCTTGTAAACACTTCTAATCAAACCTATACACTTGATAATTTTAAAGGTCACCCAATTTTTATGGAATACTTTGCAACATGGTGCCCACATTGCAAAAATATGCTTCCCATAATGCGTGAACTTTATAATGAATACGGTTCTTCAATTGTATTTATTTCCATAAGCCAGGAAGATATCCCCATACTCGAGCAATATGTAAAAGATAATAATATTACATGGCTCGTCCTGCACGATAACGGAACATTAGCAAACTCTCTCAATATAAATGGCGTTCCAACATTCATATTTATCGACAAAAATGGTAATATAGTCAAAAAAATTATAGGCGAAACTTCTATAGATGAACTACGTAATGCCCTCAATTCCTTATTACAATAATAAAAACAAATGCTTTTATTTACAATACGGAAGCTCCAAAGTCTACTAGAATTTAAGAGATAATTAAAGCGATCTCCAATATTCTATCAATTTCTTTGCATTATTCTTAAGTTCAACTTCTGGAAATTCACTAATAAGTTTCTCATGCTCATTATAAGTTTTAATCCATTTATATACTAGCTCACGTGTAACTTCTAAATGAAACTGTAAAGCTAAAATTCTTCTGATCCTAAAAGCTTGAAAGTATTTTGAGGAATACGCTAGAAGCTCAGCACCATCAGGTAATGAGAAGGTATCACCATGCCATTGAAAAACCGTCATTTCCTCCCCATAAATATTCTTAAAATCACCAAGATTTTTTACTTTCATGACACCAATTTCTGGACCATACGGACCTTTAACAACTTTTCCACCCAAGGCCTCCGCTATCAACTGAGAACCTAAACATACACCTAAAACCAATTTATCCTCTTTGAATGCCCTCTTAATAAGCCCCATTTCAACCTCAAGAAAACCATACTTATTTTTCTCATAAACTCCCATTGGGCCACCCATTATTATGAGCGCATCAAACTCTTCATCACCCTTAATCTCATCAGCATAAACTTCTCTTACATTATCAACGAACTCCCTAAACGTACCTAAAGTCTCTACTGGATGATTATATATTGCTAATATCCTCATAACATATTATAAACTATAACTCGTATTTAACTTCTTCCACATTTAAAAATATCTCCCATAATATTTTCTTATTTCATTCCAATGAACTCTCACAAATTCATTATAAGCCTTCCTCGATAACCTATCAGCTTCAACATTCTCCTCCCTAGGTATCCATTTAAAAATAATCTTTTTAAATAATGGAATAAGTTTTTGAACTCGCTCATAAAGAGGTATAATCCTATAAGCACGAACAGCATAATTATTATTAAGCTGATAAATAATGAGTCGCGAATCACCATACACAATAACCTCATCATCAGTCATCCCATTCCTTATCAACCATTCCAACCCTTTTATTAAAGCCGTGTATTCCGCAACATTATTCGAAACATCATCACCAAACATCCCAGCACCAACAAAACCTCCCTCTTCATGAATCTTCTCACCATTTTTATAAATAACAAAACCATAACACGCAATACCTTTAGGATTTATCGGCTCACATAATCCATCAAAATTCATAACCAACATTTTACCCAATATTTCCCACACAAAAATAATAATAAAATTTTGCATCAGCCAGCATGATATTTTATGACCACCATCCCAAAAGTGAACCCTTCACATCGTAATATAGAAAATTCTAAAACTTATAATATGCATGTTTGATACATTTTTGAATTAATAGTACAAAGAGGAAAGTTCCGTAATGAATTTCTAAATAATCTAAATAATGCAGATTTAAATACGTGAGAAACAATTAAAAATTGGCGATTAATATGAAAATACCTGAAAAAAGAGGCTTATCCACCAAATTATTAGGGACTGTAATAGTGGTAATAGTAATAATAGTAATTGCTGTAGTGATAACTACAATGGGTGGAGGTGGAACAACAACTACTCCAACCTCAGCAATTTCTCCAACTACTACTCCTTCACAAACATTCACAACTTCGACCCATGTTACTACTTCTCCTCCTCCAGTTTTGTCAGGTTCTTTAACTGTATTAGCATCATCTGGTGATCCAACACTCGCTCCATTTCTTAATATGGTTGCTAGTGATTTTATGGCTAAATATCCTGGAGTTAAAGTTCAAGTACAATTGGTTCCATTTGCTCAGTTAGTAACTACTGCTTTAACCGCATTAAAAAGTCAAAACCCTGTTCCAGATGTTATAATCTATTATCCTTCCCAAGCCCCCACATTAGGACCATATTTGGTTGATGTTAGAAAATACCTTGATAGTGGTGTCTTTAATAAGAGTGATATACCCTTCTCAACAATGTTACCCGTATATTTGCTTGATTCAAAAGGTAATATAGTAAAAATAGCTGGAGTTCCAATGCAACAAGTATTTGGTTACGTGTTAGTTTATCAAAAACACATATTTGAGAACCAAACACTACAAGCTGAGTTTAAGTCAAAATACGGTTTTGATTTTGATCCTCTCAAGTGGACAACATGGGATCAATTAATTAAAGCAGCAGAATTCATACAATCAAAACAAATAACTAAGTATGCATTGCTTTTCCCCGATGGGCTCCAACAATCAATCTTTAACGGTTACGTGGGCATATTCTATTCATACGCAATTAATGATCCATGTACCGAAGTTCCACCAAATTCTGTCCAAGGATATTGGACATACTTTAAAGAAGTTAATGGTAAAGTCATACCTACACTTAATTGTACAGCTGGAATACAAGCCTTAGAAACATATAAAAAATTGGTACAATTTCAACCACCAATAGATGTTCAAGCAATGGAGTATGATCAACTTAGAGACCTATTCCTAACAGGAGATTATGCGATGGGAGCTGCATGGACAAGTTTTATACCAGTTTATAATAATAAAAATGTCTCAAAAGTTGCAAACGATCTTGGTATAGCTCCACTTCCAGCTGGAGCTACTGGTCAGGCACCAACTTTTGCAGGAATTAATCCTTATAGTAATAATGTTGATCTTGCAGCTAATTTCATTGCCTTTATGATATCACCAAATGAATATAAGAAAGGAGCAGAAACTATTGGTTTTGTACCAGCAACTTATTCTGGTCTCAACATTGCTTCTCAAGTACCACAAACCGCATGGGTGGCACCATTTGTAAAGTTAATTGCATCACAACAAGTTGCTGATCTAAAGAGAATGGCAATAGTTAATAATATTCAGAACTTCTTTACAGACTTAAAACCGGTATTTATACAAGAAGTAGCCAATTACTTAAGAGGCAAACAGACAGCAGAACAAACAGTTAATAACATAGTTTCAAAGTGGATTACCCTAATGAAATTCTCATCATCCTAGCGTGGGGGAGCTTATTGAAAATAGATAAATATATTTTTTTATTTTCATTTCCTGCGTTAGTTTATCTTTTTTCTTTTACAATTTATCCAATTGTGAGTAATTTTATCTTAAGTTTGTATACTCAAGATGTTCTTGGGCGCTTGCATTGGACTGGATTGGGAAATTATTTATGGTTTAATAAGGATCCGTTTCTCAGTCAAATAATCATTAATACTCTTTTATACATGTTTTTAACACCCATTATTGATATAATATTAGCAATACCATTAGCTATAGCTTTGAAGAGATTAGGTAGCAAATGGTTGTTTATTATTATGCTCCCATCATTCATACCTCCCGTGACTGCGGCAGTCATGTGGTATTTAATGCTTAATCCATTCTTTGGCTTAGCATATTATGTGCTTCGATGGAATTGGGCTTCATCAATTTGGACTGTTATATTAGTTAATGTGTGGAGAACACTCCCAATAACAGTATTAATAATCTATTCCGGTTTAAAATCAATTTCAAAAGAAGTAGAAGCCGCGGCCAGCGTAGACGGCTTAACTGGTCCTAAGAAGTTCTTTATGATTGATTTACCCCTAATCGCTCCTCAAGTATTAACAGCTTTTATCCTTATGATGATAACTGGTTTATTTACTTTTGACCCCATATATATCGGCACCTCTCAAGCTGGTCCTAGAGTATTAGATAATTTAGCATACTATTCTTTTGATCAATTCTACTCAGGTGATCCAGGATACGCAGCTGCATTAATAGTTCTTATGAGCATTCTTTCAACATTCTTTTCCATACTATACATAAAACTTCTTAATATGAAACGCTTTGTAAAATTGCCAGTTCCAAAATTTATTCCATCCAAAAACACTCCACTAATAGTACATAGAATCATTCTTATTCTTTACATGATATTCATACTCTTACCCATGATCTGGGTATTGAATATATCCTTCAAAACACCACTTGAAATAATCAGTATCCCACCCACAATATTTCCTGAAAAAGTTACCATATCAAATTATCAAATGATTTTTAACGATGGATTATCCTACATAATTACGAGCACCAGCATAGCATTAATAAATACCCTAATAACACTATTATTAATCGCTCCATTATCATATTCAATGGCCATGCATAAATTTGGAGGAGCTAAATTACTTATTTACATATTATATACCAACGCAACACCCACACTCATTTACATCATACCCCTATTTTCTTTTCTTAGATACTTAAACGTAATAAACACATGGTGGGCTCTCATATTAACTTACCCTATAATGACAATACCCGTAACAACATGGATTATGTATAATTATTATGTTAAATTCCCCAAACAAATAGAAGAAGCCGCAGAAGTCGATGGTTTAAATAGACTCAAAGTATTTTATAAAATGGTATTACCACTCAGCAAAGGTGGATTAAGCGTGGCTGCAATCTATGCATTCCTTTATTCATGGGGAGCACTCATATTCCCCCTAGCATTCACATACTCCCCCTACAATCTTAATAAACCATTAAGTTTTTCTGGAGCCCAAACATTCTCAATATTCATCGGACTATTAATGAGCCCCGTAACCATGAGCTACGGTGGTGTCGCCGCATCAGGTATAATAAGCTCTATACCACCATTAATATTATTATATCTTGGACGAAATAACTTAGAAAAGATTTGGAGCTCAGGTGGTGTATAATGGCTTTAAAACTTCTTGGCATAAAAAAGAAATACGGAGCCTTTACACTCGAAATTAGCGAACTAACTTTCTTAGACAAAAGTTACACAATCGTATTAGGACCCTCAGGCTCAGGCAAAACAACAACCCTAAGAATAATTTCAGGATTAGAAACACCAGAAGAAGGTAAAATAATCCTTGATGACAAAGACATAACATACGATCCCCCATGGAAAAGAGATATAGGAGTCGTATTCCAAAATTACGCACTTTACCCACACCTAACAGCTTACGAAAACATTGCAGTCCCCCTTAAAGTAAAGAAACTAGATAATAAAGAAATTGATAGAAGAATAAGAAAAATTGCAGATGTGCTAGGCATAACCAATGAACTCTACAAATACCCCTCCCAACTCTCAGGCGGACAACAACAAAGAGTTGCAATAGCAAGAGCACTTGTAAAAGAACCCAAAGTACTTCTTCTCGACGAACCATTAAGCAATCTCGACGCCAGATTAAGACTCGACGTAAGAAGCTTTCTAAAAGAACTACAGAAAAAACTTGAAATGACAGTTATACACGTAACACACGACCAAGAAGAAGCCATGGCAATAGCTGATAACATTGTTCTCCTAAACAACGGAAGAATAATCCAAGTAGGCACACCAAACGAAATTTACAGAAAACCAAAAAACATGTTCATCTTTAACTTTATAGGACTAAGCAACATAATCCCAGCACACATCCTTGGAATCCATGACGCAGACTACGTCGGCTTTAGACCCGAAGACGCAATAATAAAAAAGAACAATGAAGGCATCAAAGCTAAAGTTAAAAGAATACAATATTTAGGAGCCTATAAACTCATTGAACTAATGATCAACAACGAAATCAAAATAATAGTTAGAACAAGACCAGATGAAAACATACAAGAAGAAGAAAACGTTAACATAACCATACCCAACAACCTCCTCCTAAAATTCAAAGGAGAAGAAGCACTTTACTAAACCCTATTAAGAAATTCTATTACCTCTCTATCTTTATGTAAAATATTCAACATATAGATATCCAAAGAATAAGGAATTATAGAAACATTGATTAACAAACAAAAATTCTTATAGCATCAAAAAGATTATAAGTTTAAAAATTACAGCATGAAACTCAATGAAAGTCTGACATTGAATATTAAGAAAATGCCCTAGCTATTAAAGGCTCGGATGGACAATATTTTTTATCATCCTTCTTAACTATCCAAGATGAATCAATTAATTGATTTAAATAATTGTAAATTTCAGAGTCACTAATTTCCATACCCTCTCTTGCCTCTAATGCTCTTTTTATCTCACTCCAACTAGCACAGTTAATTACTGTCTTCATTACAGTTACGTACCTATCTTTTGCTATAGCTCTTGTCTTAAGAAAGTTGTTAAATTCTTCCCTTATTAACCCAACCGCAGTATTTATTGTTTTAGATAATGCCTCGCTCAAATCCCTTTTTTGATAATAATAATATCCAAAATATGTAAGCCACCCTGGAATTCCCCCTAAATTCTCATAAACTATATCAAACTTATCGAAATTAATCTTTAATTCACTAAAACCTAACCTTAGAAACTCTTCACTTTTCTCCCTGTTAAAAGGATATAACTCAATCTCATTCATTGCTCTCCCATAAAGAGGAGACTTAGGATTATCTTTACCTAAATATCTGTATAGTAAACCCATTTTCGAACCACTTAATATTATCTTAACTTTCCTCAAATTATCAAAAGAATAAGCAAACGTGGACAATAAATTAGCCCCCCTTAAATTCAGTAATTCTTGTGCCTCATCAATAGTTAATATCACCCTATCTTCCGCCCAATCATTTAGAGATTCTAATAGAGAAGAAATACTAACCCTTTTATCACCTCCCCACCTTAGCTTAATCTCATTCCCCATAATTTTCACCCCCTCTATTCGTTTAATAAAACCTATTATACTTGGAAACCTCTTAACCAATCTATTTATTTCCTTTTGTAACTCTAAAATTAAATCCTTATAAGACGTATAACCTTTTTCCTCAAACTTTCTTAAATCTATATAGATATAAGGAAGATTAAGTTCATTCAATGCTATACGAATTACCGAAGACTTACCAGTCCTTCTAAATCCTAAAACTAAGGTTATAGGTGAAGATAAAGATTTAATCCTCTCTATTTCCTCCTCCCTATTAAAGAAATCCCTCCGAGATTCCTTAGGCACTGGATCAAAAATCAACTTCTACCCCCAGAAGTTACTTCTACCCCCAGAAGTTAATAAATATTACTAACATAAATTCAATTACAACCATTAATTTTATCAAGATATTCTGTAGGCACCATATTGCCAATATTTAATATGTGATTTGGATCCATAGCATGTTTTAATCTTGCCGCTTGAAACACTCCTTCCTCACCATACATAAGTTCTAATAATGGCTTACGCTTACCATCACTTATATAATATTTCTTACCAACACCATGCTCAGCCGTTACAGTCCCACCTAACTCCACAGCTTTTCTCAAAAGCAAGACAATAGCTCCCATAGCTTTTTCAAGCTCCTTTACATCAGCCGGTAAAAAATTAAAATGCAAATGATTATCACCAATATGACCAAAAATCACATAACGTATACCAGTTTGCTCACCAACCCTATGATACCATTCAAACATCACATCAAACTTATCCTCAGGAACCGCAATATCAGTAGCAACCTTATGAGTCCCATGAGAACGAATAAAATCATTCACACCCTCAGGCAAAGCATGCCTAATCTCCTTAGCCTCATCCTCAGACAACACAAACGCATTTAAAAAATTACACTCCTCAAGCACACGCATTACCCTCTCTAAAACCATATCACTCTCCCCATCACTCAAAACCTCCAATTCAAAATCAATAATACTTTTAGAACCTTCTGGAATTTTAGGAGGCGGATATTTCCTCCTTAAGAATTCCACAGAGTACGAATCAAAAAATTCTATAGAAAGAACCCTCAATCCTTCAGACCTTGACAAATTTCTCAATCTTTTAACAAAATTTATTGCATCACTTTCACTCCTAAAATGTGCAAAAATCGGAATAATGATTTTCGGCTTTTCTATAAGCTTTACCTCCACCTCACTTATTACACCTAACGTTCCCTCTGACCCTATAAAAAGATCTATCAAATCCATCCCAGACTTTACATAATACCCCGCCGAATTCTTTTTAACATCCGGCATAGTATACCCTGGTACTTGAACTTCTATCTTTTTTCCATTAGTCAGAACTATTATGAATACCCTATCATTCGCAAAAATTTGCCCCCTCCTCACATTTAAAACATCACCATTTGGCAATACTATACGCAACCTTCTTACATAATTTCTTGTTGAACCATAATAAAAAGTTCTAGCCCCTGAAGCATTCGTAGCTATCGTTCCACCCAAAAACGCACTCATCTCCGTTGGATCCGGTGGATAGTATAAGTTTTCACTCTCAACCATCCTTTTAAATACTATAAGCGGTATACCTGGCGGCGCTATAGCATAATACCCATCATGATCCTTCCCTATTATTATTGCGTATGTTTTTCCATACTCAGTACGTTGCAGAAGCTTCTCATTCTTTGATGGCTTTATTTCTACCTGTGTAAGTTCCTCGGTAGATAATATAATCCCATCTATGGGTACTCTTGATCCTGTTATTCCAGTTCCCGCCCCTGAGATTGTTACATGAACCCTTTTATCGTTTGCCTCCCTTAATATTTCTGAGATTTCCTTCTCACATCTCGGTAAAACTAGTTCTACAGCATTCCCCTTCACGATCCTTGACTCATCAGTAAGATAATTTTCTATAATATTTGGATCATTTATCCTCAGCATGCGACCCCCTATTGAACTATCTCTAGGAAATTCCGCATAAATAATATTCATAAATAGAATAACACCTAACAAGAATAAAAACTTAGTACTTAAACCATTCCTAATTTTAAACTTATAAATCCAACTTAAAGACAAAAAACACTTCAACTATAACTATGTCAAAAAGCTTACTCCTCTTAAAACAGAAACCTCTAGCTTTTAACTAATATGTCACCACAATATACCTTATCCCAGAACAAGTCCTAGTTTTTCTAGAATGCTTTATCTCATACATAACACAATAAACCCCTTAGTAGCAAAGATTAGTCTGCTCAAAAATATTCCATAAAAACAGATGACCAAAAATCTTAAAATTAATAAACATTAACGAACATACTAAGATAATTTCTTATAAATTAAATATTCAACATAAAAGAATTCCTTAGTTAGATTTATGAAGTAATTTTATTTACTAGTATAGGAAAATGAAGAACTATATCAATAAGACAGGCATCGTGCTGGTAGTTAGTAATGCCTTAAGCGGAATAATTTGGGGAGCAAACTCAGTTATTTTATCCATTTACCTAATCAACATTGGCGTATCACCATTTCTAATCGGTATTACCTATGGTGGCTTTTCACTACTAAATGCATTAGGCTCGATATTAGTAGGTTATTTTACAGATGCAATAGAAAGAACTAAACTTTATATTTTATTATCACTTTTAAACGGCACACTTTTATTACTTTTCATCACTAACCCATACATCGTACTATTCGCTTACCTACTCACCGCACTATTCAACCGCAACGTAATATCCACCACACTATTAGGAGAATACTCCAGAGAATATAATACTTCTGAAAACATATTCAGCTTATCATCCTCCTTAAACATAGGATTTAGCGTTTTAGGTTCATTATTATCATCCCTACCATCATATACCGGTATATTAGGTTATTACCTCATCTTTATCATAGAAAGCGCCTCCATATACCTATCCGGACTTTTAATATTCACAATCAAAAACTCACTACCACCATCCCCTAAAAAGATTAACATCAATTTATCTGACCTCATCCATCTCAAATCAAACTGGTTACTAAAGAGATTATTACCAGAAGCATTAATCGGACTCGGCGCCGGTGTAATAATTCCACTCTTCTCACTCTGGTTTTACCTTAAATTTAACGTCGACCCATTCCACCTTTCAATAGTCTATGCAATCTCAAATATCACACTAGCATTAGGCACACTCTCAGCACCACTAGCTTCCAAAATATTTAAAAGCCGAGTCAAAACCATCATAACACTCCAAGGACTCGCCACAATCCTCCTAATAATAATAGCAATAACTACAAACTTAACCACAGCACTAACACTCTTCATCCTTAGAAATACATTAATGAACATGTCAAACCCCCTACTCACATCATTAATAAACGATCTAGCCCCAAGCGAAGAAAAAGGCAGAATCTTCGGAATCTGGAACACCGCATCCTCAATACCCAGAGCACTCGGACCCGGAATCGGCGGCTACCTAATAAACAACGGCTATTTAGATACACCCATATACATAACCGCAATACTCTACACCTCAGCTATAACACTATTTTACATACTATTCAAAAACATAGAGCCCAAAGAATTATCACAACAAAACCCTAAAAATATAGAACTCTAAACGACCTTTAATAAACACTTTATCTTAAACTTTTACCAGGAATAATTATATGATTTTTGATTCCCAATCACAACTCCTGACGTAAAATGATGAAACATGAAAGGGATGACTTATACAGAACAAACAGAATATATTGATTGGTGATGCTTTTTTTCAAGTTTCATTGGCTTTTTTCAAGTTTTTCTTTAAAAACTTTAAATAGAAATAAAATTCCCAATAATAGCCGATGACTTAGGAAACATTGCAAAATTGTATGGAATGATCCATCCAGGAAAAGGAACAAACACAGTTAGAGCAGTTTTCATTATAGATCCAAACCAAATAATAAGAGCAATCCTCTACTATCCACAAGAAATTGGAAGAAACATGGATGAAATATTGAGAGTTATAAAAGCTTTACAAGTAGCAGATAAAAATGGAGTTGCAATGCCAGCTAACTGGCCCAATAACGAACTAATTGGTTCAAAAGTTATTATACCACCAGCTACCAGTGAGAAAGAAGCCAAAGAAAGATTAGAAAAAGCAGAGAAAAAAGAAATAGAAGCTTATGACTGGTGGTTTGCTTACAAAGAAATAAAGACAGAATAAAACGAAATAAATTTATGAAATACCAAATAATACTTAACCCAGAGGAGTGAGTATTATGTCTTTAAACGAAATAATTAAAAGCGAAGATTGGAAGAAAGAGAAGCATGTTCCAGTTATAGAAGTAATAGAGAAGAAGGAAGGAATAGTCCTCGTTAAAGTAACAGTAGGTAAGGAAATCCCCCATCCAAATACAACAGAACATCACATAAGGTTCATTGACCTTTACTTTTTACCAGAAGGAGAACAATTCACATATCACATAGGAAAACAAGAATTCAACTCACACGGAGAATCAACAAAAGGACCAAACACTAGTAGCATATATACAGAACCAATAGCCTTTTTCACATTCAAAACACAAAAGAAAGGAAAACTAATAGCCTTTTCCTACTGCAATATACACGGATTATGGTCAAACAAAGAAAAACTAGAAATCTGAACAAACCAAATGAAAAAATAAGAACCCATAAACAAATTCAATAGAAATTTAACTCCAAACCCAAATTGAACGAGCATTGATAATAGTACTGAAACTTTTAAACCTTCCCTAAAGGTTGACAACATTAAATAACATTTTCTTCAGCATATTAATCAGATAAGAATTACATAAAAATCTACATTTTTTAACCACACAGGTAGATCACCAACCCGATAAACCCCATGTAGTCGTTTCAGCAAAATAATATTTTTCACCATCATAGATGAAGAATTTATCCTCATATTCTTCACCCAGCAGGATGACATCTATATTTGGTTTATGAATTGGTACAAATTGACCAGACTTAAAATAAGTTAAGATTACCGCATAATTATTAGTTTTATAAACCTGGACTGGTGTAAAAGACATTTCCGAATATCTCCTATTTGACTCAAAATTAGTAAACATAATTTTCTTAGTTTCTTCCTCCTTCTTTTTCAGAAATGCTACCCACTTTCCCTCATCTAACTTTTCTGTGTAATATGCATCTATGTCGAAATCTTCCCTATGAGATAGTAAATGAAATAAGTGAATAGGTTCATGATCGTTAACTATTAGAAAGCCCTCTCCCGGTTTAAGTTTTTCAAATTCTTGAATTATTATTTCATGTCTAATTGCTGGTGAATATTTTCTTACATCCAAAACTTTCTGTTCCATGCGTTTAGAATCTCATTCAAAAATTAAAACTCATACCCTAAAAAATAAGGGAAATTTAGCAATTTTCCGTTAAGTATTGCCTTAGGATTAGTATTATTTGTTGTAAAGTTTTAGGAATTCTTGTATGGTCTTCGCAAATTCGGATGTTCCTCTTCCCCTTTCTTTACTTGCTGAATTATAGTCTGCTGCAATTAATCCTTGCATCACTAAGAGAAACACTTTTTTCACCTTTGATGATGAGTTCATCCATATTTCTTTCCAAAGTTCTTGTAGTAATCCGTGACGGCTCATGATTTCTTCTACTATTTCATTGGTGTTTTTATTCTCTTCGATTGGTATTTTTTCTATTATATTATCGAGTTCTTGATAGAATAGTTGGAATGTTTGGGTGTTTATTTGCATGTTCGGTAGTTTTTTTAGTTTTTCTGCTCGGTCTTTTATGTTCATTGGATGGTGATGCAGTAGTATTGCAAGTAATGTTATTTGCCTATCAAGAATATTTACATCCTCGCCTGCCATAAATTCGCGGTCTTCAATTTTTCTTAGATATTTGTTTGCGGCCCAGCATGATATTATCTCGTGTCCATTAAAATGTAGTTCTTTAGATGGATTGAAATAGTATTGGTTGAAGGGTACTTTTCCAAAGTCGTGAAATATTATTGCATATTTTAGGATTTTGTAGAAGTTTGGGTTTAGTTTTTGTCCTATCTTGATGAATTTGCTATTTGTATTGAATGTTTGTAATGCTGTTATTACGTGGTCTCTTAATCTTTCTGATAATTTTTTGTTTGGATCATAAAAGCTGTATATTATCATTCTATATTACACCTATTTCCTTATCATAATGTCCTCTTATTCTAAATTCTTCTCCTTTTAATGATCTGAGGAATGCTTCTTTTTCATCTTTTGGACAATCTATACATCTTTGTTTTAGGAATGAGAAGTTTACTGGGACTTTCACACCATCTTCTGTTGTTGCTATGAATAAGTTTCCATCTCTTATCATACTTCCTTCTAATTGTAGGAGAAGTTTAAATGCTGATTCTGTTGGGTTTGTTAGATTAAACATTGTTGTGAGAATATCGTTTATTATCTTACTATTAATATTTGGTTCATCCTTGTATATGTTGTTAAGAAAGTCATCATAGTCTATGTGTAGATTAATATTGTCATGTTTCTCTAAATAGTTAAGCGTGTCTATAATTAATTGTTTATCATAAACTTTGTAATATTTTTCCTTCTCATTATTTAATATGCTTTCCTCATACCATATGTATGCAGTTCCCTTCTTTTCGTTTTGTCTAAGAAATCTACCAAATCTTTGTATTAGTGAATTTGGTGGTGCTATTTCGCTTATTAATAGATCTGATGATATATCAATACCTGCTTCCACTGCTTGTGTTCCAATTATTATTGCTTTTTCTTTTAAGTTCCTTATTTCTTTCACCTTTTCTTCTCGATCTTTAAATGAAAATCTTGAATGAATTAATATTTTCTTTCCTTGAATTAGTTTATAAAAGTTTGTTGCATCTTCAATTGTATTAAAAACTACCAAAGCTTTATTAAAACTTTCTTTTTCTATTAATTCTTTTATTTTATCTAATTTATTTTCCGTATTCAATTTTAGTATTTCTAATTTGTAATTTTTCTCTTTCCTCTCCTGATAAAAATTTAAGTCCAAAGCTTTGTTAAACTTTTCATATATTAAATCTCCTGAATATGCTTTTAATTTTTCTACAAATTTTTCTGGTATTGTGGCAGACATGAATATGAGCCTATTCTCCAATTCTTTATTAATTCTTATTAACGATGCTAAGAAACTAAGTGATTTTGAACTATCATAAAGGAGATGAACTTCATCTAAAATTATCGTTGAAGTATACACTGATGACCAAGAAAACATATAATGACCCAAACTTCCGTAACTCGTGCCCATTATCTCATTAATAATATTTTTAGTATCCTCCGGTGAAAGCCCTAAAGCTACTAATGATAATGTGTCAATTGTTGTTAACGTTACTGGATGAATTAAGTACGGTGAACTCTGATCACCCATATACCTACATCCTACAATTTCCCTTAACCCCTTCCAGTCCATGAAATTTTCAAATTTTATCTTTTGATCTTCAATTAGCGACCGCAATGGATACGCGATTATTGATTTATAACCATTCTTATACTCATCTAAAGCTACACTCATTGATACAAAAGTCTTTCCATAACCTGTTGGTGCACTTATAAATAATGGTTTACTTGTATCATGTTTTTCAAGAATATCAATCACATGATCTATGAATGGTCGTTGACTCTGAAAGCCTTGTCTACTAAGATAATCCTTCACTTCCAAATAAGCTTCTGAGACGCCCATCTTAAATACCCCTGCGATGGATTTATTTTATCAGCCTCATGTAACTCTCTATAGAATTTTTGCAAATGCTCACCATTTCCTGTTATAACATAACTATAAAGATATTTTAATGCCAAATATGCATGATAACCGTCACCCTTTTCATCCCTACCATTCATGAATCTAGATACTGGATCAATTAATTTTTCCATAATATTTTGAATACTCTCAAGCATCTTCTCATTTTTATAGATTTTTTGCTCAACAAATACTTCTAACGGTATATCATCATATACTTTATAAGTATTCCCTTCATTACTTATTCTTACTAATCTAAAACTTGTGTAGTTTAAATTCTGCTCTTTAATAGATTTTACAGCAAATACATTTAATAACACTGAAAGCGTTATGATCTCATCATTAAGACTTCGTATCCTATTTAATACATTTTTAAGCTCTCCAGCAACTTCCTCTTTTATGTCCATCCAGTCTTTTGGATTTTCTAACGCAAACGGTAATATACCAGTATCAAAGAATAAGAAATAATAATCCTTCTCAATAGTAGTAATGTATGATGATAAGAGACCAATGAAAAACATATAAAGTCCACTTATATCGGCATAAACTGTAACTTGCTCATTTATTAAATTAAGCTCCATGCTTGTAATACCCTGATATCTATCAATTTTCATAATTTGAAATGAATATCTCTCACCGCTTCCTTCATTAATAAATGATCTATTACCAACTAAAAATTCCTTATCAGGAGTTATTCTTACATCAATAATTAAATCTTGTGGATCAATATCTTTTATGAAATTAATAAAACCCTTAAAATCCACTATTTGCATATTATATTTTTTTGATAAAGATGCAAGTGCATATTTTTTATCATTACCAACAAAGTTGAATCTAATATCTTTCTTCAATAAATTCTCCCATAACACTTTTAAACATTGAATATTAATCTCATCAAGACAGTATTTCTTAACACATAATAGACCCTCATAAAGCATTGATGATAATATGGATGAATTAGGTGGTGCAAGTATTTCAGCCTTCAATTCCGATTGCCACCTCCTCACCAATTTTATATCCTACAAACCCATCCGGTAATTTTTTAATACGAAAACGATACTCCCTATATGGAACTCCTATAATATATTTAACTACTTGCGCATTTAAATAAAGCTTTGAAGGAGAGTCTGTTAAAGGCTGACCTAATATTGGGACAAAATACTGCTCCACGCAGTCACCTTCTTTATCCCACTCTATTCCATCTACTAATGGGAATGAATACTGTGTAATGATACGATCTCTTATTACTTCAGGTTGATCCTCAATCACATTAATAACCGATACCATACTTTCCTTACTACCCACCCTCTTTATTTTCCAAATATCATCAATTATTATATCACTATTTTCTTTAACCACTAACATTATCCTTAACATGGGAGGTTTTTCATTAACAGTTGACAATATTGTCTTTCCTCTAGCCGGTGCATCAAATGATCCGTATATATCTTCCTTTACTGATGGATAAGTAATCCCTCCCGCAGTTCTTATAGCTATGATCTTATTAAGATCTTGGAACACTATTGGTATAGCATTTATCGGTCTATACGCTAATGCTAATAACTCATTAGATAATTTATGCATTGTTTCTACACTTTTACCTTCACTAAAACCCTTTCTTCTCGCATATGATTCTGCTAGCGTCCCAAGAATACTTGACGGAGGAGGAAAAATATATGATGGTGAAGTTTTTGACATCCCTGCTACTCTAGCCTGAAACCCCCACATAAATTCTACATCAAACAAAAAACCTCTCATTAAATTCTCCCTTTCGCATCATTAATTGCCGATATTATTGCTTCCTCAGCTGTTGAATAACATTTATCAGCAGCACAACCATCTTCAGCATACGCATGAATTGTTGTACCATAATTAATACTTGATTTTTTACTAGTACCTCTTGCAATATAATCCTGAGTAAAACTACTTGGCATAGTCCATATATCATTAGACACTGCTATTGCAATAGACTCCCATTTTATCTCTGATGGATTGAATCTAGTCCTTTTAGCACCCACAGGAAATTCTATAAGAAAACGCTTTAATGCCTCAAAAGATGCTACTATTCTATTTTTAATCTTATTCGCATCAACTATTGAATTACCATAATTATCAGAATGAAACGTGTATTTTCCTATGAACTTTGTATCTAAATCAAACGAGAAACTAAAGAGTGCCGAAGATAGCTCAACATAATATATCATTTGTCCAGCTGCTCCCTCACCAGCTTGTACAAACTTAGTCCCTAATGCATACCTACTATGTAATTGCGGATCTATAGATAATACTTTTAAAACTTCTTTAACTGGAACCATATAGCCCGTAAGAAAGTTTGATGTCCTTTTTACATTAGGATTTCCAGCATAAAGAAAACCACCAACATCTTCAACGCCACAATTCTTCACAATAGACTCTTCAATTTCCTTAGCAGCACTAATCATGTCTCCTTTTACCTTAATTTTTGGAGGCTCTTTCTTAACAGTCTCTTTATACACTTCTTCATTAGTACTTTTAAGAAATATCCCTCTTTTACAAAGGCCACAAACCTCTTCATTAACTCTCTCAAGCTCCTCAGCCAAGAGGATTTGATAGCTATGCGCAATACTTTCTCCAGAAATAGCAGGAACAAAGAATGTCAAATACGATGAACCATCCTTTATTAAGACTGGAACTCTCCTATGCTTTACATAATTTCCAACACTTTCTACCATGTTCGCTGCTTCAGCCTGAAGCCAAATTCTTCCTCTAACTGATATATACACCATTTACGCACCACCTCTCCTTATAAGACTTTTTAGTAAAGACTTGTTCTCTATAATTTCATCAATAATGTCCTCATCAATACCCAATTTTTCCACAATTTCCTTTCTCTCACTATTTATAGATTCTTTTAACGTCTCAGGTGTATCAAAAGATTTACCTTTACTTTTTAAATAGTCAAGTATTTTAACACCAATACTATAAGTGCTTCTTGTTCTTATCCTTGCAGCTTCAGCCAATGCCTGAGCCGAGATTAATGAAACTATTTCCCTCAAATCCGATATTGATGAAGTCTTACCTATTTTTTCAACCTCCTTCTCAACATTTGAAAAATTAATCGAATCAGCAATAATCTTTGCCTCCTCATTAACAATTCCTCGATTTAGTAATGAGTTATAATCTCTGAGAGTCTCTCTCACATGATATAAAGCCAAATCCTTTGAAGACGCTTGCGCTAATTTATCAATATAAGTATAACTTCCCTGCTCAACCAAAAGTACAGCTAAGACTTTAGATAATTCAGGGAATTCTGCTTTTTCTTCATACATTAAAATACACCACAAATATAAATCTGTCTCAATTTATTTAAACCTTACGTTAAAACATTTCTAAAAGTTTAAGAAATTTATACAACTTATAATAAGAACCAATTATAAAAATATCTTCTAAATTTATATCTTACAGTTGCATATATAACATGATACAAATGAAAGGTAAAACAATAGTAATCACTCTAGGATTTGACCCATCAACAGTCTTAAAAATAATTGGTGAACATGGATTATCTGATAATAGCAGAGTCATTTTAATAACATCAAAAACATCACATCCCAAAGCAAAAAATGCTATCAAAGAAATTCAGAACTTCATCGAAAAAATCAACAACAATGTTAAAGTAAACATAATTAAAATAGAGGAAGATAAATTTGAAGAAAACATTATAAGACTAAAAAAATTCCTGTCAAAATTCACTGAAACCATCGTGGATATTTCTGGCGGCCCTAGAATCTTAGCCCTAACACTTTATATCACATCAGGAATAATAGGAATACCCTTCGTATACATGACACTAGAAACAACAGGAGAAAGAATCAAACTCCCAACAATCTCACTACCCAAATCCTTACTAACAGAAAAACAAAAAGAAATACTCCTCCTACTACCAGAAAAACCAATAAAAATCGCAAGAAAAATAAAACTAAGCAAATCAACAATATCAAGACACTTAAAAATTCTAACAAACAAAGGTTTAACAACAAAACACGGTAACCAATATTACCCCACAATAACAGCCAAAATCCTACTAGCAGAAAATAATTAAAAACAAACACAAACAAAACCATCACACAAATATCCTCCATACCCTCAACAACAAAATCCCTTCAAACCAAACTCATCCACTAGAAATACTCACACATTAATTAACAAATCCCTACAACCACAAATAAAAAATAACATACCTCAAAAACAATGTTTCTTTCAGTTCATTTGTTTCTGATACCAGATATTATATATTCAACGCAACTTGCTTCAGCTTCAGAACTTTCAGTTCATTTGTTTCTGATACGAAGTATAAAATTAGTGTTGACCCTCTCAATGTGATCTTTCAGTTCATTTGTTTCTGATACCATAAAGGAAACAAAATATTATGAAAGAATAGAAAAACTTTCAGTTCATTTGTTTCTGATACGATTTCTTCCTCTGAGATTGGGTATATTCCAAAGTCTTTCAGTTCATTTGTTTCTGATACAGGAATTTGAATATAAAATATACGGTCGTGATATAGTATAACTTTCAGTTCATTTGTTTCTGATACGCGATGTTTGGTTTTGCAGGAATTGTTTTGTTATGGTCTTTCAGTTCATTTGTTTCTGATACACCAAAAAATGGCGTCACCCGAGAAGAAAGATGCGGCTGCCTTTCAGTTCATTTGTTTCTGATACTATAGTGCAATTTTACAAAAGCAATTATCCAGATTTGTTTACTTTCAGTTCATTTGTTTCTGATACGATGTTGTCAAGCACGTTTATTTTTGCTGTGTTTGCTTTCAGTTCATTTGTTTCTGATACAAGAGGGGTAAGGAGAGGTTGATACTATGATATCATTCTTCTTTCAGTTCATTTGTTTCTGATACTGATAGACCGCATTTGGAAATACTGCAAAGGCATATTTTGATCTTTCAGTTCATTTGTTTCTGATACAGGAATATACTGCCGAAACGGCTGTGGTAAAAAGCTTGTACTTTCAGTTCATTTGTTTCTGATACGATGGACTACAAAGACAATTAGTTGGCAATCAATACTTAACTTTCAGTTCATTTGTTTCTGATACTGGTTGTTAATGTTAGACCCTATTGAGTGGATTGTGCTTTCAGTTCATTTGTTTCTGATACTAATGATATCCATATGGTATATATAGCAAGTTTAAGCTCAACTTTCAGTTCATTTGTTTCTGATACGTTCTAGTAGTGTAACAATGTATATTAGTGTTAGTGCTGACTTTCAGTTCATTTGTTTCTGATACTGCTATACTGCTTCCTGCTTTAATTGGTATATTCTGCATCTTTCAGTTCATTTGTTTCTGATACGATGGTCGCGCTTTCGTTTTATGGGTCTTGGTTATCGCTTTCAGTTCATTTGTTTCTGATACCACGATTGATACAAGCGTCTGGAAGAAATGCTCGTAATCCCTTTCAGTTCATTTGTTTCTGATACGCGATAAAGACGATATAGCCCTAAGAGTATCAGAATTTTTCTTTCAGTTCATTTGTTTCTGATACAAAGAAATTCAAAAACCAAACTACATACCACCATACCATTTTCTTTCAGTTCATTTGTTTCTGATACCCATGTAATTGTAGGCGCCACTTTCAATATAGAGATTATGGCTTTCAGTTCATTTGTTTCTGATACAGAATAATAATACAATCGGATAGAGTTAAAAGAATACTCTTTCAGTTCATTTGTTTCTGATACAAAATAATCCTTTAAAGGTTTCTGAAATTCCGAAAAACTTTCAGTTCATTTGTTTCTGATACTTTATAAGTTAGGTGTTAGATGGTGGATAAAGGGAAATCTTTCAGTTCATTTGTTTCTGATACGCTTTTTTCATTATTAAATGGTAATATTTTTTTGGTCAGAACCTTTCAGTTCATTTGTTTCTGATACTAGTCGCTTCAGCAAGTGTAACTGTGGCGGTGATGTATGCACTTTCAGTTCATTTGTTTCTGATACTGTCTCTACCACTCTAATCCCCCCTAATTCTTATGAATTTCCTTTCAGTTCATTTGTTTCTGATACAAAAAACTAAATCACTATATTGACGCATTCATAACTCTTTCAGTTCATTTGTTTCTGATACTAGGTAGGATAGGTAGGTAGTAGAGTAGAGGAAATAGAGGACTTTCAGTTCATTTGTTTCTGATACTGCGGGTTTATATATCTGTATTATGTATTGTGTGTTTGTTCTATATAAGCTTTTCCCTGTTTTTATGCTTCTCTCATCATTTTACATCAGGAGTCGCGACTGGAAGCCAAAAACCATATAATTACTCCCGGTAAAAAGTTATTAATTTTTTACCATTCTGCTTTGTATGGTTTGTATTCTGTGTTTTGTAATAGGGCTTGTGCTAGTTTTCTTGCTTGTGTTGTGATTTGTTGTGTGAGTGGGGGTTTTGTGGTTCTTAGGTTTTCTAGTATTGTTTTCCATATTGTTTGTATTGTTTTTCTTGTTTGTTCTGTGTCTGTTTCTTTTAGTGAGAGTAGCGTTTGTGGTTCTTTTCTTGCTAGTTTTATTAATGGTCTGTCTACTGCTATTGGTCTGAATTCTTCCATTAGGTCGTAGACTAGGCTTATTCTGCCTGGTCGTTTTGCATGTAGGAATCCTATGTAGGGGTTTAGGTTTGCTATGAATGTTGCTTTCCAAACTTCTTTTGCTAGTATGGAGTATCCTATGTTTAGTGCTATGTTGAATGGATCTGGTGTTTCTTCTGGTGGTAGGTCCCATTTTTTTAATCTTTTTTGGAATCCTAATGTTTGTGGTATTAGTTTTTTAATTGCTTTCCAATATTCTTGTGCGGCTTTTGCTTCGATTTGTCCTACTTCTTTCCAATCTTTGGTTTGTGTGAGTTGTATTTCCCATTTTTTAAGTTCTTCTATTGCGTTTTTTATTGTTGGGTCGTCTTTGTTTGTTGCCTGTATTGTTTTGTAGAAGCTCTGCAGGACTATTCTTTGGTTATGTATTTTTCCTTCTATGAAGGATTGTGCTAGTTTTGTTCTTCGGTCTTTGTGTGTTGTGTGGTATATTTGTTTTATCCATGTTCTTAGCGTGGATCCATAGGTTGCTGGTATTAGGCGTGCTATTGGTTTGTGTTTTGTTATGAATGTCAGGTCCAGTCCGTATTTTGCTGCTAGTTCTATTGCTGCGGCTGTTATGCTTACGCTTGGTACTGTTATGGTTATCGAGTCTAATTCTACTGGTGATACGTTTATGATGACTTTCCATGTGTTTCCTTCTTTTATTCTTACTTGGAATTGTCCTTCTTTTACTCCTAGTATTGCTCCGTATTGGTCTATGAGTAGGGTTTTTCTTGTGTTCATTGTGTTTCGCCTCTGCAGTAGTATAAGAATGGGCATTCTGGTGAGCATTTTTGTGGTAGTCCTGGGTCTTGATTGTATATTATTATGTTTTTTCTTTCATCTCTTAGTTCTATGAATTCTGTTCTTAGTTTTGCTGATATTGGTACTATTTCTGGTCTTGTGTATATTTTTTTGTTTTTCCAGTCTATGTGTATGTAGAGTAGTATTCCGTGATCTACTGGTATTTCATATTGGCTTTCGAATGCTAGTGCATATCCTGCTAGTGCTAGATCGAATGTTGGTTTTTGTTGTCTTGTTTTTATTTCAACTAGTATTCCTGGGTATAATAGCGCATCAATTCTTAGTGTTCTGCTAAGTCCTATGTATTCTCCATTTATTGGGAATTCTGTTGTGATTGGTATTGTTGCGCTTACTAAGCTTTCTACTTTTAAATATGGTGATCTGGATTTTACTTTATCAAGTGCGGATGAGTATGTTCTGGCTGCTTCGCTCCATAATTTTTTGAGTATCCATTCTATATGTTCTTTGGATAATAAGGTATATTTGTTTTCTATTTCTTGCCATATATTTGTTATATTGTTCATCATTTCTTGATACATTATTTCACCATCAAGTTCTCCATTATGAGCATATATTAGGTATTTGGCTTTTTCTATAGCTTTTCCAAAAATGTCATGGATTAATCGACCATTTTGAAGCATAGGATTATCCCTTTCTCTGATTTTTAAATTGTATCTAAGATAAACATCACGACCAGTTTCACAAAATCCGCTTGTTATATCAGAAATTCCAAGAAGAGCTTTGCGTGTAGATGCTAATACTGAACTCCCCCAATTCCATCCTCTCAATTCTTCATCAAGTTCCTCTCTAGGCATCTTTCTTATCTCTCTTGAAATTTGCACAACATCATCCCATGTAAAAAACATAAGATTACCTCACTAAAAATAAATTCTTGTACCTAAAATATAATATTAATGTCTGAACTTGGGTATCTAACAGCAAGTGATATTAAGCACTATGGTTATTGTGAGGTTATAATATATATAACACACATACTAGGAGTTCAAGAAAATCCAACAGAATACATGGAATATGGGAAAGAAATTGAAAAAGAGAAATATATTACACCAGCAATAGCAAAATACAAACCAGTAAAAATACTGAAAAAACCTCAACTGATCAGCAAAAAATACAAACTCTCTGGATCACCAGATTATATCCTGGTAACTAAACACGGTGAATATATACCATTAGAGATAAAATGGGCTGAACCAACAAAGGAAGGAAAAGCAAAAAACGATCACATACTCCAAATGGCAGCCTACGCATTATTATTAGAACAAAGCACAAAGAAAACTATAAGAAGAGGTGCTATCTTTTACCTAAAACCAGAGGGGAAACTTATCGAAATTAATATAAGTTACGATTTAAAACTACAACTCATAAAGATCTTAAAAAGAATTAATGAAATAATAGAAGGAAAAAGAGAACCAAAACCTATATCAAGAGAGAAATGCATGTCATGCAATTATAAACTTTACTGTCCATTCAAATTAAATCAATAATTCTTCATCCTCATATTTAAGTTCAACACCAATCATAACCCTTTGAGAATAACTTGCAGGAGTCAAAGGATATATTTGTATATTAACATCATTACGACCATGAACTAATCTCCTAAGACCAGCCTCAACCTCAGCTCTCTGCGCACTAGTTAAGCTACCAGCAAAAGCACTTCTTTGAATCCTATTCAAACCCATACGCTTAAGAAATTTGGCAACCCTAAGACGCAAATCATCATCACTAATATCATAAATTACTAAAGTTATTAACTCCAACACTTATTCCTCCTTAGACGTCTTTACAACAATTTCACCATAACCAGAACTTCTATCACCACCCAAATTCACGTGTTCTGCAATTCTTAATAATCCTAAAATTTGTTGGCGAATCTTATCATTAGCATCTTTCTTAAACTTCAGTTTAACCCATCCAACAAACCCTGTAGGTGATTGCTTTTCCGACTTAGTTAAAGGAGATTTAATATCTATCCCACTCACATAAACACTTCCAGCTAACTTTTCAGGCTCTTCAAGAGAAATCGCATCCTTCCCCGTAAAGTTATAGATCATAGCAGCCATTGATATTACTAAAGCTTCAATATCAGGATATAACAACTTATACTTCTGATCACCCTTTAAAGGATTAAAATATGTTGGTGTAACAAAATAAATATCAATGCTATCACTAAGCTCATTAACATAAAATAAACTTTTTAAATCTAACACATTAAGCTCTATACCATCAATCATAAATTCCTGATTCTTTATAATTATAGGTTTAAAAATAATCTGATGCAAATCATTCAGAATCCTAGTAATATAATCATCATTCAAAATCACAACCTTAAACCAACCCTTAGCATTAGGCTCAAAAACCTGATTAGCATCCAAGGGAAAAATAGGTTGAGTAAACCTAGCAAAAGAACCCTCAGGATAAACATACCTAACCCCCTCACTCAACCTAAGACACTTAAGTGAAAACAAACTTCTTCTAAACTTGCCCACAACAATACCATCGTGCAAAATTTTAGCCAATTCCTCATCAACAGCCCTAATCATATCCAAAAACGCACCCCTAGTCTCATAACCAGGAAACCATGGCAAAACCCCACCCTTAACAGCCTTAACCTTAAATGTAAACTCAGTCACCATTCCCCATCACTATATACCTAAGAACAAAACTATTTAAATCTCATCCATATTAAATTATCACACCCACAAATCTCTAATACAATCACAACACTCTAAACGTTTTTCTTCACCTATACTTTATGTAATCATAATAAATTAAACAACCATTATATGTATTGATTCAAACAACGATAAAACAAATATTTCTCTAAAAGAAACTTAACACCATCTTATTCCTTACTTATATCTTGTTTTCATTCCTTCTCTGTTTTTACGCACTTAATTTGTGTAAGTAGATGCTCATCAACATATTTTTTAATTTCCTAGAGTATGTAATTTCTTTAGTTAACATAATTTTTTTAGTGACCAGATTTTCCCTATTCTTTTATATTTTTTGCTTATTACTTCTTTTGCATTTTGTAAAAGTTTTTCAGGGTCGTGAATTATTATGCCATCAGACAAGGCATCAAGCACTAATCCCCATCCTCCCTCAATACCATCTATTAGTTCTTTTGGAGTTAGCCAAATATCTTCTATTGCCATGGGTTCTTTTTTAAATTTTAATGCCATAAATCTTCTTTCAACAATATTAGATGGTAATTCTTTAGCTATAATCAAAAGATCTATATCACTTTCAGGATAGGGTCTAGCTGTTCCTTTAGAAACAGAACCAAAAAGCAAAACTCCAATAACATTTTTATCCTCCAAAACGTTAGATAAGTATTTTTTTATATCATGCAAGTATTTTTTATCTCTTACTATCGATTCTAGCAATCTAACTCACCTATTAGTAATTTTACTTTTAGTTCATTTGTTTCTGATATTTTCTATGCATAGTGACTTATATGAATGCTTTCAGTTCATTCACTTCTGATACTATCATAAAGAAAGTATTCATATGCCCGCATTGTTTAGACTTTCAGTTCATTTGTTTCTGATACTAGTGTGTATAATGTTGTATATATGATACAGTTTAGTGCTACCTTTCAGTTCATTTGTTTCTGATACAGCTTATATATAAGTTAGTGTATAGTATAGAGTGGTGCTTTCAGTTCATTTGTTTCTGATACAGCACTTACGCTTAGGAAATTGCGGAGTAAAGATCCCTTTCAGTTCATTTGTTTCTGATACAGGTAATAGTAAAAAATACGGCTACCGTAACAGCTAATATCTTTCAGTTCATTTGTTTCTGATACTTGATGAGTGAAAGAAAAATTTTGCGAGAAAAAGTTATGCTTTCAGTTCATTTGTTTCTGATACAGTAATTTATATATAAATTTAGAGGTTGGTATTATGAGTAACTTTCAGTTCATTTGTTTCTGATACGAGACCCAAGCGTTACCAGATAGTCAAGGAGAAGCTTGACTTTCAGTTCATTTGTTTCTGATACTACCCGCAAATGGCGGAGTTTTAACAATTACTTTACCAACTTTCAGTTCATTTGTTTCTGATACTATTGCGGATAGTGTGCAATTTGCATTAGAAGACACGATACTTTCAGTTCATTTGTTTCTGATACTTACCGCCCGAAACATTGTAAAAGAAAAAGGTGATGTCTTTCAGTTCATTTGTTTCTGATACTTTAACTTTACAATATTACAAATTTACTTAAGCAATTCCTTTCAGTTCATTTGTTTCTGATACGGTTTTATGAATGTGTAGTTTTCGGCACTTAAAGCAATCTTTCAGTTCATTTGTTTCTGATACCGCGGGTTTATATATCTGTATTATGTATTGTGTGTTTGTTCTATATAAGCTTTTCCCTGTTTTTACGCTTCTCCCATCATTTTACGTCAGGAGTCGCGACTGGAAACCAAAAATCATATAATTACTCCTGATAAAAAGTTATTAAATATTATATTGGTATTAGGGGTTTGATGGTGAGTTGATGTTATTTTTATGAGAAGTTTTAGGTAGGTAGTTTGATAAGGTGTGAGTTTTGTGTGTTGGTGGATTTTGTAGAGATAGTAATGGAGTCTAGCATAATTACCTAAAACAAACAAGTATTAAAATTAAACTTCTAAATGATGTTTTGGAGACTTTGTGGATTTCTGATGGGGCTTTAGCAGTTTTTCTTAGGCTTGAGAGTTGTAGAGTGCTAGTCCTAGTGTTTTTAGTTCTAGTGGGATTTTGTTTTTCGAAGAGGTTGAGATTCTCGAAAAGATCTTATGTTTAGCATAAAGAACTTGTATTAGTGAAGCCTAACAAACCTTAAGTTGCCAGGTCCGACTGAATAACTAAAATTTCATAATCCTTAACTGTTATTTAATTTCTCCAATATGGCATTGCTCAGATCATTTTCATTACTTAGCAATTTTCTTGCTTCTGCAGTATTATTTGCTAACCTAGTTACTAAACTTTCTGGGGCAAGAAAAATAATTTTAGAGTTATCAGACTTTTTTGCAAGAATATGTTTCTAAATTACCCAGAATTTGTAAAATAACTCTCATATTTAAATGATATCAATCTCTCTTTATATTTTTTCTATGATTTGTAGATTTGCGCTATATGTTTTAATTATAAATGGGATTTCTGTTATATTAAATTATTGTCATACTTTTAGCTCGACTGGAATAATGGTACCATAACCTATTTCTTTACCAATACCTAAACCTTTTTCATATATTTCTTTTGAGTTTATGCTTCCTTCATTAATAAATATTATAGAGCCTGGGGTTAAAGCTTGATAGATTGGTTTTCTTCTTTTTCTAGCTAAGCTGTATCCGACTCCGACAATGTCAACGTTTCCATATATTTCAACGCTTCGTCCGATTTCATTTTCAATAGCGTTCTTAATATTTTTGCCAGTTTCATATAGTAAATGAGAAAAAATAAAAACTCTTTTTTAGAGTTTTTATTCTATTTTCTAAAAACTCTTATAACTTTCGTAATCGCGTTTATTTTTTAATTTCTCTAAAAATTTTTCTAGTATCCATTCATTTAATAGTTCATAAAATGTATTTTGATATTTTTGTAATTGCATAGCTATTATGTCTCTGTTGGTATGCTAAGTTCTTTGAGTATTTTTATTAAATCTTCTTTTACATATTTTCTTTGATCTTCCGTGTATGCTGTAGTATACACATAAAGTTCTGATGCTTGACGTTCCTTCACTTGTATTGGTATTATAAAAACTGTTCCGCTATCATTAATATTAGCTTTAACTATATCAATATCGTTTTCTATAACTTTTGAATATTTTACTGTTGTTTTTGGCGGTTTAAATTCTATTTTTCTTACGTAATCTTTCTTATGGATTTCTTTAGCAACTTTTACTAGCTCTTGTAGATCTACTGGATGATGCCCCCCAGACTTTGGTGATTGCTCTTCTTTATGAGATACTGGTGATGGAATTGTATCCTCGAGAAAATTTATTAGTGTCGTAATTGCTTTTTTATATTCTTCTCTTTCATCTAATTTATAATATTTTATATAATATTCTAATGTTTTCCCTTTATATGGAATTTTTTCAGCGAAATCTTCTTACCATTCAAATATAAATAAATCGCTTTCATGTAACTTTTATCTTTTAATAGGAAGAGTGGATATATGACAGCATCTATATCATCAGGTTGAAAAGCTTCATGCAATTTCTTCTTTAGTTCATCATTAAGCTCACTATAACTTTTATTCTCAACATCTTTCGCAATACTGTTCCAACTTTTCTCACCTTTATTACTTAGCACGTGGATAACTAGCTCAACATTATGCATAAGTCCTAAAAGTAATAAATCAGCTGACATTGTCTTCCTTCCACCAGCAATGTTAATAATAACTCGATTTTTCCCTGGTTCAGCTTCTCTTATATGATCCCTCATTTCACCCATCATCCTTAATTCATCATTAACATTTCTTATATCCTCTATACCACTCGGATATTGTCTCATATCTGTTATGTTCATCTCTTTCTCTAAATATTCGCTCAGTAATTTTCCATATTTATCCCATGCTGAAGCAGTTGTCAATATGAAAACAGCATCAGGCTTCATATTACGCTCAGATAGATATTTAACAGATTCAGTTACAACACCTGGTGATAAACCCATTGAAGAAACTAAAATTGTGCTCATGATTATAATTTAGAAACCACTTAATTTAAACTTTTCTATTTATGCATAAAAAATTTTATAATATACTTAAATTCTCATCTAAAATGTTTAATGGAAGCTAAATTTCAAAAAACTATGCATTAAAGCCTAATTCTTATTAAGTTCTTTTCATCATCATTACTTTAGGATTATTCTTCATAAGCAGCAAAAACATAAACTTACCAATTACTGTTTATCTTTAGCTTAAAAATTTATAGACTCTAATCTGCATTAATAATTGCTAAACTTCTAGTTTGTTATCAATCTTATCGTCTTTATTCTCTCAAAATTATAAAATGGTTTATAGTGATTATTTTATTTAGTCTATTTTAAGTTGGATTAAGAATATAATATTAATTAAATTTTATGTAAAAAGTATCATTGGAGGAAGAGAAAACTTTAAATTCTTTGGTTAAAGATTTCTTTAACATCGGAGGAGTTAATTATGTCTCAAAAAACAACAGAAGAATTATTAAATTGGGCAACTCAAATAGCAATTACTGCAAAAATTGAAAGGGTAAGAAGGGGAGGAAGGGGTGGTCTCACATCTTCTCAGATAAATTCTATTCTTAATTTTGCACAGGATTATAAAAATGATATAAAGACTGTTATGCTTTACATTATGTATCAATCTCAAAGGTCGCAATTTACAGACACTGCAAAAATATTAGTAGATAAGATAAATGAGCTAGAGGATAGCCCTGATGATGTTATAAAGCTTTTAGGGTATGTTAAATGGATTTATGAGACTATTGAAAAAATAAAAAGAGTTAATTATACAGAAAATTTTGAAGATTTGGTTAAAATATTTACCCAGGCGAGGTCATATTAATGGATTATGATTTTGATAGGATTTACGTAATAACTACAATTACTGGAAAATTAGTGAATGAAACGCCTTTAAGGATAAGTATGGGAACATCACGCAATTTTACTGATGTTAGTGATAATCCTATTATAACGCGTGATGGTAAACCGTTCATTCCTGGTAGTTCTATAAAGGGTGCTTTGAGAAGCTTAGCTGAGGCTTACGCGGCTAGCAAAGGGTGGAAAGTAATTTATCCATATGATGAAACTAGTGATGAGTTTGCGAAGCTTAGTGATGAGGAAAAGGATGAGGAGATAAAAGAGAGTATTACTTCTATGCTTTTTGGAAGTCAAAGAGCTGCTTCAAGAATTTATGTATTTGATGCTATGATTAATCCTAAATCTAATTATAAGAAAAACCTTAGAACGATGATTTCCATAAACAGAGTGTTTGGTTCTCAGCATGTCGGACATTTATACACGTTAGATTTTATTGAACCTGGTGCAGAGTTTGACTTTAGAATGGATATATATAATATTGATCTTAGAGGAGAGCAGGATGAAGGTAAAAAGAAAGCTATTGAAGTAATAATATTTCTCTTAAAAACTTTAACTAAAGAGGGTATAATGCTTGGAAATAGGAAGAGTACAGGTTTTGGGCTTGTAAAACTTAAGAATATAGAGATAATATCAAAGAGAATAACTAATGGCGAATTAGTTGAAGAGAAGGTTACTATTGAAGGTATTAATAGGTGATCATCATGTATCTTATAAGAAAAGACATTATAGTAAGAAATGTTAATGTAGAAGGTATAATCACGAATGTTTCTCCATTAAGGATAGGCGCTGGCAGAGATTACATAAACCTTGGTTCATCAGCTAATGTAACGTTATTAAGAGATTCTAATCTGAATCCATATATACCTGGTTCAAGTTGGAAAGGTGTTTTCAGGAGCACAGGTGAAAGAATAGCTAAGGGGAGAGGAATTAAAGTATGTACTGGATTAACTGATGAAACATGTATGGATGAGCGAAAGAAGGAATTTAATAATTTAATAAAAAGACATGAAATTGATGAAGCAAAGGAACTAGTTTGGGAAAGTACATGTTTAAATTGTAAGCTTTTTGGTGCTCCATCACTTTCATCTGCACTTTTGTTCTTTGATTCATTACCTAGCAGGTATAATATTGGAGTTAGAACTATGATTGCCATAAATAGAAAAACTGGCACAGTTGTTAGTAATGCTTTAGCTATAGTCGAGTATGTTGAGCCTGGTGCAGAGTTTCATTTTAGAGTTTTAGGAAGTAATTTACCCAATTATGCTATTGGATATCTTATAAAGATAATGCGATACCTTCATGAGGATTTAAGCCAGATTGGAGGTTATAAAAGTAGGGGTTTTGGGTTTATTAGATTTAAGGAATTAGAACTTAAAGTGGTTCATAGAAGTGATGTCAGTGGTAGCGGTACTAAACTAAAAGCTTTGGATGAATATGATGCAGATTCGGAATATGTTGAAGGTAAATTTGATGGAGACACTTTCTTTAAGAATATGCGAAATCTGGAGGAGGTGTTTGATGGTGCAAAGCTCGAGTACCCCATGTGAAGTTGGGTATAAATATAGAAATTCTGGAGAGATGTTAAAGATAGGAGTAAAGCTTAGTGTGATATCTGATTATTTGCATATATCTAAGGATCCAAATCCGTTACCAAAGTTTCCTAAGGTTTCAAATTTTGATAAAATAAAAGAGGATTTTCTTAAGACTGGTAAGTTACCAGAGTTAGGGAATGTAGAGCTTATTGTCAGATTTATAAGGACTGGGGATAATGTGGTGGTTCCAGGTAATACTGTGAGGGGCGCTATTAGGTCAAGGCTTGAGTTGCTTTTTGATTGTTCGTGTTATAATAGTTTTGGTCGCGGATCATCTACTGGGGTTTCTTCTCGTTATGTAAATATATTTCATCCTAGAGAAGATAAAGTCAGTGATGAATTTGATGAGGATACAAATATGTATATATGTCCTGTTTGTAATGTTTTTGGTACTGCAGGGCTTGCTAGTAGAGTAATTTTTACTGATTTAAAGCTTACTGATAGTACTAAAATAGGTATGTTTTCTCATGAGGGGGTAGTTTATGAGGTTGTTACTAAGAATGCAGAGTTTGTTGGATCTATTATTATGAAAGGATTGGATGAGGATGAGATAGGGATGGTATTGTACGGAATGGGTTGTAGGGGAAGTAGTGATTTTAAGGTCATGCTTCTTGGTAGATTTAAGTATGAGAGAAGGGATTTTGGTAGAGTTAAATTTAGCATAATTGATGGTGATAAACCTTTGTTAACGTATTGCAAGAATTTCATAAAGAAATACCATGAATATCTTAATGATGTTGAGGAGGATTGGAGATGAAAATTTGTATTAAGAGGGATTTATCTATAGAAATTGATGGAAAAGATTGTTTGATTGAGATTGAAGCTGAAGTTACTAACGATAAGATCTGTGTAAAGAAAAATATTAATGATAAGACCTGTGCTGTTGAATATATAAAAGATGAGAGGGTTAGGTTAAAATGAGAGGGATATACATACCAGGTAAAGGTATTGAGATTGTTGATGAGGAAAAGAATAGTGAAGCTTTTAATAAATTCAAGAAATTAGTAGTAAACATATTATTAAATATTTCTCAGATGAAATTAAATACTTCTCAAATGAAATCATTATCTACTGACGATATTGTAAATTTTGTTTCTGATACAATATCTATAGTATTTAGAGCACCGCTTATACTGCCACTGGTTCCTTATGAAGGAAATTATCTTAGTAATAATTTTGATTATCTTGTAATTTATGTATTAAGTAGATATTATAAAAATTATCCTATAAATGATGTGGACAGTTTACTAAAAAATTTATCAGAAATAAAATTACATGAGATATTTCGAAATAATTTCTATAAAAATATTGGGAGATTCTATGAGGATATTAGGCTTGTATATGAAAGTCTTAGGTACACTCCTGCTGATGTGAGACCTGGAATGAATTTTACATCACTTGCTTCTCATATGACACTTACTTCATTAGTTGGTTGGGTTAAAAGTCAGAACTCTAAGGATTTGCCTTATTTAAGATTAGCAACGCTTCTTCAAGATATTGGTAAGCTCAAATCACCTTATAATCATGTAACTGAAGGAGAGCAATTCTTCAATGATATAATTAGTGAATTGAATAAATATCCAGATGCCAAAATGTTGGTTGAAGAGTTAAGAAAAGTGTCGGAGCAAGTAAGAAAGTATCACAGTAATGTATCAGTAATATCAGATTATGATAGGATTGCTTCATCGCACGATAGAATATTGGATCAAGTAAGGAGATTGTGTGAGAGTATTGAGGTGTGTAAACCGTTTCTTAAATGCTTTGAGAAGGGTGCTAGGGCTGATTGTATGGAGGAGATTAGAAAAGAGCTTGGTAATGAATTTGAAGAAAAGTATCAGAAATGTAGTGAGGAAATATATAAAAACTTACAAGAGCAGGAAACAGAGACTTCAACGGAAAATTCTAATGGTTATATTTATTATATTAACTTTCCTGGAGTACAAAAGTTCATTAAATCATTTCCAAGCATTAAAGACATGTCTACGGCAAGTTTTATGGTTGATTTCTTAGTATCGACACTACCTTTTATAGTCCTAGATACTTTATATAATGAGCAAAACAAAACTAGGCTTCCGTTAGAAGCATTATTAGTAGCGTCTGGTGGTCATTCATGGCTAGTTAGTAGGGGGGATATTAAAGAAGAAGGTGATAAATTCATAAGTACGCTAAACTCAATTGACGTATTTGATAAGTTAGATGTAAAATTGCAAATAGGTTATTTTCCATTTATAGTAGGAGATAAAATAATTAGTTATGGTAATATAGATAAAATAATTAGTGACGCTACGTTAGATTCATTAATAATAAAGTGGAATGAAAAAGTTTATTCATATGGATTTCACGCTGTATGTGAAAGTTGTGGTATAAGACCTGCAACAAGAAGAGACGAAAAAACAGAAGAATTATTATGTGAAAGATGCTATTTCATAAGGTGTCAGTCTGATGAAAGAGGAATTGCATCAAAGTTACGATCTACATATTATATTAATACAGAAGTCATAAAATTACCTAAAACTGTTAAAGATGCGATGGTTTATATTGCAGGAGGTACTTCTGATAGTAAAGAAAGGACTCCATATATAGGTGTAATGAAATTTGATGGAAATGATGCTGGTTTATTCTTTAAGAGTAAAACGTTCAGTGAATATATTGATAAAAGTTTTTGGGTTGATTATTCAGTAAAGAAGGCATTTTATACAACATTATCTAATTTGTTACTACGTGAGGGAATAGATGATGATTTAATAGCTAGGATATTAGCGGGAGTGATTTTTATAGGGGGCGATGAAGGAGTAATATTTGCTCCATCGGGATTAATAATACCGTTTGCAATAAAATTCTTAAAAGAAGCTGAAAAATCATTATTAAAATTTAAATCAGGAATTATTGTAGCTAAACCAGAGCATCCAGTACAAATGTTATTTGATGCTGTGAATGAATTAATGGAGAAATCAAAGATCAAAGTAAATAGTGGTAGTTTAACAAGTATTGGAATAATAGTAACACCAGGTTTTATTACAGAGCAATCTTTGGCGAGAGAATTAGAACAGCATAAACAAATATTAGATGTCAAGATGAGATTAGAGGACGTTCAAAGAATTTTAGATTATTTAACAAAACCAGATTATGTTGATTTTACTCTAAATAATGAGTTTTTAGATCTTATAATAAGAGAGTTGGAATCAGCGTTGGAAGAATATTTCACGCATAATAATGATGTTCTTCATATTGTAGCTTACTTAATGAGAGAGAGGATAAAAGTGAATCAAGAAAAAAAGGAGAATGCGGAGGCTCTTAGTGATTTTATTCTTGAGGTCTTAAAAACATTTAGAAAGGATGGTCAGGAGTATGGGATTAATCTTCTTGGTTTTTATAATGTTGTTAAAGCATTTAAGGTGGGGTTGCGTGAGAGTTAAAATTAAAACTTTGAATTCATTAACAGTAGGATTAGAAACAAGTTTTGGTATTGTGGATGTTGGTTTTAACCAGCTTGGAATACCTGGATCGAGTATAAAGGGAGTGATGAGAACGGCGATAACGTGGGCAATACTTACTGGACAGTTAAATAAGTTCACAGCGTGTGGGGAAATAGAACCATCAAGAATAAGTAATGCGCATATGAAGGGAGTATGTGATGTATGTAAACTTTTTGGATACCCAGATCATGCAGGAAAAATTGTAATAAATACGGTAGAAGTAAAAAAGAAGCATGTGTTGAGAAGAGTATCAATAAATGATGAAACGCTTACAGTGAAAAAGAATGCATTATTCATACAAGAAGTGATAAAACCTGGTGAGGAATTTGAGATTAATATAAGGCTTAATTCGAATAGTTGTAGGGATATGGAACTTCTTCTCTATTCATTATATTACATGAGACTTTGGAGGTTAGGTAGGGGAGGAATGATTGATCTAAAAGTAGAGCAATTTGATGAATGTGCAGATGGTGATGGAAAGGATATAGAGATGCTTAAAAAAGTTTTAAGTAATTGGCTTTGGGAGGATGAATAAGATGTTATTATTTTATCTTAAAGTAAAAACTCCCGTTAATGTTTACTCAAGAAGGATAAAGAATTATTACTTATCAGAAATCTCATATATACCAAGTCAGACTGTAAGGGGCGCAATTCTAGATGCATACATAAACATGCATGGAAATGTTAAAGAAGACTTTTATACATCACCAGCATATCCACTAAATGCAGCACCAGCCCATGCACTCTCACCAGCAAAAGGAAGAAAGGAAAAGGAGTATATAGAAAAAAGAGGTATACTACAAGAAATAGAAAAAGGTATACAGCAAAAAATAAAAGAGAAAGCACATGATAATCTTGCTCAATCCTCCCAGAATAAATTTGAGAGTGGATTCAAAGAATTTTATAACGAACATTTGACAGACCTTAAAAATAAGATAAGCCCTGTTGAAACTAAAGATAAGGAAGTGAGACTAAAACCAAAGATAGGTAAAATAATAGAGTATAAAAGAACGGAGGGTGATTTGACGATCTATGGAGAGTTTAAGAACCAATCAATAATAAACATGCATGCGACAATCTCTAAATATACAGGAGCAACTGAAAAAGGAATGCTTTATGCATATGAATATAAGTATTTCGATACATTATGGTTTTTAGCGAATCAGGATTTAGGAATAACCGACATTTACATAGGTAAAGGTAGGGAGAAAGGTTTTGGTATGTCGGAAATTAAAATAGTGAAAGAAATCAAATTTGAAGAGCCAAAGGAAGGAGAATGGGGCTATTGCTTATCACAATGTTTACCATCACTAAGAGAAAAACAATTCTTTAAACCATCAATAATAATAGGAGAAACAGAAATTTATACAGGATGGTTCACTAACAGCACAATAAGCGCCAGAAAACCTACAATCAGAGTGCTCTCACCAGGAACTTTAATAAGGATTGAAAAAATAATCGATCTAGAAGCATTAAAACCTGCAGGACTCAACTTCATACTAAAAATACCAGATTTACACTACTTAATAAAGGAGGTTGGAAACATTGGATAACACAATCTATATATTTACACTCTATTTTAAACCAATAGCACCAATCAGAATAGGAGGAATAACAGACGGCAATATGCTTTATTTCATAAATTATGATGGCACATATATAATACCATACTCCAGCTGGAAAGGCTCATTCAAAAGAATAAGCGAAACACTAGCAAAAACTATAAACTTCACACCAACAATAAATCAAATCATCAACACCCACATAAATGATACCCATAAAGAAGACCACACAAAACTCTTAAACCTACCAGAAATCAAAACAAAAATAGATGAAATAAACATAGACAAGATATACACACAAAGTCCAATTAAAGGTAAAAACATAAGAAATCATTTACTAAGCTTAGAAAATACAAAGGATACATTCTATAAAGAAATATCCTCAATATTTTCACCGGAAAACGAATACGGAAGAGATGATGCATTAAAAGAAATAGTACAATATTTAACATACAAACTTTGCCCGATAGATGGACTTTACGGATCCCCATACTTTGCATCAAAATTAACCTTCTCAGATACAATAATAAATGGAAAAACATACTTCATGACACACACAACAATAGATAGAAAAACAAGAAAAGCAAAAGAAGGTAATCTTTACACAGAAGAATTAAAGATTGTTGATCAAATTAAGATAAGAATAATATTAAGACAACCAAACCGAAACGAAAAATTACTTTGGCAAAAAACATTAAAATACTTAACACAACAAGAAATAACAATAGGAGCAGGAAAAACCAGAGGAATAGGATACTTACAACTAGACACACAACAAAGCTACTATAAAGAAATCAATCAGCTCAGCATATCAGATAAAAAAGGAATAAACCAATTCCTAACCTAAACAACCTATTGAAAACTCCCTTACATCATTTTTCTTATCAGGCGCATACCTAACAAATATTGCATATTTTCTTTTTCTCATTTGAACCAAATCATAAGTTAAACCTGAATGCGCTAAAAATGTTCTCAAATCAGTTTTTCTTTTTCTCAAATCAGTTTCATATTTCACTTCCTCCCCCAAATACCTTTGCTTAATATCACCCAAACTTTCCCATCTCCTTTTTGACGCATTATTCCCTAATTCTTCTAACTCCGTTATATCACGACTCATTATTGCATCTATTCTCTTATTTTTTGCGAATATTTTTCTAATCTTTTTAATATCTTGAATGGTTACTTCATCCTTTTTACTTATGCCTAGATCCTTTAACTGTGATGCAATTAGAAAAGACTCAATCAACAATCTATAATTATTATCATACTTTAATTGATGTATAACCTTTAATTTTTGTCTACTTGAAATAATCTTAGTATTATTTTCGTAAACTCTTTTTACATGCTCTATACAACCTTTTAACCTATCTACATCAGGAAAGAACATATATATGATTAAAGGTAAACCATTTATTATACCTGAAATAAAAATTTTCAATTCCTGCAAATTAACTCCACATGCACTATTAATATCCGCATTAATATTAGACATCAGACCAGAAATATCCTTAGTATTTGCAGTAACTAATTTATTAGACTGACTCAATTTAACTTGAACATTCGGTTTAGCCTTATACTCATCAATTAAATTTATTACAGCATTCCTTATATTCCTTACCACAGGCGTACTATTATACTCTCTCACAATAACCTTCTCATGAAAATAAGCCAAAATATCAGCTAATTCCTTAACAATAGAATAAGTCACCACAGGAAGAACATTAATACCATGCGTAGTATCCACGAATATTTCAACCGACTCAACATTCTTACCAATGCCAGAAAAATGCTTAGTCAACACCTCCAAAACAGAAACATAAATATCACCTCCATTTATTACAAACTCAGAAAAAACTTGCTTATTATAAAACTTACCACCATTAGGAATAACCTCAACACTAATCTTATTCCACTCATAATTAACCTCACTCAACACGTGTCGTCTAATAAAACTTTCATACTTTCTCTTAACATCATCCACCAATAATGCGTAATCCTCTTGATCACTACAAGCAACAGTATCATTCACTAAAATTATAACCTTATCAAACTTAAACTTCCTTATCAAAGGCACAACCGTTGTTCTAGCCTTAATCCTATCACGCCCTAACCTATATTCTACTTCATTCCATGACAAATTAGAAACATTGTTCAACCTATCTAAATCAGAAACACAATAATTTCCCCATGGAGACCCCCACGTCTCAACTAATATCCTGCTCATACACTAATATTTTCCACAAAAACCTTATAAGCCTTCATGACAAACATGTTGTATAAACATACAATAAGATTTCACTCCAGCATTCTCTTCAACGTATACTTTATAATAGTAGAAATTAGGATATATTTAAGCCAAGAGAAGACGCATCTAAGAATCATGTAACATGATGAGAATGAAGAGGGGATTTCTAAAATTTGTTTTAATACAGGGTAAATGATGAAAAGCGCCGTAGAAGTAATTAAGAATAAGGAATCAACGAATTCAATTTGGATTCAATACCTCCATGCATTACGCTACACTTTAATAGGATAGCTTATGAGGGTTGTAAATTTCATTCAAGAAAACATGGAGAAAAACATATACTTTTATCTTAAAGATGAAAATATCATGAAATTATTGGGCAATACAATCACTTATTTCAATAATCAATCAAAACAATTACATTTACCATCCACACGATAAGATATTCATAATAAAAAATGAGTATATGTTTGGGAAATTGAAGAAGTAGAATTATAAACTTTCAGTTCATTCGTTTCTGATACTAAGGAACTCTATTATATTGAGACACCAGGGATTTTTCTACTTTCAGTTCATTCGTTTCTGATACGAAGGATAAGCAGATAGTTTATACTCAACTATCCTGTGTTCTTTCAGTTCATTCGTTTCTGATACGAAAGTGGTTGGTGACGTTTCATCAAAGCCCAAGAGTGTGTACTTTCAGTTCATTCGTTTCTGATACAGATAGTTTAGTTTATGCTGAGCACCATGTTTGGGGTAACATAACTTTCAGTTCATTCGTTTCTGATACAGATGATAAATGGGAGAGTGCATGGTCAATTGCTGAAACACTTTCAGTTCATTCGTTTCTGATACAACGTTTTAGAGAAGTTATGGGAGTTTGGTGATTGTGTGTGCTTTCAGTTCATTCGTTTCTGATACTGTCGCACAGTTCTTAGAACAGAACAATATACCATACTTTCAGTTCATTCGTTTCTGATACCCGAGAGCATGTAGCATCTGCTACCTGATGAAAGTCAAGCTTTCAGTTCATTCGTTTCTGATACATATTCTCTTAGAAAAAACACCAGAATATGTTATAAGTATCTTTCAGTTCATTCGTTTCTGATACAATTTCAATTACAATAAAGCCTGTGGTAACGATAATCTTTCAGTTCATTCGTTTCTGATACTATTAAAATACAGAGGTGATAATCAATGAGAGTAAGGTACTTTCAGTTCATTCGTTTCTGATACACACTATACATACAACACACGATAAATCTCACGGCAGCATCTTTCAGTTCATTCGTTTCTGATACGACCTTAAAGACGCAGTCGGCATAGGAATAGTGTGGATTAGCTTTCAGTTCATTCGTTTCTGATACACAGAGCTTAGAAGCTATAACACGTGATTATGTCATGCGGTTCTTTCAGTTCATTCGTTTCTGATACGCACCACACTTCAAAAAACACTCCTCGAAATCGCTATCAACTTTCAGTTCATTCGTTTCTGATACAATTTGAGCATAATCAGTAGCACCCTTACTTAGATCATCTACTTTCAGTTCATTCGTTTCTGATACGTAATAAATGTGTAATGAATATCGGAATTTCAGGTAGCTTTCAGTTCATTCGTTTCTGATACTGGTGAGTAAAAATGAGTATTAAAACTATAATCCAGCTTTCAGTTCATTCGTTTCTGATACTTTTTCAGGATTTTTACCGTCTAAACTTACGCTTAATACTTTCAGTTCATTCGTTTCTGATACGTTTCAAATTCTGGAGCTAGTAACACTTTACGGTATAAACTTTCAGTTCATTCGTTTCTGATACCGCGGGTTTATATATCTGTTTATGTATTGTGCATTTGTTATATATAAGCTTTTCCCTGTTTTCACGCTTCTCTCATTATTTTACGTCAGGAGTCGCGACTGGAAGCCAAAAACCATATAATTACTCCTGGTAAAAAGTTATTAATTTTGCTCTTAAATAAGAATGTTGTGGTTGGTGCATGACTTGGACGCTTTATTCTGAAAAAGTAAAACAGGTGTATTCGAAATAAGATCAATGATCATAGGTGAGCAAGAGAAATTTGGTCGTAAAAATCTTATTTAGAGTGTTAATTTTATTAGTGTGCTCTCTTATTTGATTGACGATATGAAATGGGGGAGCTTTTCTGGGATCTTGCGTATATATCAGGTTTTACTCCTTGGGATACGAAGGAACCTCCTGAGGAGATTATTGAATACTTGAATAAGGGAA
>Ga0272445_1000257_pt1 | contig 52067 bp, 59 predicted proteins | sample YNPCB0031_FD_194404 | JGI IMG/M metagenome (GOLD analysis project Ga0272445, IMG submission 194404) | Hot spring sediment microbial communities from Yellowstone National Park, WY, United States - YNP-CB-003-1 | ecosystem: Environmental > Aquatic > Thermal springs > Hot (42-90C) > Sediment... | reverse complement strand
TCTGAGGATAAAAAGAGAATAAAAGAATTTTGGAAGAAAACTCTGGAAAAAGTTGAGGGGATAAAAATGCCTGAAGACCTTAGCTTCATAAGGAGCCTCCTGATCCTAGGGGTGAAGATCCTTAAGGGCGAAGACGGAGTTTCCGATTATATTGCGCTATCTAATATTTACGCTAGGCTCTGGTTGAAGGAGAGAAAACCGGAGGGATTAGAGAAAATAATTGAAAGATTCTGGGGTGCAGCTGGCAGAACAGATGTGATGCGGAGACATGTATAGGCGCAACCTTAAAGTATGCTCATTTCTGACTTATAAGCTAGTGGTGCATAATGCCCGACATCTGGCTTCCCTATGGTAGAACCGAAGTATGCGTTAGGGTCCCCTCAGAGAATTTTAAAGATGAAATTAAGACGGCTGAGATGAAGAGTTCTGAAAATCCGAGGGATGAGATTGAACGCTCCATAATAAACCCAATCGATTCGAGAGGATTATCTGAAATAGTAAAACCGGGGGATAAAGTGGCGTTAGCCCTGAACATTCTCAACCCCTCAATAAGCAATTTAATAGTTTCAATAGTTTTAAGCGAACTCGCTCAAGCCGGACTGAAAAGTGGAGATTTAACGGTCATATTCCCCCAAGATCCATTTAACCTTAAAACAAATGAAGCGATGGAGCGAATAAAAAATGATCTATCGCCCTTAGGAGTTAACGTTGTCTTTCATGATGGCTTAAGCGAATGCGTTTATGTCGGCGAAACATCTAGTGGCATAAAAATGTATGTTAATAAAATCTTTACCGATCTGAAAGTGAAAATTATAGCAAGCTCTGTTGAGCCGAACCCATATATGCTTTACAGCGGCGACGGATATGCCGTGGTTCCCGGTTTATCTAATATGGAAACCATCAGCCAGATCTTAATGCCAATCTTAAACATTGAGGACCCCCTCGAAGCATTAAGCGGCAGCATCATTAACGATATAGCCGAGGTTTCGCATCTAGCTAAAGTTGACTTCTGCGTGAATATTATCAGAAATTTAAAGGGCGAGGTTGTTAAATCCTTCGCTGGCGACATGGAGAAATCCTACCGTGAAGCTGTTAGATTGGCTGATGCATTATATAAAGTTCAGGTGGAAAAGAAGGCTGATGCTGTTTTTGCAAGTCCCGGCGGATTACCCTTTGATGCAAACCTTTTTGATTCTTTTAAATGCCTAGAAAACTCGCTTAGAGTGGTTAGGAGAAATGGTGTTTTTGTTTTAGTGGCTGAGTGCTTTGAGGGCTACGGTGACCCTGATTTCTACCGGGCCATTTCAAGGTTTAGGGATGACCCACTTTCACTAGAGAAATCTTTAAAAAAGAGGTTTAGCGTTGGAGGATTCATGGCGTACCGTTTTATTAAAGCCTCAAAAAAGTTCGATATTTGCATGGTTTCAGCAATACCTGATCACTACGCTAAAGAAAAACTGGGTTTAAAAGTTTTTAGAACCGCTAATGAAGCCCTAAACTATGCTCTAGAGGAAACTGGCAAGAAATCTAAGGTCTCTTTTATCCCGCATGGAAACTTGACGATTCCGATCATAGGCGGGCAGTATGCAGTCCATGAAAAGAAATAATATTTTTAAGAAAAAATTCATTCTAATTTGTTAAATTAGCCGCTGGGTCAGAAGTGGATCACCCATTTAATATAAGGAAGTTTAAGCCTGAAGATTTAAGCCAAGTGATTTATATAAACCAGGTTTGTCTGCCCGAGAATTACTCAACATATTTCTTCATGGAGTTGTACAATAATTTTCCAGAAACATTTATCGTCGCGGAGGATGGGGAAAAAGTTGTTGGCTACATTATGTGCCGCATTGAAAGCGGATTTTCAGGCTTAGGCCTAATAAAGAGGGGCCATGTTGTTTCAATAGCCGTCTTACCGGGCTATAGACGCAGAGGCATTGGAGAAAAACTGCTTAGAGAGGCATTGCATGCTATGGTAGCCCATTATAATGTGAAAGAATGCTATTTGGAAGTTCGGGTGAGCAACACTCCGGCGATAAATCTTTATAGTAAAATCGGCTTCAGAATAGATAAGATCATTAGGGGATACTATGCTGATGGCGAAAATGCCTATTTAATGCGTATAAAACTCAACGGTTTCCATTAATTCATATAGAGGGAGCGGCGAGATTAAGGGGCCGGGGATATGAGGGAAAAACGGATAACTAAGGAGGAGGTTGAGCATATTGCTCAGCTTGCGCATATAGAATTAACTGAAGAGGAGAAAGAAGTCTTCACTGAACAATTTAACGAGATACTAGAGTTTTTCAGGAAAATAGATGAAGTTGACACCGCAAATGTACCGCCAATGTATCACGTATTAGACATAGTTAATGTTTACCGTGAAGATGAAGTTGAAGAGACGCTGCCAAAAGAAAACGTTTTAGAAAACGTGCCTAAAAAGGAGGAACGATTCTTCAAATCTCCGAGGATAGTTTGAGCTCCATCCGGAGGGGAAACGTTCACGTCAAGACTATATGAGATAAATGCCGCAGAAGTTACTGATAAAATAAGGAGGGGGGAGATAACAGCTGAAGATTACATATGCTCAATTATTGAGAGAGTTAAAAGTGTAGATGGTAAAATAAATGCTTTCATAACTGTTACTTTTGAAGGGGCTCTTGAGAAAGCTAGGGATATCGATAGGAGAATTGCGAAAGGCGAAAAAATCGGCAGATTAGCCGGCGTATCCATAGCAATAAAGGATAACATATGCACGTTTGGGATTCGAACAACATGCGCCTCCCGCATGCTTGAAAAATTCATCCCACCATATGATGCCACCGTCATAAGGAGGCTAAAAGAGGAAGATGCCGTCATAATTGGGAAGACAAATATGGATGAGTTCGCCATGGGAACAACAACGGAAACAAGCTATTTTGGAGCAACAAGAAATCCGTGGAACTTAAATAAGGTTCCAGGCGGCTCATCCGGAGGTAGCGCAGCGGCTTTGATAGCGGATGAGGCAACGCTTGCTTTGGGCTCAGATACAGGGGGCTCAGTGAGATGCCCAGCCAGCTACTGTTCAGTTATAGGGCTTAAGCCAACATATGGTTTAGTTAGCCGCTATGGGCTTATATCTTACGCTAATAGTCTTGAGCAGATAGGCCCATTAGCTAAGAGTACTGTTGATTGCGCGCTTCTGCTTTCAGTAATAGGCGGATATGATCCGCATGACAGCACATCAGTCAACATGCCCATAGAAGACTACTTTAAATTCTTCACATGCGATCTGAAGAATTTGAAGATTGGATTGCCGAGGGAATTCTTCGATGAAGGGGTTGAAGAGCCTATTAAAAGACATGTCTGGTCGGCCATCCATAAGCTTGAGGATTTAGGGTCCTCCTATGAGGAGATTTCGTTGCCAAGCCTAAAATATGCCCTACCCGCCTACTACATCATCGCCATGTCTGAGGCCAGCTCAAATCTGGCGCGTTATGATGGACTAAGATATGGCTATCGCGTTGAGCATGATGATGCAGACTATTCGAGAATTTATGCGAAAAATAGGCGCATAGGCTTCGGCGCGGAGGTGAGGAGGCGAATAATGCTCGGAACCTACGCCCTCTCAGCTGGCTATTATGAACAGTATTATTTGAAGGCGCTTAAAATCAGGATGCTAATTAGAAGAGAGTTTGAGTCCGCATTAAAAAAGTTTGATGTCTTAGCTGGTCCAACAATGCCTCTGCCACCCTTCAACATAGGTGAAAAGATAAAGGATCCCTTAACCCTCTACTTATGCGATGTGTTGACTGTTCCGGCTAATTTAACGGGCTATCCGGCAATATCCATCCCATGCGGTTTTGAAGGCGATTTACCAGTGGGGATGCAGATTATAGGTAAACCCTTCGATGAAAAAACCCTTTTAAGAATATCTTTCGCATTTGAGAAGAATACAGACTTCACTAAAAGAAGGCCAAGCCTGCAATAAAAAGCAAACAATTTTTATATTAAGGGATTCACAGGTACTTTTAGGAGGCGCAAGTTTTGAATCATAAAGAGAGATTTCTCAGAACCTTTGAGTTTAAGGATGTTGATAGGGTTCCAGATTACGAATTTGGCTATTGGACTGAGACCATAGATAGGTGGCATAAGGAGGGATTACCAATGGAAAAGAAGACTAACAGAGACGTTGAGCTTTATCTGGAACTTGAGGGCTGGGATTGCATTGAAATTTTACCTGTTAGAACAGGGTTATGGCCAACATTGCCAGAGAGAATAGTAAGGGAGGAGGGGGATCGAGCCATAGTTGACGACGGCATGGGCGGCATATATATAAGAACAACAGCCACATCCTCCGTTCCACATTACATTCGCCACCCATTAAAAAATAGAGATGACTGGGAAAAACTGAGATCGTTTTTTAACCCCGACACGCCTGGACGTTTCCCGTTAAATTGGGATGAAGTGGCTGAAAGCTATAGGGAGCGGGATTATCCTCTGGGGATCCATGTTGGAAGCCTTTATGGATGGCTTAGAAATTGGATGGGCGTTGAAAGAATATCAATAGCTTTCTATAGAGATCCAGATTGGATCGCTGAAATGATGGATACCCTGGTAGATTTATGGATTAAAATAATTCGGAGAGCTCTAAGGGATGTTAAGGTGGATTTTGCAACATGGTGGGAGGATATGTGCTACAGCCGTGGGCCCCTTCTTTCTGTCCGTCACTTCGAGGAGTTTATGGTTCCAAGATATAGAAAAGTTACTGAGGTATTAAGGGAATACGGCGTAAACATAAATATATTAGACTGCGATGGCGACATAAGCCTTCTGGTTCCAGGATGGCTCAAATCCGGCATAAATTGCATGTTCCCGCTTGAGGCACGCTTCACAGATATTTACAGTCTTAGGGAGAAGTATGGTAATAAGGTTCTATTGATGGGCGGCGTTAACAAGTTCGCATTGACGACTGGTGAGAAAGCCATAGAGAAGGAGTTTGAGAGGCTTACGCCTCTACTTAAGGAGGGCGGATACATACCGACTGTTGACCATAGGGTTCCTCCAGAAGTATCCTACCAAACCTACCTATACTATCTTAGAAGAAAACGCGAGTGGATTGGGAGGAAAGATTCGAGCTGAGCCTTTACTTAGATTACTTAAAAATTAAGCTGATTCAGATTGGGAGTCCCCTGAAATGGAGAAAGGCAGCAAACCGATCGTTGGAATAACGCTCGGCGATCCAGCCGGCATTGGCCCAGAAATATCAATAAAAACCTTTTTGGATGATGATGTTTTTGAAGTCTGTAAGCCCCTATTAATAGGCGATTTAAGGATTTTAAGGGAGATCAGCGGGCAGCTGGGGATCAATGTAGAATTTAGACCTGTGAATTCTCCATGCGAGGTTAGGGGGGAGAGGGGGCTTGTTGAACTTATAGATATGAAAAATGTTGATATTGAAAAATTGATGCTGGGCAGAGCCTCAGCTGAGCCTGGAAGAGCCTCAATAGAATATGTTGAGAAAGCCGTGGAATACGCCTTAAAAGGCGAAATAGACGCTTTGGCTACATCTCCAATAAATAAGAAAGCCATAAACATGGCTGGAAGCAAATACATAGGGCATACTGAGATGCTGGCTGGGCTATGCGGGGTTAAGGAGCCCCTCACGATGTTTTGGGTTAGAGGCGTGAAAATCTTCTTCTTAACTAGGCATATGCCCCTAATTGAGGCAATTAAATCTGTGAAAAAGGCAAGAATCGTCGATATGAGTTTAAGAATTAAGGAGGCATTGCTTAGCATAGGGATGGAGAACCCTAGGATAGCCATAGCTGCGCTGAACCCTCATGCCGGTGAGGAAGACCTTATGGGAAGAGAGGAATCTGATGAGATAATCCCAGCTGTTAAAGAACTTCAGGGTATGGGTTTAAACATTAACGGTCCCGTTCCGGCCGATAGCGTCTTCCATCAAGCGTTAGAAGGTAAATATGATGCTGTTCTATCGCTATATCATGATCAGGGGCATATAGCTGCAAAAACCCTAGACTTTTATGGAGCCGTTGCTGTAACCCTAGGTTTACCGTTTATTAGGACATCCGTGGATCATGGAACAGCGTACGATATAGCCGGTAAAGGCGTAGCAAACCCGAAAAGCTTGATAGAGGCAGTGAAGCTAGCCGCGGCCCTCTCAAAAGTCTACTCTTATAAAGCCAATTAGATCCAGGAGAATCACCTAATGCATAAGGTTATATTAGACGCAAATTTCCTTCTGGTTCCATTCCAGTTTAAAGTGGACATTTTTAGTGAAATAGAGGCTCTTATTGGAGGGTTTGAGCCAATAGTGCTATCAACAACCATGGAGGAGCTAAAAAGGCTTTCAAAAGCTAAATCTGAGAAGACCCGTAGAAGTTCCTCAGCAGCCCTGGAACTAGCGAAAAAATGTAGAATAGTAGATGTTGAGTTAAGGCCTGGTGAGAGTTATGACGATGCAATCTTGCGTGTTGCAGGCGAAGGCAAATATATAGTGGCAACAAACGACAGCAATCTCAGAAAAAGGCTTAGGGATAAGGGTATAACAACAATTTTTCTCAGGCAGAAATCCCATCTGGAGATGGATGGATATGCATAGCAAATTTACCTGAATATATATTTTTCGGTAACGCTTTTATATTGCTCGCTTTTCTTCTTTCTTTTAACCTTCAGGGGGGACCCGTTGAAACTTGAAATTATTAATGCTAAAAAGACCCCTCTTGGGGATGAAGATGTTAGATCTATTGTAGAGATTGAACGCCACCCTATGGTTAAAAAGTGGCTTATCGATTATGCTGACGAAGACTTTGAAAAGGAACTTGAAGAATACAGAAAATTCTTCGCGGATCTTCCAAACAATAATCTCGCGGATGTTTTGGTTGCTAAGCATGAGGGCCAAGCGATTGGTTTCTTAGCCCTATGGCGCATTAACGGAAAAACTGAAGAGGCAAGCATAGGCATAAGCGTACATCCAGATTACTGGGGTAGGGGTGTTGCAACAAATCTTATAAGGGAATCCATAAGGCTGGCTAAGGAAAAGGGCATTAGAAGATTGGTTATAGAGACCCTTGAGGAGAACAGCGCTATGAAGCATGTCGCCGAGAAGCTTGGATTCAGACTTGAAGGTGTGAGAAGAATCTTCAAAGATGGCACATGCCGGGAAGAGGATATTTACGTCCTGAATCTTTGAGAAGTACAGAAGAATTGATAGAAAACTTTAAATATGCAATGTGCTGTGCATACATACATTTCGTAGCATCTAAGCGTGCTACAGTGAGCGCGCGTTAAAAAGAATGATAGAGGATTGGAAAAGTATACTTAAGAAAAGTATAACTAGGCCGGAGCAGATTCTAGATAAATTTAAAATCGACGTAAATCCCATAAAAGCCGTTGTTGAAAAATATCCAATGTTTATTTCAAGATACTACTTTGACCTCATAGAAGAGATTGAAGATCCGATCTGGAAACAGTGCATTCCAAGCCCGCTTGAGCTCCAAGACCCATATGGATATGAGGACCCGCTTAATGAGGAAGGGGACAGCCCGGTGCCAGGCTTGGTTCACAGATATCCAGATAGGATTTTAATGTGCGTCTCAAATAGCTGCGCTACATACTGCAGATTCTGCACAAGGAAAAGAAAGGTTGGGAAGCCCCTCATCAGCTTCTCTAAAGATCTATATATGGCGCAGATTAACTATGTCAGGGAGAACCCTAGCATCAGGGATGTTCTCCTCTCGGGTGGAGACCCCTTCATGCTGCCAGATGATACGATAGAGTTTTTGCTCAAAAAACTCAGGGCCATCCCCCATGTTGAAATATTGAGGATAGGTTCAAGGATCCCATGTACGCTACCGCAGAGAATAACGCCTAAATTATGTAGAATCCTTAAAAAATATCATCCTTTATATGTAAACGTGCATTTTGAGCATCCTAATGAAATAACTGAGGAAAGCGAGAGGGCTTGCGGATTACTGGCTGACGCTGGCATACCTCTCGGAAATCAATCGGTTCTCCTAAGAGGCGTTAATGATAACCCTGAAATAATGAGAAATCTCTTTCAGAAGCTACTTAAGATCCGCGTAAAGCCCTATTATCTCTTTCAGATGGATCTTGTTAAGGGCACATATCACTTCAGAACGAGAGTTGAGGCTGGAATAAAAATACTTGAGTCCCTCATCGGATGGACCTCAGGGCTAGCTATACCGCGCTTCGTCATTGATGCCCCTGGAGGAGGAGGAAAGATACCGCTACAGCCGGATTATATCTTATCCATAGATGATGAAAAAGTTGTTTTGAGGAATTATGAGGGAAAAATATATGTTTACCCGCAGATATCAGCCGAGGAAAAAGAGGATAATATGCCGCTTAAAATTCAACAAGCAGCAGCAGTTAAATGAAGGGCAACTGCTGGCATCAGCAGGCAGATGTATACGATGACCCTCAAAGTTGGGTTAACATATAATTTGAGAAGAAAGGTCGGCGCTAACGAAAATTTACCCGAGGATTTCTACATAGAATTTGATGATGCCGAAACAGTTGAGGCCATAGCCCTAGCTTTAAGGAGAGGCGGATGTAAAGTTATAAAAATTGAAGCTAACTTAGATGCTTATAGTAAACTTCGCAGGTTGAAGCCAGATATAGTCTTCAACATCGCTGAGGGACTTCACGGTGAGGCTAGGGAATCACATATACCGGTAATTTTAGAGATGCTTAGAATACCCTACACTGGTTCTGGACCAACTACGCTGGCCATATGTTTAGACAAGGCTTTAACGCATAAAATCTTAAGCGCCCACGGCATTCCCTCTCCGAAATTTCAGGTTTTCAAGCGGGCTGATGAAAAGATCAGCGATGATTTAAGTTTTCCACTTGTAATTAAGCCCTTAGCCGAAGGGTCAAGTAAGGGCGTTAGGAGCAGCTCCCTAGTTAAAGATGAGCAAAGCCTTAGAAAACAGCTTTCATGGGTTATAAAAACCTATAACCAGCCAGCCATCGCTGAGGAGTTCCTTCCTGGAAGAGAATTTACGGTTGGATTAATTGGAAATGAGAGCCCGATTGTTTTGCCAATAGTTGAGATACGGGTTGATAAGCTACCGAGCGGCGCCAGCCCAATATACTCTTATGAGGCTAAATGGATTTGGGACACGCCTGAAAAACCCCTGGACATATTTGAGTGCCCAGCGAATATACCGTTAAACCTAGAGAACAAAATAAAGGATATTGCCGCTCAAACATTCAAGGTTCTAAATTGCAGGGACCTCTGCCGCATAGATATGAGGTTAGATGTTAAGGGCGAGCCGAGGGTTTTGGAAGTTAATCCTCTGCCCGGCTTAATCCCAAACCCTGATGCTCATTCATGCCTGCCTGAGGCAGCTAGGGCCGCTGGTTTAACCTACGATCAGCTTATATGCACAATTCTTTGGCAAGCCCTTAAAAGATATGGCCTTCATGAGCTGGTTGAGGCGAAGACATTCAGAGAACTTGTTTTTCACCCCTTTTGAGGGCGAAACCTAATATTTTCATAATAAACTCCTCAAATGTTATATTAGCAGCCTTCAATGATCGATTAAAGCCGGCTTCAGGCGATATGTCGGGATTCGGGTTAACTTCCAAGACAAATGGGATTTTAGTTCGTTTTTCTAAACGTATATCAATCCGCGCATAATCCCTACAGCGCAGCGCCCTATAAGCCTTTAAGGCTGTTTCCTCAACAAGCATTTTTGTTTCATCATCCAAATCCGTTGGGCATACTGGTTTAGTTCCAGCATACTCCTCGCTCTCCTTAAGCCATTTAGATGCGTAATCAACAATTTTAGGCTCATATCGAAGGTCAAATATTATTTCGGATATTGGCAGGATTATGGGATCATCATTACCTAAAACCGAAACGTTCAATTCTCTTCCATCAATATATTCCTCAATTAACGCTGGCTGCCCATAAACCCTATTCACGTAGTCAACTTGAAACTTTAATTCTTCAGAATTCCTGACGAAGCTACGCTTAGATATTCCAATGCTGGCATCCTCCCTCAGAGGCTTAACGAATAATGGAAACTTCAGGTTGCTCCTTAAGATGCCGGGTTCCTCCATTATCTGATAGTTTGGCGTTGGCACATCATGCGCCCTTAAAACATCTTTAGCCAAGCCCTTATCTTGACATAGCCCTAACGCTAGGGGATGCGCTCCAGTGTAGGGTATCCCCATGATCTCCAGCAGAGCCGGCACATGCATCTCAAGATGGCTGTTACCTCTAAATCCCTCACATAAATTCACGACAACATCCGGCCTGTACTGTTTTAAAGCCCTAACCAAATCCTCAATATCATCCTTCAGAGGGAATAATTGGTAGTCAAATCCGAGTTTTTCAAGAGAGTTTTGAACGGCATTTACCTGGTCTAGAACCTCGGCTTCAGCTAAATAATCAATATTTTCACCTCTTACGGGTTTGCTCGGGAGGTTAAATAGGATGCCGACTTTAAGCGCCAATCTAACATAGCATCCTCCATAATCTTCAACCATATGTTTCCATTAAATAATTTTTAGCCATACTTAAAACATTTCAGAAAAACTGAAATGTTGCCCTTACAATGCAGTAGCATTAAGGAAAATGTTGAAATAGCCGCGTTAACAAGCAGAAGCAAGAGGGGAAAACGTATATTTCATTAGTGGTTAAAAGATTAACGATAAAAATTTATAGTAGGTTAATAATAGGGCTTGGGGGATTCTGCAGCATCTATGCCAACACAATTACAAAATGACCTAGACGAAGATTAAGGTGCTTAAAAATGGTATTTTATATTGCGTATAAAGCTTCGAGGGAAAATAGAGGGCTGATATCTAGGCGGCTTAATGCTTTAGGTTGTAAACGCATATGTGGCTCATTCTGGGAAGTGGAAAATCGCAAATTAGAGAGAACTCTAAAAATTATAGGCGGAAATCAACCGGTACTGCTTAAAAGAACCCGGGAAATCAAGAGGCCAGCATATGATGAGGAGGGAAACATCATTGATTTCGGCAGCCTCATCATCATCGTATATAATGCCAGGAAAGATGATAAGGGGAAAATTAGATGGTTGCTGTCGAGAACACCCTACATAAAAATCTGCCGTTCCGTATATGCCTTCTGCCATAACAATTACAAATATGATAAGAGGGGAGACTTATTTGATGTAAATTATTTGTTTGCGCTCATGAAGGAGAATGATAAAGATGCCAAAATATTTTCTAGAATGAGCATTGTCAATAATGATGCTGAAACTGTTAAAATGCTTCTTGATAGAGTTAGGGTACGGATTGAGAGAAAAATGAGGGGCATACTTAATGGCTACATGAAACTAATAAGGGCGAACTATGAGGGGCAAATAGATAGGAAGCGCCTAATAGATGAGGAGAAGAAGCTCTACAGTAAATTTGTCGCCTTAAGGAGAATGTCGATTTTTTATGAAAAATGGCTAAAGATAAATTTTTCAAAAGACCTCATGAAAATTTATTCTATGATAAGAAAATTGCATTCCATTAAAACTTGAAAAGAAGCAAATCCTTAGAAAAAATAGGTAAAAATATTTTGGGGTTACCGCGGGAAGTTAAAGATGGGGCTTACCACTCCTCTTCCTCTTCTTCCCATTCTTCCTCTTCTTCCCAGTCCTCTTCGCCCCACTCTTCTTCCCATTCTTCCTCTTCTTCCTCTTCCTCCTTTGGTGGGCTCTTTCTCTTTGACATGGGATTCACCCGCATAAGAAGGGCATAACAATCAAATAAATTTTTGCCAAAAAACCTGGAGAAAAATATGGGAGAAAAACATTAAAAAAGATTTGAAAAATCAATTTTTTCTCAATTAATGCAATTTTTACTTCTCTTTCATTAAAATATAACCTTAAAAAACATTTTAGATTCATATAGGGATAAAAATGATTCTTTTTCATCATTTAAAATGCTTACTTGAGAACCCTCCCCGTCTCCATATACCAAAGATAAAGGTCAAGAACGCCTAAATCAAGCTCAACCTTCTCCGCTATTTTCTTAAGAATTCTCTCAATCTCAATATATTTCTTTTTTGTCAAAACCTTTGGCTTAGCGATTAGCCCATATCTAGACAGGAGATTAATTATATGAAAATCTATTATGGCCAGATCCATGAAGCCGATGTTTCTAAGGAAGTGGCTTGCTTCTTTATATCCTAAGCCCTTAACATTTCTAACTAACCAATCCCTTATTGCCCAGCTACTTGCATGTGAACGCAGAACATTTCCTAATTGATCAATTATTTTTCTTGCTTCCACAATGTATTTGGCTCTCGACTGAGGAAAACGATGCCCAAACATTTTAAGCTTATCTGCCAACTCATCTTCTGGGAGAGTTAGGAAGCCGTCTCCTATCTCGGATTGAATTTTAAGGCTTCTCTCAGCGCTGAAATTTGCGGTTAATAGACAGAAGCAAAGTTCCTTGAAGATTTCAGAAATAGATTTATCCATATTACCCCTGAACTCTTTTATTCTAAGATCTACTAAATCCTTAACCCCGCTATTCTTAAGCCTCTCAATAACCTTAACCATAATGTTTAAGCCGCTTGATTCCCTCAATTCACTTAGGCATCTCCATATAATATTTTAGTTAGCAGAAAACCCCTCAATCCTCGCTTTCATTTATTTTCCATTTTATTCAGGTATAAATGCATGCGCAGCGGAGAAATCTTCTAATTCAATCATGAAGATGCCCCCTGAAGCGATATTAGTTTGCTTCAGATTAAAGGAATATATGGAAAAACAGCGCTGCAGAGCGCCCCAAGATTAATCTTGGGCAGCTTGCATCCATCAACAGATTCTTTACGATTTCTTTAGTAGCATAGTCTCCTCCTTAGAGGAATGCTAATTTTGGCTAAAGCGTTACGATGAACATTAGCCGCTCGATGATCTCCTTATATCTGTTTCTTATAGTTACCTCAGTTACTTTCGCTGTTTCAGCTATTTCCCTCTGCGTTCGTTTTTCACCAACTATGACTGAAGCCACATAGCTTGCCGCAGCAGCTATGCCAGTTGGCCCTCTGCCGGATGTTAACTTAAGATCAGATGCTACTTTCAGAATTTTATTTGCAATCTCCTCAACTTTGCCCTGCATCACAAGCTGATTTGAGAATTTCGATATGTAATGGCTTGCTTTAAGCGGCGGTATAGAGAGATTGAGCTCCTTAACAAGAAACCGGTAGCTTCGACCAATTTCCCTCTTACTTATATTCGCCGCGGCCGCTATTTCATCAAGGGTTCTCGGCAGGTTGCATTGTCTACAGGCAATGTATACTGAGGCCGCGCTTATGCCCTGAATAGATCTTCCGCGGATTAAGCGTTCCTTAACTGCCTTTCTATAAATTACGGAGCTTGTTTCAAATATGCTCTTGGGCAACGATAGATTGTAAATTATCTTTGCGATCTCCGAGAGTGCAAACGCTAGGTTTCTCTCCATCGCATCTGAAACCCTTATCCGCCTCTGCCACTTCCTAAGCCTATATATCTGAGCCTTCTGCCCAGCATCAAATTTTTTACCGAAAACATCCCTGTCATGCCAATCGATCATCGTAAATAAGCCTTTATCATGTATTGTGAATGTTACTGGCGCACCAACCCTAGATCTTTTATCCCTTTGCTCATTGTCGAAAGCGCGCCATTCCGGCCCTTGATCAGCTATTTTCATATCTATTACGTAACCGCAATCCATGCAAACTATTTCAGCGGATTCGTAGTCCCGCGCCAGCCTTACGCTGCCGCATTCTGGACAGCGCTGAACATCTTTAAAGCCTGGGGGAAGAGAGCGTTCTTCATCTTCGCTCATTTCTTCCTCCCCTTAACCTTAATAGGCCTAGATTTTGATGGGGCAAAAATTTGATAATTAACGATCTTCTCCGGATTCCTCCCTTTAACCTCAATTTCAACGTATGGCGAACTTACAGGTCCGAAAACATCAAGAACCACACCTATTGGTTTTTTCCTGATGTCGAAAACTGTTGCGCCGAGATTTAGGGGAGCATCAACCTTGGCAATAGCTTTGTTTCCGGGGCCGCTGTGCAAAATTTGACCGATCTTCTTTAGGCTCATATCCCTGCACCAAAAAGATGGATAAAAAAATGAACTCAATCAATTATTTAAGCATTTCTTAAGGGAAAACCTATACTGAACTTTTATATATTTTAATCAGTTCAGCCGCAACGTCTTTAAGAATCTGATTTTTACTTTTTCCCCTTTTTTCTGCGATTATAAAGCCTGTTTTAATCCATGGGAGACTTGAGTAGGCTGCTTCTGGAAAAATCTCATATTTTAGACCGAGATTCTTCACGGCTTTTTCCAGCATCTCTATGTTTGGTGAAGACACGCTGAGATTTCTAGGTAAACGTCTCCCTACGCTTCTACTCTTTGAAGAATCAAAGTAAACTGGCCAGAGCACTACCTCGTTTTTTCTCCGCATCTCTAGGCTACTCTTCCTTCTTGCTGATTAACACAGCATTTAAAATGCCATATTGGCCCGGCCTTGATGTTACGCGGGCTGTTCCCAGCGGGGTTTCTATGATACATCCCTTCGTTATTACGCCTCTTCTATCATAATCCACGTTGGCTGGATTCTTCACCACCCTGAGAACTTCAACCTTCCTTGTTTCCCCAGTTTCCGGATCTGAGACGTTCACCCATTTCGCGCTCACTAACCTGACCTTTATGTTTCCACCCTTCCTCCGGCTTTTTTTAGTCACATGCTCCCCTAAGGTTGTCTCTGTTGGAAATGAACCCATCTCATATTTTCTCTTTCCCCTATATGGTTTCCTCTTTCCCCCGCTCGGCTTCCTTTTATGCAGATCGCCATGCCATACGGACATCAGTATTCGCCTCTCTTCTTGAGAATTTAAGGGATATCCTCGATTAATATAAGTTTAGCGGCTGAAAGATGCCTCATTAATGAAGGTTTCCAAATACTCTTTAAGATCATCCATGTCCAGCGACGGCTTAGGAACCTCCTCGCCGATCAGTGTCAGATCTTTAGCCATCTCATGAGGCTTAATCTCATTTAAGGCGCATTTAGCGCATAATGCAGCCCCTAAACCGGTTGCCTCAGGAAATGTTGCCCTCAGAATTTTGCTCTCTGGGAAAAGTGCTGAGAGGGCGGCGAGATATATATTGTTTTTAGCGAAACCTCCCTGAACTATTATGTCAACATTTCTCTTCCCAGCTATAAGGTTTATTGCAACATAGGATTCCACCGCCAAATATAGATTTAGTAAATGATAGGCTTCTTTGGCGCCTATGTGGAACATTTCACCAATTATTCTTGCTTTCGAACCTTGAAACTGTCCGGAACCTTCCACTAAACCGGGTGTTATAATATCTTTACGTCTTAAAATTTCCTTTAGAACGTTTATGTCCAAGTTTATGTTCTCAGGTTTTACTGCGAATTTTTTCTCTATAATCATCTTGTAGTGATCGTATTCGAAGCCCCCCTTAAATCTTGAAGATCTAACAGGTCTGCTGTAAGCATCCACGTAATACAGAACGTCTCTATACAGATCCTCACTTCTAGGTCTGAAATCTTCCGTTGGATACATGAACACGCACCATGTTCCGGTTGAAGCCAGAAGGAAATCTCCCCCTCTGATTATGTATGGTAGCAGGCAGGCGTTTGAGTCATGTATACCCGGCGTTACAAGCAAATTTAAGGATTCAATTTTAAACTCGCCTATAGGGCTCCAAACATCGAATATTTTCGGCGATCTAACGTTAACCCTAAGTTCTTCAGCAACTGAGCTCCATCCCCTCCTTGTTATATCGTATAGGTATGTATGGCAACCTAGGCTTGTAACCTCACTGGACTTCAAACCTGTAAGCGCATATGTAAGGTACTGCGGCAGAAAAAGGATTTCATCCACATCATTGAATATTTCCGGAAACTTCTCTCTAATCCAGAATGCTTGTATCCCAGCGTTTAAGAGCTGACCGTACGGCGGCGTGCCAGTCAGCATGTAAAGTTCAAGGGGACTTCCAAATTCAGCATAAAATTTTTCCTTAATCTGCCTCTCAACCTCTTGATTGTAGGATATTACCGGCAACCTTAAACGTCCGCTTTTCAAATTGGCAAATGTAGCGCCGAATGTTGTTATGTTTAATGCTTTAATAGGCCACTTTTTACAGGCATCTATTAATTTAGCCCGCATCCAGAGGAGCATCGATTCAGCATCATCGCATATTAAGTTGTCAACCCTAATCTCATCTATTCTTATCGACTCTGAATATATGGGTTCCAAGTTTTCGGAGAAGACCAGAAATTTCTTATTGGATTTTCCAATATCAAAAACCGCGATGAAGCCTTCCATAAAGGTTTTCCTCCCCTAAGAAATTTACGCCGCAACTATTTTGAAGTTTCGCTCTGCTGCCCCTGCATTCCAGCAGCACCATCAGCCGGCAATTTCTCTTCCCCGCTTTTATTAAAGATTCTTTTTAGCTGACGCTTCATAACCTGTATGTTACGGCTTAAACCAAAGTAGTCGGCGAAGTAATCGGTGGTTTTTAAAATGAAATCTCTGCCGTTTCTTTCCCGATTGATAAGGCCCATTTCCACAAGTTCGCTTATGTGTTTATAGGCATGTTTACCTCTGACCTCAATAACCTGCTTTTGGGTGATCGGCTGCCTATAGGCTATGTAGGATAGCGTTCTCAGCGGGCCGTCTGTAAGCAATGGTCTAATGGCAAGCCTCTTAACCTTGTCTGAGCATTCGCTTTTGAGCTGTAGAACGAATCTGTCATCTTCAAGCTCAAGTATTTCTAGGGCGGTATTGCGTCTTTTATATTCGTCAATCAGCATTCTCGCAAGCTTTTTAACTTTCCTCTCGGAGCGCGAATTGACTATGCTGCATAGAGTCTTCAAGTCTAGCGGGCGGCCTGCGACATATAATGCTGCTTCGATAAGCCTCAGTTTTGCCTCTACATCCTCCCTACTTGCTCTTTTCTTCTTCTCCTGAATCATTTGAGCGCTAAGGGCGCTGTCACTAGCCACCGCCTTCAACATTGACCGCTCCATTAAGCGTTATGTATATTTCGCCCAGATCCTCCTGCTGCCACAGGGTTATTCTACCTTTATGCGCCATAAAAAGAAGGATCAGGAAGACTTTTATCATCTCGATTTTTCCCAAGCCTTCAGTCAGCTTTGAGAATGATAAAATCTCGCCTTTTCTCGATAAAATAAGCATTTTATTATTTAATCTCTCCATTTCCTCCTCAATTTCCATCAGGTATATGCTTATGTTAGGGATGATTTCCGGCGGGGGCAGTATCGGTTTAGACGGCGCCCTAATTGAGAGGATATTTTCGCTTTTAAGGGCTTCATCCAGGGCTTCCAGAAGATGCTGAATTGTCGTCGTGGTCAGCTCGTAGCGTAGCGGAAGAACAAGCGGGGGAGGAACAAAATCAATAGCGCCCTGTTTTTGCTCGACTTCAGGGGGCTCCTCAAGCTTTAAAAGAAGGCTGGATTTCATAAGATATATGGATGCCGATGAGTCTAGGGCTATGCCTGAAGCTCTAAAATCTACGCTTGCCCTTCGCTCCATCTCCTCAAGAAAGGAAGAAAGCAGGAAGGCTATGTCTATATTCCATGGGTTAATCTTCCGCAGTCTCTCTAAATTAAATAATATGTCCCAAGGCGGATGCAGATAGAAGGGTTTGCTGGATTCTTTTTCCATAATTATGCTACACCCTTAAATGTTGTTGAAACCACATATGAAACCCCATTCCGCCCATATACGCCATATATCCTATTAGCTTTACTTATCATCTCAGGCTTCAGCGTTATCACTATAAATTGCAGCTGCGACCTAGACGCTTCCTCAGCTAGAAGCTCACCAAGCCTCTCAACATGGAAGGCGTCTAAGTGGGCATCTATTTCATCGAAGAGGTAGAACGAGGCTGGTGAAAACTCCTGCAAGGCGAATAAGAATGCAACCGCTGAAACTGATCTTTCACCGCTGCTTGCTCCACTAACAAGGATTGGCGGCTTATTTGGAAATTGAACTATCATGTCGACTCCTCCAGCGAAGGGATTCTCAGGGTTCTCAATCTTGAGGGAGGCGTTTCCCCCGCCAGTTAATCTAGAGAAGTAGCTATTTATCCGCTCATTTATCTTATTGAAGGCGTCCATGAAAACCCTATATTTTTTCTGCTCAATCTCTTCAATAAATCTTATAATAGCCATCTTCTCCCTTTCCAGCTCATTTAATCTTACAGATAACTCCTTGTATCGCGAGGCTTGCTCCACATATTGTATGTCAGCGAGCTGATTAACTGCGCCTATACTATTGATCTCCATCCTTATGGATTCAATCTGGGAATCTAGATCCTCAAGCGTGCCCTGCGCAATGTCCAACGGCGCTTCATAGCCTAGCGTTCTTAGGTGTTCCATATGCTGATCCAATTGGAGATTTATTGTTTGGATCTTCAGTTTTAAATCATTAAGCATTTTTACCCCTTCCTCGTATGTTTTCTCGAGCTTCAGCAATTCATTATCTAGGGCATCTATTTGCGAAGTAAACTTTTCCGCCTCTTTCTTATCACTCAAAATTGACTTGGATATCTCAGCTTTAGTCTTCTCCAGCTCCTCGATTCTTTTCCTAGTTTCCCAATCCTCTTTTAATGCGTCTTCAATATCTTTTTCTAGGGCTGAAATCTGCTCCGTTGCATCCTCAAGTTGCGCCGCAAGATCGTTCAGATTAATCTTTAAAACGTTTTCCATCTTAGATCTTAAAGTTGAAATTTCAGATTCTAAGCGGTTATATTTCTGCCTTAAAAGGATTATTTCGCTAGATGTTGATTCACGCCGCGCCTCAGCATCATGAATCCTGAGTAGATTAACATCGCCTTTTAGGCATTCCACCTCTTCCCTTTTTAGCTTCTCTATTTCGCTGAGCTCTTGGAGGCGCGACTCAAAGAGGGCTATTTGCGTTTTCTCCTTCTCTATACGACTCAAAAGATCAGATATGTTGTTTTCAACCTGCTTTATGCTCGACTCCGCTTGGATTACGCTCTTTTTAATCCGCTCAATCTCGCCCTCAAATTTACCCATAGACTCAGAGATCTTCGCTATCTCCCCCTGCGTCTCAGCAATGTCATTCTCCATCTCAGCGATAATCTTCTCCCTGCTTTCAAGATGCTCTTTTAGGGCTTTAACCGCCCGCTCCAGGCTCTTCAAGGTTTCATCGTTCGGCATGAAGGATGAAAAATCAACAGGAGCTCTGTAGTAGCCGCCCTCAAAACCTCCGCCAGCCTCATATAGGTCCCCGCTTAAAGTAACCGCCCTGAAACCATCCTTCGAAACCCTTAATGCAGCATCGTCACTTAAAACCAGCAATGTATCGCCGAAGACGAAGTTTACCGCCTGCTCATAACGCTTTTCGCAATTTATAAATGACGATGCCTTTCCAATCACACCATCAATCTCAGGAACCTTGATGTTGCTATTGGGCGACAAACCATTTAAGGGAATTATCTTCACTCTTCCGAGCTTCACCCTTTTTAATGTTTCCAGGCATGTAAACGCAACATTCATGTCTTCTACAATAAGCGAATCAAGCCATCCTGAAGCTGCAGCCTCTATTGCTCGCTCATAGCCCTTTTCCACCTTTATTAGGTTTTTAAGCCTTCCATGCACACCCGTTATAACTCCCATAGCTGCGAGATCTTCGATACTTTTCAACGCGCTTTCCTCAGATTTGATCTTATTCGCCACCCTCCTCTGCGCTTCAAACTCAATTAGCGCCTCCTTTGCGTACTCAGCGACTTTCTCAGCCTCCTTAATCTCCTTCTCCATTAGGTTTTTCCGTTTAACGCGTTTTTCAAGGGTTTCCTTAAGAGCGTTTAGCCGCCCTATTTGGGCGTTCATTATTTCTTGAAGTTTAGATAGCGATTCTTGAAGTCTTTCATATGAATTTTTCAGTTCGTCCCTTTTCGTTTTTAGATCCTCAAGCCTCTGCGTAAAAATGTTCATCCTAGTCTGAGCTTTCGCATGCTCACTTTCTATCGAAACTTTTTCTTTACCGATTTTACTCAGATCGTTCTCTAGCTCATCAATTCTCTTAGCTTTATCCCCAAATGCTGATCTTACCTCAGAAAGTTCTCGCAGTATGGAATCGTGAAGGGTTTGTTTCTCCTTTATTTCTCCATCGAGTCTAGATCGTTCAATCTCAAGCTGCTTGATTTTCTCCTCGGTTTCTCCAATCTCCTTCAGCACTGAATTATATCGCTGCTGGAGGGTTTCCCTAATCTTCTTAAGTCTCTCAAGATTATTTCTTCCAGAACTTATTTTAGACGCTATCTCATTCAGTTTGGATTTAAGGTTGCTTATGCTCGTCTGGATTTCTAAAATATTGGCTTGCTTTTTCTCAACCTCATCAAAACCGATCTTTCGCAGCTCAGCCTCCATCTCGCGGCGTTTAAGCCGCAGATTCTCTCTGCTCTCTAAAATGATCTTGTTTTTTTCCTCGAGAGCCATTATTTCACGCGATATCTTCTCCGCTTCGGTTCTTAACCTTTTTATTTCCCATGAGGTTTTCACAGACTCAAGGTATCCAATCTCTCTCCTAAGAAAGTTATAGCGTAATAGATTATTTCGCTCCCTCTCCAGATCCTCAAGCCTCTTCTGAACTTCGCTTATCTGACCTAGGGCAGTTTTTATCGCTACATCAGCCTCTTTAAGTTTGGATTCGGCTTCAGCCTTCTCAGCGTCGTATTGGGCTATTCCGAGCATATCTTCAATTATTTTCCTCCGTTCCTGCGGTGAGATTTCAGCCATACGTGTAAGCGTACCCTGGAGAACAATATTGTGCCCATAAGAACTTATGCCGGCCACTGAGAGGACTTCGAGCAGGTGATTTCTAGGAACTTTTCTCCCGTTTATTCTATAGATGCTTTCGCCGTTCCTGTCAATTTCACGCGATATGGTGACGGTTGACGTTTCAACCGGTATGCGTCCGTCTGAATTATCAAATTGAATTACAACCTTAGCCTCATTCTTCCTGACACTTGAACTTGAACCGCCATTAAATATTAGATTGGAAAAGTTCTCAGATCTAAGCCTTTTAGCGCTTAGCTCGCCTAAGCAGAACAGAACCGCGTCGATTATGTTAGTTTTACCGCTGCCATTCGGTCCAGTTATAACCGTAAAGCCCCTCTCAAATGTAAGCGTTGTTTTCAAACCGAATGTTTTGAAGCCATTTATTTCCATCCGCTTAATGTATGGCATCCCTAGGTTTTTTCCCTCCTCAATTCCCCATCAAACTTCTACTTCCCGCATTTAAGTTGCGGAACCATCTTTCCTAACAGCGCGGGATATTTCAGCCATTCTTTTAATGAAAGCCTTAATTTTCTCCTCCTCACCAAATATAAGCACGTACCTTTCTTCCTGAACCTTGGATTCTAAGCCGATTTCATCCGCGATTTTCCTAATTGTTTCAACCGGAATTTCATCACTGGACTGAATTCTCATCCACTTCTTTTCTTTCGGGATACCTGGATGAAAACCCGCCTGGGTTTCCGCTTCAGCTTGAGCGCGAATCTTCTCCGCCTCATAGAGCTTCCTTAATAGGGCATCTACATAACTTGCCCCAAGCCTGATTTCAGCCGCCGAAAGAACGTAAGATTCAACGTTACTTAAGCATTCTTCAAGGCGGGAAACATGCTCAGAGCGGGCTCTATCAACCTTAATGATTTCCATCATTGTTTTCGCTGAACGCAAATCTCTAATAACGTTTGGGGGCACACTTTCACCGCTCCTGCGTAAATCAGTAATGGCGTCCGCCAACACTTTCCAGCGTGCTTCCCAACTCATAAAATATACCTCATAGGAAGATCACAATAAGGTAGCTTGCCACAATAATATTCTTTATGCTTCAGAGATCTCAGCGCTTTATGATAAATAGGCATCAATGGAGACTCCTCTCTTTGCAATACTTTCCACCGATGCTTAAATATCAGTTTCTAATATGCTAATCTACATGTGCATCAATATTTTAGCGATTGGAAAAAGGTGAGCTACCAACCCCCTGAAAGGGTGTTGGCTTCCTGCTTCCGCGACCGGACTCAATCCCCACCCAGAGCGCAGTTTCCCGTCAGCGGAAACTTTCCTTCGAGCCACGTCTGGAAGGCGGGTTACGGAGGTCTCGGTCTCCGCAGGCGTAACTTCGGGCTGCCCCATCCCTACGCAAATACAAAATGGAAAAGAGGGACATATAAACTTTGTTCGCTTTCATCCCACCGCTGAAGCATGTAGGATTTCCCGCTCACACGTTAAAGAGGGAAACTATTCTGACGCAACGTTCTCCAACGGCTTAAGCCAGAAGCGCGTCTGGAGACGCGAAACTCCAGCGTTCACCAAAGGCTTCCACATACACTGGACATATTCCGCCGGTTTAAGGGGTAGGCTTCATCCAACCCTTAGAAAGATGCGAGCGGGGTTTTCCGGCGAAACTTTGATAAACTTAAGCCATTGTAAAGATACTTAGAACGCGCAAGCAGAGAGGATTAAAACATTGTCTAATTTAAAAATTAAACAGGTAATAGTGCTCAGAGCTGATTTAAAGATGAGCCCTGGAAAGGCGGCTGTGCAAGCGAGCCATGCCGCTGTTTCATCGGCTGAGGAAGCTAGAAGAAATCATTCCCTATGGTGGAGGGAATGGATTGAAAGTGGGCAATGCAAAATAGCCTTAAAAGTGAACTCCGAAGCGGAGATCTTGGAACTAGAGAGAAAATCTAGGGATCTTAATCTTCCAACGGCTTTAATCTCAGACATGGGCTTAACGGAGCTCAAGCCCGGCACAATAACGGCTCTCGGCATAGGTCCAGCGCCGTCAAGCCTCATAGATAAGGTTACTGGAAACCTCCCGCTTTACTGAAGGATGCTACATCATGCTTAATATACCAAGCATTGAGGTTAAAATCGGCATAGAGACTTACGCCTCAAAAACCAGCGGCTTAGGCGGCATAATAAAACGTTCAATTGAGGACTTCATTGTTGAAGAAATCCTTTTAGATGGATCTAAAGCATCCGTCAATCCCGATGAAAACAGGGTTGTTTTAGCTGAGCATGGACGTTATCTTATATGCGTTTTAATTAAGAGGGGATTGGATACGCTGCTTGCAGCTGAAAAAATAGCGGAGGCATTAGGTATAAGCCCAGATAGGATAGGATTTGCCGGAATAAAAGACGCTGAAGCCCTGACAGCGCAGTATATAAGTATAGGCGGAGTGCCGGCTGAGAGAGTTTCATGCATACGCCTAGAAAATATATACGTTAAGCCTCTCGGCTTCTCAGATAATGACATATCATCTAGAGATCTCTTCGGCAACGAATTTACAGTAACCATTAATTCAATAAGACTTAAAGAATCAACCGTGTTGAGGAAAATAAGGAGGATCAGCAATGAACTGACGGATTTCGGCGGAGCCCCCAACTTCTTTGGGCATCAGAGGTTTGGAACCATTAGACCTTTAACGCATATCGTTGGGAAACACATAATTAAAGGCGATTTTGAAAGCGCGGTGTTAACCTTTCTCACATTTGAAAGTCCATTTGAGAACCCCAGAATTAGGATGTTAAGAAGGGAGATCAAGGAGACTATGGATTTCAAGAAGATATTGAAAAAATTTCCGGAAATCTATATTTATGAGAGACTAATGCTTGCTCACCTCTCAAGAAGCCCAAAGGATTTCCTAGGGGCCCTAAATAAGCTTCCGCTAAACCTCCGAAAACTCATTGTTCAAGCGTATCAATCCTTCCTATTTAATAAAATTTTAAGTGAAAGAATTAAGCGGGGAATCCCCCTTAATGAGGCTCAGGTGGGCGACTACGTTCTAAAGCTTGATGATTCAGGATTGCCAATAAATAATCCCATCAGGGTTGAACTAAGCAATATTTCATCAGTTAATAAGGAGATTAAAGATGGAAAAATGGCTGTAGCGATACCGCTAATTGGACTTAAGCAGCAACTATCGGGGGGATTGCAGGGCGAGATTGAAAGGGAAATCCTGGAGAAGGAAGACTTAAAGCAGGAAGACTTTAGAAACCCCCGTATGATTAAGGTTAATGTACTAGGTGGCTTAAGGGCGGCGCTGATGAGAATAATGGACTTTAGCTTTGAAATTTCTAAGGATAGGGTTGAACCGTTGAAAAATTCAGTTAAATTTCGCTTCACATTACATAAAGGCGGATATGCAACAATACTTTTGAGGGAATTCATGAAGCCCTCAACGGATCAGCAATTAATAAAAAGTGGCTTTTGAAAATAGAGCGATGTTTAGCGCTCACCTAATAAGATGGGGCCTTCCGACGCCGCTCCTGCAAATTCATCATCTAAAGATTTATTAGTGAATATGTGAAAATTAACTTGATCCTGATGGTTGATGAGGATAAGAGGTTCTGGGTTCAAGTTGCGCTTCTTGTCATACTTGGTCTTTCATGGCTTGTGAGAGGAATATTTGAGAAAAGTGTCGTCAGAATGGTTGTCGGCGTATCTTTAATGTTTGCATTAATAAGTCTAGTTTTAACATCTTATGTTAGAGGCGATTCTAAAATTAAGAGGGTTATAGAAATTGTTTCAGGAGCCGCTGCTCTCGGAGCGATAATTTGCGGATATATATTGAGCGGCGATTTAATTCTTATGATCCTCACGGTGTTGATTTCAGCGCTTTTCATCTTAGCCTTCATACTTTCATATATTTTGCCAAAGATGTCATCGAAAACATCTTAAATAAGCATATTGCCTTATTTTTAATCTTCCAGAAACGCTGTGAATTTTATGCTGATTCTAACCGTCCATCTCTGATCGTGTAGATTCTTGTGCACTGTTCAACAACAAGCGGATCATGGGTCACTATGATAAATGTTTGATTGTTCCTCTTATTTAGATCCCTAACGATCTTCATAAATGCCATAGCTGACTTAGAGTCTAAATCGCCAGTTGGCTCATCAGCCAGAACTATAGATGGATTGTTCGCTAGGGCTCTGGCTATGGCTACACGCTGCTGCTCTCCGCCGCTTAGTTCATCAGGCTTATGGTCCGCTCTGGATTCTAAGCCAACCATTCTTAGAAGGTTAAGGGCTTTCTCCCGCCTTTCATTCTTCGGAAGCCCGGCAAGCGCCATAGGAACCTCAACGTTTTCTATAGCCGTTAATGTAGGTATGAGATTGTAGAATTGGAAGATGAAGCCCACTTTTTTAAGTCTATAATCAGCCAAGTCTTTCTCGTTAAGTAACGTTATATCTACGCCGTCGACGAAGATTTTACCCTGAGTTGGCTTATCTAATCCGCCTATAATGTTCAGAAGGGTTGTTTTACCCGAACCCGATGGACCCATAATGCCGACGATCTCCCCATGAGTAACCTCGAGATTCACCCCATTTAGGGCTGGAACATTTATTTTCCCACGCCTATAAATTTTGCTCAGCCCAATTGCTCTAATAATTGTCTTAGGCATGTTTAAGCGCCTCCACAGGCTTCATTCTTGACGCGTGCCAAGCCGGGTAGAGCCCGGCTAAAATTCCAACGACGGCGCCTAATGAAAAGCATAACGCGATGTTTATTGGAGTAATTGTGGGCGTAATGTTCAGTGAGAAAGCGCCTCTGAATCCTCTGAAGCCCGGATTTCCTAAGCCAATCGGCGATATGCCGGAAGAAAACAGTCCCGATGTTAACATTGGAAAGACATAGGTGAGAACGATTCCAGTAATTACGCCAAATCCTCCTCCCATCAATCCAATAAGCAGAGCCTCCGCTAGGAAAATTTTCATAATATCAGCGTTCTTTGCGCCTATAGCTTTTAAAATTCCTATTTCACGGGTTCTCTCGGTTACAGACATTATCATCGTATTGATAATTCCGAAGCTGCCAGCGAACAGCGCAACCAAACCGATCGTTGCAAAGAACAATGTTAATGTATTCAACATTTGGCTTGCTTGCTGAACAATCGTTGTTGGTGATGAAACCCTCACGCCGGATATAGATGAGGATATGAGACTTGAAACATCGCTAACTAGGGATGGATCTTCGCATTTTACAAGTATCTGCGTCACTAAACCATTCTGACCAGTTATATTCTGGGCATCAGCAAGCGTAATGTAGCTAGCATATTCCTGAAAGACAATTCCGGTTTCAAATATACCGATAACCCTGAATGTCCGCCTTTCACCCTGGCTTACTTCGAGGGTGACATCTTGGCCTAATGTCAAATTTAATGAATCCATTAGCGCCCTGCCTAATACAATCTCATTTTTACTGTTTTCCGAGAGGAAACTTCCGCTTACAATATTTAATCCGCCAGTAACTTCAACGTAAGAGTTGGGGTTAATCCCATAGATTGTTGTTCTTACACCATCAATATATCCGCTGAACGAAAGCTGCGGTGAAACGGCGTAAACGCCTGGAATCTGACCGATTATCTGCGCGAGGGACTCATTTAATGTTCTGGCGATACCGAAGAAACCACCCATACCTTCACGCGCAGGAATTGTGCCATTTGAAACAATTATGTCGACGCCGCCTAAAGCTCGAACCATACTTCTTGTTTGAGCCTCCATCCCTGAAACTAGAGATAGTAGCATAAGCATCATGCTGATGCCGACAACTATACCTGAGGCGGTTAAACCTGTCCTTAGCTTCCGCCTCTTCAGATTTCTAACAGCCAGACTCCAAGTAAACATCCTTGACGCCCCTATTGATCTTCTAACGCTATATTTTCAGAAAAAGAAGGAGGGTTTTAAGGCGATGCGGATTTATCAATCACAGTCACATTTATTATGGTTATTCTCGTAACTTTTTCCGCCTTAAAGTCGATTTCCACGGATGCTCTATTATATTTATCTTTAGTTAGTATTAGGAGGACTTTATCAACCTCCATGATGACCTGCCCATTCTCTTGAACTGTAAGTTTCATATGCACCGGCATAATGGAACTGACATTGTATTCGCTGTTTAAAAGCTTCTGCACATCTACATCGCTTTCAGCTATCTCCATAACTTTCTGTTCAAATCCCTCGCTCAGCTCTACGGCGGCCTTGCCAAATCTTTTAGCAAATCTATTCTCTAAAGTCCACCTCCAACCATACTGGAAGGATCGAGTGAAGTTCTGGCAGTCACTAGCGCATGGAGGCACCCCACGCTTAGCCCATCCGGTTGTCCACCCATAGCGTTGAAGCCCGCTGTACGCCGTGTATGTCGAGATGATTATAGCGCTGAGCACAGCTAAACCCAATATCCCCAGCAACAACGTCTTTCTCATAGATTTTCACCGCCTTCAGAAGCGGAAAGCGGCTATAAAAGGATTTTTCAGAATCATATCAAAATTAATTCATATCGAAAATAAGCAAAGGCTTCATCGCTCCGCTGCCTCCTTTAAGCCTTTGCCGCCTAATCTTCAGCCTACTTAAGGCTGAGGTATAATAAAACTAGAAGGGCAACAAATGTAAACGTGTCCGGCAGCATTGCAAAAGGTCCGAGGCCAAATGCCCTATATCCGAAGATTGTTTGTAAAATTGGGTTTGAAGAGACGGTGTATAGGAGCAGTATAAGCGAGAATATTATGAGGCCAACTGTGAAGTTGGTTTTCGTTTTACGGTATATATTTACATATATAAACAGCAGCATCAGCACAATTACAGTGTTAACTGTGGAGAGAACCGCTTTAATAGTGTAAAATAATTCCACATCCAGCATGGGGAGCGGTGGAACAATACCCCACTCGCTGAACCTTGACCATAATGTTCTTCTAAGATTGCTTAAGTCAATTTCACCCCTATGATATTTCTCTATTAGCTGCTCAATTTCAACCATTTGGCTTTCTGTAAGACCCCAGCGCCTCCTCATTATTTGACGCTCTAATGAACCCCCAGTTACATGTAGACTCCATAAAGTCGCGAGGACCGCTACCGCTAACAAAATCAGAATTATAAGCGCTATTCTCCCATCTTTATCCATTTCATTAATTAATTTTATTCCCTCCTTTTCTCTTTTTCTCCAAATTTCTTCAAAATCTCCTCAAACACTCCGTAGTTTTCCTCCATGATGGGGGATAGAAAATAGGTGACGCCGTATTTGTCTCCAACAGAAATTACTATCTTATTTTTCTCAAGTATTTCAAGGTGATGCCTTATGGTTCTATAGTCTACGCCTAGAATATTAGCGAGTTGATTCGCATTTTTAGGATCCTCTTTCAAAGCCATAATTATTCGGGCTCTCATAGCGCCTCCCCTAGTCCCAGCAATAAGCCATCCCAGAACATATTTTAACTCGCGGGCGCTGTAAATCATCACTTTCAGCTCCGAAACATTAAACCTTCAATCGCACTCAAAGATGCTTCAGGGCTCTTAAAAACAACTATTTTCTTCACGCTATATAATTCTGATTTAATTATGAAAAATCTTTATAGGCTTCGAGATCCTCCTCCAAATTTGAGGAATGAGGAATCTAAATCGGCATAAATCAAGGTGGAAGATTATGGTCCTCCAGCGGAGAAGGATGAAGATTGGGGAATCAACAGTTCTCCTCGCCATTATTGCATTAAGCCTATTTTTAGCCGTGATTCTCGGCTACTCAGCTGGTTACATGTCGGCTTCAAGGAGAATCAGCGATCTGGAAAGCCAGATTCAGGAATTTAAGAATGAAATTTCAAAGCTGAAATCGTCCATAACATCCCTAAACGCTATAACCCAAAATGTTACGCTTTTCACCCTAGAGAAAAATGTTTCGCTTACGGATCTCTATGAGCGGGTTAAAAACTCCGTAGTCGTAGTGAGGGGGTTAATATTACGTTATATATTTGGACGACCATATACTGCAGGGCAGGTTCAGGGTTCAGGTTTCGTTTACAACTTCACTGGCCAAATGGTAATAATTACAAACTATCACGTGGTCAGCGGTGCAGTAAATATCACTGTAACTTTCGCTAATGGAAACGGATATGCTGCTTACGTGCTTGGCTCTGACCCCTACGCTGATCTAGCAGTGCTTTCAGCCGAAGCTCCTGAAGACGAATATCATCCGCTTGAAATAGTGAGCTCCTCAAATCTTAAGGTTGGCGACTTGGTCATAGCCATTGGAAGCCCGTTCGGATTGACTGGCTCAATGAGCGTTGGCGTGGTCAGCGCCCTGGGAAGAACGATCACTGAGGAAACAACCGGCGGATACCCAATAGCTAACGTTATACAGACAACGGCTCCCTTAAATCCGGGCAATTCCGGCGGACCCTTACTGAATCATAATGGTCAAGTTGTTGGGATAACAACGGCTATAGTAAGCGGCTCCCAAGGCATAAGTTTCGCCATACCATCCAATACAATACTGCGGGAGATAAAATATCTAGTGACTGAAGGCTCATATAATAGGCATCCTTGGCTTGGCGCCTTCGGAATAGATATGACCTATGAAATAGCAAGGACCATGAATACAAACGTAACGTATGGATGGTTAATAACGCAGGTTATAGAGGGCGGACCTGCACATAAAGCTGGTTTAAGAGGTGGAACAACGCTTGCTTACGTAGCCGGTGAAAGAATAACAATCGGCGGAGACATAATTATAGCCATAAACGATGAGAGAATCATTAGTATAGATGACCTCTCATCATATCTGGAGGAAAACACGATACCTGGGCAAACAATTAATGTGACAATAGTTAGAGATAATAAAATATTAACTTTGCCAGTTACGTTAGGGGCTCGTCCCCCGCCAAGTTAATCCTTTTTATGGGGTTAGCCTAAATCTGTCTCTTGGGAATAAAACTGCTTCCCTAATATTTCTAACGCCAGTTAGCATCATTACTAGACGCTCAAGCCCTATAGCCCAGCCAGCGTGAGGAGGCATACCGTAATCAAAGACTTGAAGATGGAACTTGAAGGATTCAGGATTCAGGTTCTGCTCCCTCATCCTTCTAATAAGTAGGTCTTTGTTATGTATCCGTGTTCCGCCGGATGCAATCTCAATCCAATGCCACATTAAGTCAAAGCCCTCGCTTATTTCAGGCCTGTCATCCCTAGGCTTTATGTAGAATGGCTTTATGCTTGTCGGCCAATCAGTTATAAAGTAGAAGTATGGGTGCAGTCTGCCAAGGGTTCGGTAAGCGATTGTCGGTATATCTTCACCCCAGTTAATCTTTATCCCTACATCCTTTAACTCGTTTATAATCTCATCATAGGTTATCCGCCTAAAAGGTATCTCCGGAACCTCAAATTTATATTTCAGAATTTTAAGGTCTTCGCGGCATTTCTCAGCAACCGCTTTACATACATGTTGTATTAATTTTTCAGCGATCCCCATCACGTCCTCGGCGGTTGCAAAGGCTGCTTCAATATCTATGGATATAAACTCGGTTAGATGTCTTCTAGTATGGGATTTCTCAGCCCTAAATGTTGGGCCTATTTCATAAACCTTCTCGAAATCTATTACCAGCTGCTCCTTATATAATTGAGGACTTTGCGCTAGAAAAGCCTCACGCTCAAAGTACATTACGGGAAATAGGTTAGCGCCTCCCTCAGTTGCGGATGCAATTATTTTAGGCGTATGAATCTCTATGAAACCGTTCCTTGAAAGAAACTCTCTTGTAGCTTCTAGAATTGCATGTCGAATATGAAAAACTGCACGGTTCTCATCGCGGGTGAGATCCAGCACCCTAGCGTCAAGCCTAACATCTATATCTGCGGGAGTTTTACCAGTAATATCCAGCGGGAGGGGCTGCTTAGCCATGTTAAGAATAACTATGTTTTTTGGTATAACTTCAACGCCCCTTGGAGCCTTATCCATTCTTCTAACGATCCCTCTAATGCTTACGCAGTCTTGACGCTGCAAGCTTTCCGCATGCTTAAGCGTGCACTCATTCACCTCGTCCTTTGGCACAGTAATCTGCACAGTTCCCTCCTTATCTCTTAAGACGAGAAACTTTATGCCACCTAAATCTCTAATCTCCTTTATCCAACCAGTGAGGACAACTTCTTTACCATCCATGTCAGGCGTTATCTCCATTGTATAGTGGGTTCGCTTCCAGCTTTCAGATCCCATCCGATAAGTCACCGTTAATCCGCAAATTCAATTCTGAGGGTTGTTCCCTTAACTTTTTTAGCGATCTCCTTTAATGCGTCTATATTCGCTAAGCCTCTCCTCCCGCTTCTCCCCTTAAGAATAACTCTTGTTTCGATAGATCCATCCGGCAGCCAAATCTTGTTTACAGTTAATACGCTTAAAGGTGCAAAAAGATCTTCCAGAAACTTCCTTTCATCAGTATTATACTCTAATATACGAATATCTTTCCCAGTTTTATTCTCCAAAAATTTAATTATTTTCCCTCCATAACTTAATATCTTGTTAGAGTCGCCCTTTCTAACGAATATTGCGAGAAGCCCGTTAGCTTCAACAGCTCTATGGAAATATACATCTTGAAGCATGGGATATTTATTTTCAATAGAAACTAGTAAGCGCGCGATCTCTAAATCCAGAGGTGTAATTTCTCCCCTACTCAATTTCGCTTTACATTTTGAACATAATATTCCACTTCTCAGACAGAACTGGCATATCTCAGCTTTCACCTTCCCCTGATCCCTCCAAAAATATAGGAGGGGCGGAGCAACGCATCATCTGAACTGTGTCAGCGAACCAGCGTTATCTCTATTGTGCTAACGTTCGTTGGGGTATTCCTATCGCCAGATTGAACTTGCTCAGTACCTATGTCAATACTTCCTATCTTAACATCCGATAGGAACTTCCGTCGGATGATCTCGGCGACATCGACCGCTCTGCTTATTGCCCGTCCTCTAGCCTTAATGCTCACCTCTTTTGCTCCGCCATGGAACAAAGTTATGCATGCCAGCACATAGTTCATTACTGGTTTCCGACCAATTAACACAGAGTTGCTTTCCGGCAAATTTTACCGCCTCACTCCACAGTTATATTTCATGCACTAATGCAACTCAACTAAATAAATATCTTACGGTGTTATAAGGGAAAACATGGAATTTCAATGATGAATTTAAGCATAAGACATCTAGAAATGTCGTTCTATTATTGTTAACATGCGGGCTTCCCTAAATCATGCTGAGCATCATATCTAATGCGGTTTTTGAGTCCATAGCAGCCTTCAATGGATGACCTGGGTAGGGGCTGACTTCAACATTTAAGAAACCTTTGTAGCCTACTTCGCTGAGAGCTTTCATAATGCGCTGCCAAGGTATATCGCCTTGAAAGAGAGGCTTAAATTGCATCGTCGAAATCTGGAAATCTTTAATATGCACACAAACAATTAGGTCGGCTAAATGTTTTATCCACTGCTCTGGGTAGCCTAGCAAGAAGGCATTTCCAACATCAAAATAAACCTTAACGTTCGGATGGTTAATTTCCTCAATGAAACTTCGAAATTCAAGCGGGCTATAAAGGAACTTATTCCATACATTTTCAATACCTATTGTTACAGCATGGTCTTCAGCCACCTTAGCAGCTTCTAAAAGGCTTTCCTTAGAAAGATTCCATATGTCTTTATAGGGGATTTCCGGCGTGGCGACTCCTGGAACTACTAGGAAGACTGAGGCGTCTATATCGGCGGCGAAGCTGCATCCCTGCTTCATTAATTCTATGCTTTTCCTCCTAATTTTTTCGTCCGGGCTTGCAAGATTATATTTCCAAAAGAGTCCGGTGCAAAGGCTCGGCAGCTCTAAATCTAGGGATTTAGCCACATCGGCTATCTTGCTTCTTCCTTCTCTATCAGTCTTCAGCATTTCTTCATCTAAGTTAAGTTCCACGCCGTCAAATCCAATAGTCTTTGAAAGATGCAGGACGCTCTCAAAATTAAAACTTGAAGGATAAATCCACGCGTTAACTCCTCTCTTCAATCTCTTACACCTTCTCGCTGATCTTTTAACTTAGCGGTAAAGTAACTGGTTTCCCTGTTTCCATGGATTTAACCGCTGCCAACGTGAACTCCAGAGTTTTCGCCCCATCCTCCATGGGCGTTCTAGTCTCCTTATCTTCCAGGATTGCCTTAACCAAATCTTTTGCCTCAAGAAGGTAAGTGTCTCTCTCCTCATAAACGGTTATAGTCTTTTGAGGAGGCCTTGCCGAGTACAGCGTTAGAGTGCTGGTGTCCCTAGACTCAACAGTATAGTTTTTTGCCACCAGATTCCATTTAAGCCACCAATGTCCATAAGCGCCCCAAATAGTTGCGGTTATTGCGCCGAGGGCGCCTGACTTAAATTTGAAGGTTGCGCTGCTTAAATCCTCTATTGTTATGTCAGGCTCATCATTCCAGAATTTTCTGTTCATTTGACAATAAACTACATCAACTTCGCCGCAGAGGTGTCGGGCGATGTCATAGACATGCGTGGATTGCTCAACAATTTGCCCGCCGCTCTTACTCTTATCCTTCCACCAGTCCCGCCTCATAAAGTTGCACCAGTACATTCCTAGAAAAAGTCCAACATCTCCAGCTTCACCGTTTTGTATAAGCCTTTTAGTTTCTTCAACAGCATATCCGAATCTACAGTTATAGCCAACTTGACTCTTAACCCCGCTTTTCTCCACCGCCCTTACCATCTGCTTCGCAAGCTCCATATCAAGGGCGATCGGTTTCTCAATAAATATGTTTATGCCTTTCTCCGCCGCCACCATAACTTCATCTGCATGGGCGAATGGCGGTAGACAAATATAAACTAAATCCAGACTCTCTTTATCCAGCATCTCACGCCAGTCTCTGTAGTGTCTTCCACCATACTTGGAGGAAAACAGTTTCGCTCTATCTTCATCCACGTCAGCGAATGCCACCATATGCGTCTCCCTTATGCTTTTAAGTCTCTCAGCATGCGTCGAAGCTATTCCGCCGCAACCTATAAAACCAACTTTTAACCTCTCCAAAGCGGACACCAAACCCAGCATAGGCAGCTAAAAATATAAGAGTTTTCATAATGATGGCTAAAATCTTGATTAATTAATAAAAAACCTTATTACTAAGATCCCTTGTTCACTAACAATAATGTTAGCCCATCAGCGATGAGGAAAAATGTGGCAGCTGATAGGTGAAAAACGGATCTCGAACGGGATGGATTCAATAAGACCGCTTCTACATGAGGGGGAAGAAATTATCCATTATGTCTCAAGTGATATTGATGAGAATGGAAATTTCGGTGAAAGATGGCTGATCTTAACTAGGGATAAAATCATAATTTTGAACCCAATAACGAAGAATATTGAGCGGATCCCATTAAGTGAAATCCGCTCAGCTTCAGTTAAAGACTATATTGGTAACTCTGAGCTAATTCTAGAGACCCATAATGGATTTAGGAGCGCAATACGCTTCTCCCGCGAGCACCTCGACGACTTCTATAATATGGCTAAGATTATAGATAAAATCGCTAAGAAAGAATTGAAACCTGAAAACGTAGACTCGAGGGTTCTGGAAGAACTATTGGCTAAAAAGAGCGATGTGAAAAAGACTCAGGCTCTTCTCTGGCTGATGGGCTTCTTAAAGCCCCACATTCACTATGTGATTTTAGCGGTGATATTATCGTTATCTATTACAGCCCTAAACTTAACACCGCCATATCTTATGAAGATTCTCCTAGATGATGTTTTCGCCAAGAGAAACATCAGCATGCTTGTTTACATCGTGATAGCCTTCATATCGGTCTATGCGCTTAACGCTGGTTTAAGCGCTGCTCAAAATTACACCCTCTCCTACCTTGGGCAGAGAATAATATACAATATGAGGGTTAAGATTTATGAGCATCTGCAAACGTTATCTCTCGCCTTCTATGATAGGATGACTTCTGGGCGCGTTATGACTAGGGTTACGGATGACGTCGGGAGGGTTCAGTGGTTTCTAACATGGGGAACTCAGACGCTGATCACAAGCATATTGCAGATAATGGGGATTGGCGTGATAATTTTCTCGATGAATTTAAACCTAGCCCTTTTTGCACTATTACCCATACCCATAATCATTGTCGGCATCCCGCTGTTCAGAAAGAGATCGCATAAGGTTTACCATAAAGCTTGGCGCAGGTGGGCGGATGTAAGCTCGCTCCTATGGGATACGATCCCAGGAATAATTGTTGTCAAAACGTTCACCCAGGAGAAGTTTGAGCTGAAGAGGCTTATTGAAAGGATGACTAATCTTGTCAAAGCGAATCTCAAGATTACATTACTTCATATAAGGTTCTTTCCGCTATTAGGCTTCTCAATATCAACCGGCACAGCTATCGTTTGGTGGATTGGCGGGCATGAGGTGCTGAAGGAGCAGATAACTTTCGGTTCCCTGGTAGCGTTTGTGAGCTACATGGGTATGTTTTACGGACCTATACAAACCATAAGCAACCTCTTTGAGCCCCTGCAGTCATCGCTTACATCAAGCGAGAGAATTTTGGAAATAATGCAGGTTGAGCCGGATATTAAAGATGCGCCTGACGCTGTTGAATTCACATTTAAGGGCGCAATAAAATTTAAGGATGTAGGTTTCGGATATAATCCTTACATTCCAGTGTTGAGCAATATAAATCTTGAGATTAAGCCTGGGGAGAAAATAGGCATAGTTGGACCAAGCGGATCGGGGAAAACAACGTTAACTAAGCTACTGTTACGCTTCTATGATCCAACTGAAGGAGCCATATACATTGACGGCGTCGATATGAGGAAGATAAAGCTCAAATGTTTAAGATCCCAAATAGGTTTGGTTCTGCAGGATCCCATATTATTCTATGGATCAATAGCTTATAATATTGCCTATGGCAAGCAGGATGCAACCCCTGAGGAGATCATCGCTGCTGGAAAAGCAGCGAACGTCCATGAATTTGCCATGAACCAGCCCTTAGCCTACGACACGAATGTCGGTGATAGAGGATGGAGGCTTTCCGGCGGTGAGAGGCAACGTGTTGCAATAGCGAGAACCATATTAACTGAGCCTAAAATATTAATACTTGATGAGGCAACGTCTTCGGTTGATACCTTAACTGAAAAGAAGATTCAGGAGGCGATGGAGAACCTCGCTAAGGGTAGAACAACCATCATAATTGCGCATAGACTATCAACCCTGCAGAATGCCGATAGAATAGTTGTCATGGATAAGGGCAAAATAGTTGAGGTTGGCACACATGAGGAGCTCATGAAATCCGGCGGATTATACAGTCAGCTTTATAGGGCTCAATTTGCGGAGGAAACTATTACTGTAGGCGCCATTAGGTGAGGTGTGAAAGGGGATGCCCTTATCCGATTTCTTAAAAAGCCTTAATATTTTGGATCCGAAGAAGGTGAAGGTGATATTTGAGGAGCAAGATAACACCCTTAAAATAGTGGTTGATGGAAAAGTTTTATCCGGGCTTATCCCAGCGAAGCCTTTTCCAATAACGCATCCGGAGTTCATAATATTCAGGGATTCTTACGGTGCAGACTTATGTATTATAAAGAACTATAAGGAATTGGATGATGAGTCAATAAAAAATCTAAAAAGGCTTTTGGACAAGATCTACTTTATCCCGCGAATTCTGAAAATTAAAAAGATCGAAACAAGCGGGGATGAATTCTTATGGGACGTGTTAACCGATAAAGGTCCTAGGAAATTTAGAACTAGGGGGAGAATGAGCGTCACGCAGATGGGCAATAGAATCGTTATAACAGACATAAACGATAATGTTTATGAGATAGAAGATATATACGGTCTTGACGCGGAAAGTATAAGCGAGATAGAAATGACAATATAAGATGCGCCGCTCAAGGTTTATTTGTTTTCCTCATTTGGAAAGAATGGAAATTTTCTCTTCATCCCGCTCTCAACGAGCATTGACGCTTCCTTTAAAATCTCATCTGTCTCTTCGCTTTCTACATTAAAATTTAAGGTTAAATTTAAATCTTGATTAGCCTCCAGCATCACGTTGTTAAGCATATCCTCAAGCTTATTTAGTTCAGAACCCACATCAGGGGCTAAATTGAGAATCTCCGAGCGTACTTTCTGCACTGTTTCTTTCGCGGAGCCTACAACGGACATGAAGTTTCCAAATTCATATATTGTACGGAGCCTAAGCAGCGCCATGTTCAAGGACAGCTCAGAATTTATGAGCATAAGTTTATGTTTACGTAATTCAGCAAGTTCTTCAGCAATCTCTTTTGCTTTAACTTCATTGCGCGCTTCGTAGGCTTTAATAATCTTCTCCATTAATTCTTCTTCGCGTCTCGTATAATGCTCAATATAATTGCTCACTTTATTCACTTGACGCTCAATACCCCTAATAGCCTCATTCATCTGATTTTTCAGGGGCTTAACTGGATGAAGCGCACCCTTTAATCCGCCTCTTTCACCTTCCCATCTCCCCGAAAAATCATCTGTCAATATATCACCATCCTAAAGCCTAAGATGATCTAAGAATGAATAATAGGGTTTCTAACATGGGGAGATATAGCAAGTCGACATACATATATTCCTTAAGCGAGAAAGAATATTAGCGATATTGGGGGTTTAATATTGGACATATTTGACCTGATTAAATCTAGGAGGAGCATACGTTCCTTTACATCTGAAGACATCTCAAGCGAGGATCTTGAGAAAATTCTTGACGCAGCCAGGTGGGCTCCCTCAGCCGGGAACATTCAGCCATGGGAATTCATCATTGTTAGGAAGCTTGAGACTAAAAGGGAAATTGCCAAAGCCGCCCTAAACCAGATGTTCATAGAGGAGGCGCCGGTTGTAATAGTTGTCTGCGCAAACGAGACTAGATCCAGCTGGACCTACGGGAACCGGGGGGCAACCTTATATTGCATACAGGATACTGCGGCAGCCATTGAGAACATGCTCTTGGCCGCATGCGCGCTTGGCTTAGGCGCATGCTGGGTTGGCGCATTCTATGAGGACGAAGTTAGGAGAATTCTGAAAATACCGAGAGGTTTAAGGCCGGTTGCAATAGTACCTATCGGTCGTCCAGCCGAGAGGCCCAGCCCACCTTATAAGAGGACGCTTAGAGAAATAGTGCATTACGAAAGTTTTTAACTGAGCCATCGCTTTCTTTTTTACCCTTAATGCGGATTTGCTTGCCAAAAGCTTCCAACGGGCACCGTTCCATAGTCCCTTAAAGATTTCAGCTTACTTTTTGGATGGCGCATAATTCTTTAGCAGCATTTAGTATTAAAGATGATTGCTCATCCGTTAGCGGGTATCCATGCCAGCATTTACCCTTCGCTCTTAAATTGCTTAGCACGGTTTCCCTGATTGGTAAGGGCGGATCAAACCTATATAATTCCTTAAATATTATTGCTCCTTTCCAGCCCATCTTCTCGCACTCTAGCCTCTCATGCTCGGAAAGATCTTCTTTCTTAATAAACTCCTTTATTACGCCGTATCCTACAAAAGAGTCTCCTTTATCTGTGCGCCTAGCTAAAAAGATCAAGCCGTCCGGCTCCCATCGCCTAACGATTCCCGGGTAATACTTCATTATTGTGAAGACCTGCTTAAACCATTCTTCCCTAGTTATCCGTAGAATGAAATTTCCACCCATTTCACTACGCAACCTCCATTAAAGGATCTACTAGGGTATCTTTGATTTAAAAGTATATTTATTTTCTCAGCCGCATCACTTTTAGCCGTAAGTTTTAGGGCATAGTAGAAATTTAAGTGCATATATAGCGGCGTGATTCGCTTAAAACATGCTTTAACCTAGGCTAATACTGCTTACTTTAATATTCCATAGCCTATGAGCCTCCATCTCCCAGATATTCTCCGGCTTATCGCAATTCTCGAGTTCACTTCAGCGCATACTGGGCGTGTAAGTTTCATCTCTACATTTTCGCCTTTAATGTGCGTAACGGTCCCGGTGGTTATGGCTGTTCCAACATCCAGCAGGAAGGATTCTCCGAGACTTACGTTTTTAACCTCAATCTGCTCCTTCATTCCAATCACACGTTCAAATAGGTGAACTTCTAGGGTTAAATCGTATCTTGTCGGCGGAAGCATGTCCGGTTTGCCTATAACGTTTCCAGTAAGCCCATCAGCCTTTGTTAATGATGGATCCAGAAGGGTGCCTACGCCGACTAAGCCGCCGCACATGGCTTCATTAACATATCTTCCGCCAGCATGGAGACTAGTTATCTTTGTGAATAAGGGTTCATAGGTGGACTTCGCCCCAGGAGCGCCGAGTCCTGGACGTATCTCTATATCATCGTTAATTCTGAATTTTCCCTGAAGTATTGAACCTCCTATGATGCCTCCAACAATGTTTTCAGCTGGTGTTCCCGGTTTATTAACGTCGAACGATCGGACCGCATACATACGCGGCGGCTTAGCTGGATCTCGGGGCGGCGTGGGGATATGCTTCTCTATGGCGTAAAGCAGCAAATCTATGTTAACTGAATGTATCGGTGACACGGGGATTATTGGGGCTCCCTCAGCTATTGTTCCCTTCGTAAACTCAACGATCTCCCTGTAGCTTTCAAGTGCGCGTTTCCTATCAACCAGATCTATTTTTGTTTGAGCTATGACTATTTTATTAATTCCTATGATCTCTATTGCGGCGAGATGCTCAGAGGTTTGAGGTTGAGGACATGGTTCATCAGCGGCTATGACCAGTATGACGCCATCCATAACCGCCGCGCCGGAGAGCATCGTTGCCATTAGAGCCTCATGGCCCGGTGAATCAACAAAACTGAGCGCGCGGATAAATTCCCCCTTGGAGCCGCATATTGGGCATATTTCGCTTGTTGAATAATTATGCGGGCTTTCACATACGGGGCATCTATAAACCGCGGCGTCAGCATACCCAAGCTTTATGGTTATTCCCCTCTTTAATTCCTCGCTATGTCTTGAAGCCCAAACTCCAGTAAGGGCCTCAACTAAGGTTGTTTTGCCATGATCTACATGTCCTATTGTGCCAATATTTATCTCCGGCTGACGGGGCAGTTCTCCTTTCTTCATTTACAATCACATGCCCTTTTCAATTAACAGTATGAGGAAATGGTTGGATGAATATAAAGACATCGATTAAAGTTTAGATAGCTACATGAAGTTTTTATAGGGCTAATGTCCATTCTTAAAGGAGGAGGATGACTAGATGCCTAATTGCAGCAGATGCGGCTTTAAGTTGCCTGAAGGCGCGCTCTTCTGCCCTAATTGCGGATCCCCAGTCAGAAAGGTTGAGGAGAAACAGATTGCCCCTTCGGAATCCATAACGAGACCTATAACGCTGGGTTTGCTGGGCTCCTTCCTATCGCTGACGATATCATCCCTCATGTCTTTCGCCAATATTCAATTATACTTTGTGCCGCATTTCCTCGCTTCCTTAATCGTCATATATTTCTCTGGAACTAGGGGGCTAAAGGACGCTGCGATCGTCTCAATGGTTACATACCTCTTCACCGACGCCATAATTGCCGGCATGATTCTAGGATCACTTTATGTAGCCAATCAGTCATTGGCGTCGCTCTACATGGACTATGGTGTACCAACATTACTCGATGTAATCATGTATTTAATTTCTCCAGTAACGGCGATATTAACCGCCTATATTGGATCGAAGATAGCGCCTAAGAGGAGGGAAACAATCGCTTATATTAGGGAAGAAGGCTATGGCCCCCCGCTCTTTCACGGCGTTGAAAACCTTGAGGATGGAGCCTTCAAAAGGTTTAAATAAACTTCCATGTTGCTTTTATACGATGAACTAGTACTGCGCGGCGTGATCCCAATGAATGTGCCTAAGGAAATAGTTACGCATTGCCCAAAATGTAATAAGCATACTGCACACACTGTTTCCATATATAAAGAGGGCAGACGTAGAGCTCTTGCTAAAGGCGAGCGCGCCCATGAGCGCGAAAGGAGAGGCTACGGCGGGCAGAAATATCCGATACTTAGACGTAAAGCGAAGACAACTAAGAAGCAAACGTTGAAACTTAAGTGTAAGGACTGTGGACACATAATTCATAGGGAGGGTATACGCTTAAAGAAGATGACAATAGAGTGACAGAATGTTTTGATGAGGTGTTGAAATGAAGATTTGGGAGAAAATCATACCTAAACCAAGAAGCTTCTTTCTCCAGGTGAAATGCCCAGATTGCGGAAATGAACAAGTGATCTTCAGCAACGCAGCGTCGGTCGTGCGCTGTAACATTTGCGGATCAAAGCTGGCTGAACCGACAGGCGGTAAAGTTAACATTAAAGGTGAGATAATAAATATGTTTGAGTAGGTGCAAAAGGAAAGATGTCCGCCTTCAAAAGCGACGAGTGGCCTGAGGTTGGAGAACTCGTAATATCAACCGTTAATGAGATAACAGAGTACGGCGCATATGTTACGTTAGATGAGTACGGAAAAGACGGTTTCCTCCACATATCGGAAATCTCTTCAGGCTGGATAAGAAACATACGTGACCATGTTCGTGAGGGAGAGAAGCTTGTACTAAAGGTTTTAAGGGTTAATCCTGAGAAAAATCAAATAGACCTCTCGCTTAGAAGGGTTACGCAGCGTGAGAAGCGAGAAAAAATCATGCTTTGGAAGAGAAGCAGGAAGGCGGAAAGCCTACTTAGAAGTGCATCTCAAAAGCTCGGGATCCCCCTAGATGAGCTATACGATAAGGTTGGCGGAACGCTTGAGAAATCATTTAGCGACATTTATGGGGGATTGGAGGCTGCTGCAAGAGAGGGGGTTGAGGCGCTATTAAAAGTGGGCGTACCTAAAGATATCGCTGAAACGCTGACTGAAATCGCTAAAGAAAGAATTAAACTTTCAGTTGTTAAAGTTAAAGGAACATTAAGTTTAACATGCATAAAACCAGACGGAGTTTTAAGGATAAAGGAAGCCCTGTTAAGGGCTAAAGAGAGCGGTTTAACGCGCGGATCAAACGTAAAGATATATGCGATTGCACCGCCTAAATATCAAATTGAAGTTACCGCTAAAGACTATAAGGAAGCAAACGTTATATTGAATAGGGTGGCAAAAACCGCGATAGAAACGATAACTAAATTAGGTGGATACGGATCCTTTGAATCTCAAAGCGGGAAATAATCATGGTTTGGCTTCTGAGAAGATGCGTGGGCTGCGGAAGATACACGCTTAAGAAGGATAAATGTCCCTATTGCGGCGGAGATGTAGGCATACCGCATCCAGCAAGGTTCTCTCCGGATGATAAATATGCTAAATATAAGAGCGTTTTAAGGAGCATGGCGAATGAAGAAAACAATAATAGTAGAGAAAGAGGATGTTGAATTAAAAAATCCAGTCCTCGTAGAGGGCCTCCCAGGTTTAGGAATGGTCGGCAAGATAACTGTTAAGTATTTAATAAAGCAATTGAGGGCTAGGAAGATCGCTGAGCTTTACTCGCCTCACTTCGCGTATTACGTTCTAGTGAATGATAAGGGCAGCATTAAACTATTGAATAATGAGTTCTACTATTGGAAGAATGAATTTGGAGGGAGCGACCTAATACTTTTAACCGGCGACAGCCAAGCTCAGACAATTGAGGGACAATATGAAGTTGCTGATTCAATAATTGAGTTTGCAAGCAAGAAAAATGTTAGCCTAATCATAACTGTGGGCGGATATAGAAGGGATGTTGTTAACACACCGCAGGTTTTAGCCTCAGCAACAAGCCCTGAAGTGCTTAAGAAAGCCTTGGACGCCGGATCATTAATTAATCCTCCTGGAAGCCCAGTTGTTGGAGCAGCTGGACTACTGTTGGGTCTAGCGAAATTTAGAGGTATAGACGGCATATGCCTTCTGGGTGAGACGCCCGGCTACATGCCAGATCCTAAAGCTGCAAAAAGCATCCTGGTTATCCTTATGAGAATGCTGAATCTCAATCTGGACCTATCTGATATTGATAGGGAAATCAATAAAATCGTGGAGATAGAGGAAAGAATGAGAAAGATAGAAGAGCAGAGGAAAGCTGCTGAAAGAGAGATTCGAAGAATAGAGGAGGAAAAAATATCCTATATTGGATGACTTAAAATATGGGCGGGAAACCCCACGTACTTCAGCCGTGGGTTTAGACAACAAGTATACTCGATTGTGGAAGTCGTATTTGGGGTTCCCTTTGGGTACGAGCCAGGCGATGGGCTGAGGAAGCTCTTAGAGGACTTCAGAGACATGGTTAACTTCTGCATAGACTACGCTTATAGGAGAAGAGTAACCTCCTACGCTAGGCTTAGGAAGGGCATCTATGATGAGTGGAAGAGGATATGGGATTACTCATCACATTTTTGCCACTCAGCCTGTAAGATAGCTTTAGCCATGCTCAATCACAGGGAAGGTAAGCCTGAGACTAGGAAGCTGTTCATGCAGTTAGACCCAATGCTATACAAGTTCTACGGTGATAAAATTAGGGTCTCCGTTAAACCTAGAAAATTCATCTTCATAGACCTGAAGTATGGCGAATACCAGGAGAAGTTCACAGACGCTTGGAGAGAAGGTAAGCTCAAAACTGGCGAGATAACGATAAACGAAACCAAAGTCATCGTCCCGTTCAAGAAGGAGGTTGACATGCAGAACCCGAATGACTGGATAGCGATAGACGTGAACGAAACCAATGTTACAGCCGTCAGCTCGAACCCCCACGTCTTAAGAATAGATCATGAGCTTAGAGCGATTCACACAACCTACTTCAACATTAGGAGGAGGATTCAGAAGCTAGCAAAACATAAGCCGATAACTGCTAACAGGCTGATGAAGAAGTACTCTAGAAGAGAAGAGCGAAGAGTCAGAGACCTATGCCACAAGATCTCAAGGGAAATCGTAGACCTCGCCAAACAGCACGGCTTCGGCATATTGATGGAAGACCTCAAAGGAATAAGAGGGCGAATCAACCACGGAAGAATGCTTAATAGAAGGCTCCACTCATGGAACTTCAGAAAACTTCAGTCAAACATAGAGTATAAGGCTAAGCTTGAGGGGCTACCAGTCATATACGTTAACCCGAAGGGGACTTCAAGCCTATGCCCGATATGTGGTGGAGAGATAGTAGCATCGAATGGGCATAGGCTTTTAAAGTGCCTAAAATGTGGTTACGAAAACGATAGAGATATAGTGGCATGCCTGAACATGCTCAGGATGAGGGGAGCTCCGTTGCCCCTGAAAGCCGCTGGTAAAGCCTTCAAGGCTGAGGTGGAACGGATAGTGATAAAATATTAACTATCCGACAACGGTAGCTCGCTATTTTCCAAGATTTAATCCGGGATCTTCTCGTTTTTCACGTTTTCTGGGCATCGCATCCAATTCTAGGCTATGTCAAAGCAGTCCCTGCTAGGGATAAAGCCGCTTGTGAAGCCTCCCCTAATTCTGTCTATATTTCGTGAGCGAAATAATTAAAACCCAAGGATAAAGAGGCATCTAAATTCGTCGACAATTCACCCTAAAACTTCAGGTCTCCAGTCAAAAGAAAAGATAAGGTAATAAAAATTTGTAGGTTAAATTATGAAGTTCTGCTGTTTTTTCATGTATTTCTGTAAGATTCTCTTGAATTCTTCCAGGTCATTTATTGTGTGATTTATTGTGCTTATATGGAAGTTTAGCGCGTCGTAGATTTCCGATTCGGAATCCGCCTCAAGTATGTCGTTTTCAACCTGGTCAACCATTATCAAAGTTAGATTGTTCCTTATTGAAACTGATTTTAATGATTCTAAGATTTTTCTTCTAAGATCGTTAATATGCGGCTTAGGGAGATCCCCATTAAAGATCCGATTAGCGATCTCATTTATGGCGGATATTTCTGAGAGCGGCATGCTTCTTCTGGCCGCTATCTCACCTTTAGGCGTTAAAAATACGATCAGCGGGATACTATTCACGCCATAGACCTCTGCTAACTCCTCGTTTTCCGGATCTTCAACGTTAACTAGGCGTATTCGTATATTCTTTCTTTTCTGAAGTTTCCTTACTATTGGAAGGAGATTTCGTTTACTCTCGTATAGATCCGAGTAGAAATATATTATTTCAATCTTTTCCTCGCTCATAGATGCTTCAAAGGCCTCTCTTTTGACTAAATTTTCAAGTTGTTAAATTTAAAAAAATAAAGGGCTTAGGAAGACGGTTTTCTCCCTAATCGCTATGCAACCTTTTTAGGCGCTACCTCCACTTTCTTAGTTATCTCTTTCACCACGCCAGCCGCAATCGTTGTTCCCATATCTCGTACAGCGAACCTCCCAAGCTCTGGAAACTCCGTGTAGACTTCTAGGCATACTGGTCTTAACGGTTCAAATTTGACCAGCGCGCTATCTCCAGTTTTGAGGAAGGAGGGTTTCTCCTCAATTGTCTGACCCGTTCTAGGATCAATCTTCTTCAGAAGCTCCGCGAATCTGCATGCAACCTGGGCTGTGTGAACATGGAGCACAGGGGTGTATCCGGCGGCTATAGCTGTTGGATGATATATGACTATTATTTGCCCTATGAACTCCTTAGCTACTGTTGGTGGATTCTCAGGAGGCCCAACAACGTCTCCTCTCCTTATGTCGGTTTTAGCAACGCCCCTAACGTTGAAGCCTATGTTATCGCCGGGCTCAGCTCTCGGTATTCTCGTATGATGAGTTTCTATCGACTTAACTTCGCCTATTATCCCAGACGGCATAATTATTATTCTGTCACCCTCTTTCAGGACGCCGGTTTCAACACGCCCAACCGGCACTGTTCCAACACCGGTTATTGAATAAACGTCCTGCACCGGTATTCTCAGCGGCTTATCGATCGGCTTAGGCGGCACCTCGAACATGTCAAGGGCTTCATAGAGCGTTGGACCCTTATACCACGGCATGTTCGGGCTCTGCTTAACCAGATTGTCACCTGTCCATCCTGAGGTTGGCACAAACGGAATCTTAGCAACGTTATATCCGACGAGCCTAAGCATGCGGCTTACTTCATTCTTAACTTCATTGTAGCGCTCCTGGCTCCAGTTAACTGAGGGATCATCCATCTTGTTGATGCAAACAATCAGCTGCTTAACGCCTAAAGTAAAGGCTAGGAAAGCATGCTCCCTAGTTTGGCCTCCTGGACCTATGCCGGCTTCAAATTCTCCCTTCTTAGCTGAAACGAAAAGGATGGCTGCGTCCGCTTGGCTTGCTCCGGTTATCATGTTCTTCACGAAGTCTCTATGTCCAGGCGCATCTATTATGGTGAAGAAGAATTTAGGGGTCTCAAACTTTAGGAAACGCAGATCTATCGTTAGCCCTCTCTCCCGCTCCTCCTTCAGGTTGTCCAGTACCCACGCGTATTTAAAGGTCTCCTTGCCCAGCTTCTTCGCTTCTTCCTCGTAGGCTTTTATCGTTCTCTCATCGATTGCGCCCGTAAGATATAGGAAGTGACCCATCGTTGTGGATTTTCCGTGATCTACATGTCCAATTATGACTACGTTCAAATGTGGTTTTTCAGGCTTGCTCATTATTCATCCTCCAACATCACGATCGTTAGACTTGTTTAAAATCAAGTCATTCAATTATTTTAAGTTTACTTCTCACGATTATTTAAAGATATTTTTCAGAGTTAAGCTTTTTAGCGTAGAGGAGTGGGTTAGTTATGTCTTCACGCCGATCAATATATATAACGGTTATATGTTTATCCGGCTTTACAGCCGGTTTAGGTTCACCTATAACCTCAAACCTGAATAGGGATGATTTATACCAGTAGATTCCAGGGTTCATCTCCACTGGAAACTTCAGTTTTCTAATGAAATCTTCATAGCTAACTGTTTCATAGAGCGTCCTATACTTTGAAAAATCTTTAATTATGTCCGTTACGACGCAGTTCATTTTCAGAAGCAGCTTCTCAACGGACAGCCACTTCTTTGATGATGCCTCCGCAGTTGAGAGACCGAAATAGCCCACACCGTTTTCTCTTAGGCACGCTACGCCCCTAGATAGAAAGGCTTTTAGCCCACTTAGGGTTTCCAGCGGCTCTGAGGAGAAAACGTCGAAGCTATTCCTTAGATCTTCCGGCAGAGGATTTGAAACATCATACTTCCGGAATTCTATCTCAAACCCATACACTTCATTTATAGTCTTTATGAAATCCCCAAGTCTTTCATCAATGTCTAGAATAAAGATTCTTGAGGGTAATCCTGTAAGGGCTAAAGCAATGCTTAATAGGTCATCATCACCAATGAGTATGAAGTCTTTACTCGCCAAATCATTGTATTGATGCATTAGGGCAATCCTAGATATTACGTCATGTTCACGCATGTATCCTTGAAAGAAATGCGCTTTTGGAGGGGGCCTTTTTCCAGCGATGCGCTTGAACTCTTCTAGAACATATTTAAACTTCCCATCCGAAATGATTCCCTTGCCCTCGCATTTATCGCATCTTTCGCTCTTAAAATCCAGAATGTTCCTATTAACTTCCTTTGAACCCTTATCTGTTACATAGATGATGTTTTCTTCCACACCTATAAGTCCCTCTCTGAAAAGATCATTTAAGGCGGCTACAAAATCCTTCACTGTGAATCGATTTTCATCAAGCAGTTCCCAGAAGCTCTTTCTGGATCTTAGCAGGCTGGTAAGTATTTGAGTTTTGACTTTTTTCATAGTAATCCCTTCTAAGCACCTTCTTCTCTATAATCTTAGGCTTAAGATCCTCAATAATTAGGTTAAAAGCTTTAAAGGCACATTCATCCGAACCGCAGGTAAATATGTCTAAGGCCACATATCCATGCTCCGGCCATGTATGAATGCTCAAATGAGATTCGCTTAAAACATATGCGGCAGAAACGCCGAAAGGCTCAAACTGATGGAAAATTGAGGAAATAGCATGAAGGCCAGATTTAGAGATAGCTCTATCCAAAATTGGACGTATGTCCTTTACTTTCGCTATCTTCCCGGGATCCACTCCCAGGAAGTCCGCAATGATGTGGACGCCCAAGTTGAACATCCACCGTTTCTCTTCTACGCTTAATATTGAATGTATTGATGCGCCGACACTGCATACAGTGCTAATTCTCCTTATCTTTAAAATATTTCAATTATTTTTTTATAAATATTTCGATTGGAAGCGATCGAACCTAAAATAAAATTTTTCGGTCAAAAATGGAGAAAATAGGTTTAAAAAATGAAGGGTTAAAAATATTTTTTAGAATAATTTATTTTTTAGAGAATAAAACCTTAAAATTGACTAATAGATTGAAAGAAACCCTTTTAAGGGAAAATTTTTAAGAATTAAATCTTCTTTAAGATCAATATTGAATTTAAGGCATCGATCAACACTGGCTCAACATTATTTAAGGTTACTTCTTTTGATTCCACATCGATAAGCCTAACCGATCTGCCCTCCATATGCACTAAAACAACGTTTTGGGCAGCGAGGTTTCTATCCGCAGAGGAACCTTCAACATAGACTTTTAATAAACACATTGGGAACACCCTTGCTAATGATTCCTTTCGGATAAGCCAGCGCTGCTTATTTCAAGCTTTCTCAATGCTTCTCTTAAGTCTAATATTGCCGTAGTAGATTTTAAAGGCTCTTTCCTTAAGCATGACATATACAGTTCCCTATCGAATCTCACGGTTCCATCTATTTTTAAACCCAATTTCGCGGCTTCCTCCCTCAGCGGTTCTTCAGCATCCTCAGTCACCTTATTCGCTATTATCCAAAACTTCTTTCCCAGATTTTGGGCTATAGTTTTCAGCATCAAAGCCAGCTCAAGCGATTCCGCTGTGGGATCGATGATTATGACCAGCCCGTCGCAGACTTCCTCCAATTTTCTGCCAACATGCTCCACCCCAGCGTCGGTATCAACCAGAACAATTTCGTTCTTATCCAAGTATAAGTTGCCGAGCAGCGCCCTTGTTAACACATTAAATGGGCATGCGCATCCCTCACCATACTCTCTAACTTTACCTATAATCATTAGCCCTATCCCCTCATTTGAGAGGGATAAATATTCAGGCGGCAGCAGATTAAGCCTTATTCCCTCCTTAGCCTTAGCCAGCGCCTTAACTATGTCAGGAAAGATCCTTTCCAGAACTTCCTCATCCCTTCTACCGCCAATATATTCAATTAGGGGTTTAGGCGGCTTCACACCTAAAAATGCCGGCAACAAAACATTAGACTCATCTGAGTCAATTATGTAAACCCTAAAGTTCTCCGAGAGCACCTTAGCCATTAAAACCGTTAAAACAGTTTTTCCCGAACCGCCCTTACCGCACACCATAATCTTCATGGAAATACACCAAGTTCTATTAAATGATGTTAGAACTAAAAAGGTTTATCCGCCCAGAAACTATCCTCTGAATGGTCTACGTTTATATTTGTCGGTCGCTTCAAAATAGTCTTAAAAGTTCACTATTGGAAACATTATTAGGTATGGAACTTTAAAAATTAATAAAATAACCCGGATATGACCTTTCGTCCCTTAAATATCTCTCAGCCTCTTTAATGAGATGCAGTATTCTTTTATTATGAGCCGTCAGCCCCTGGCTTTAGCCTGCATTAGGCTTAGTCTGCCGAATTTACCTAAAAGCCATTTAAGATCTTTATAGATGACCTTGACGGTCCACTTAAGTCCGAAGGTCATGATGAGCCGCATGAAAAATGTCAGATATGCGTCTCTGGGAACAAGCTAACTCTTATAGAGATACTTTGAGCATTATCGTGAACCTCCTGGAAACGCTCTGTAAGATCATTTAGGCTCGGTATCCTGCGTTTTCAAATCGAACTTGCGTGACCCATGTTAAAATTTATATTTGTTCAACATTCCTTAATTAGATTGCGGAAAGGTTGGAGGAGAATTATTTTGTCCGATAAAAGTCGAATAGTTGTATATGCCGGAATACAGATGGCTGATATTAACAGAAACATTTATGGATTTAACATTGAGCATATACCTGGACTAATATATGGGGCCATTTTTGATGAGGGTAACCCACTATCGGATGAGAAGGGTTTTCGCAGAGACGTTATCGAAGCCTGTAGAAGAATCAAATTGCCAATACTAAGATGGCCTGGTGGAAACTTCGCTTCAGGATATAACTGGCTGGATGGCATTGGACCTAGAGATGAACGCCCAACATTATATGATCTCGCTTGGAGGGCTGAGGAGACAAATCGCTTTGGAACCGATGAGTTTATAGAATTCTGCCGATTAATTGGCGCCGAACCCTTCATAACTGTTAACGCTGGCTCTGGAACCGCTTTGGAAGCCGCTAGATGGGTTGAATACTGCAATATTAAGGGAAACACATATTACGCTAAGCTAAGGGAAAAGTATGGTCATCCCGAGCCCTATAATGTTAAGTATTGGAGCATAGGAAACGAGATGTGGGGTGATTTTCAAATAGGAAACTTGCCCGCAAAAGAATACGCGTGGAAAGCAAGAGACTTCGCTAAGCTCATGAGAAGAGTTGACCCAAACATAAATTTAACAGCTGTAGGTCTCTTTTTAAGGGCGAGTCCAGAATGGAATCTCACCGTGCTAAGAACCCTCTTCGATTTAGTAGATAACATTTCAGTGCATCAATACTATTTTGAGCTGTTAACCGAGGATGAAGAGGAAAACTATTATCGGGTCTTGGCCTGCCCGGTATATGCTGATGAGGAATTAAAGATTGTGGAGAGCACTATTAATGTCGCCTCAGCTATTTATAGGACAAGAGGATTAGGGGAGGAAATATATGGTCTACCGCCGCAACCAGCTGAAAAAGAGGTAGGGATATCCTTCGATGAATGGAATATTTCAGGCTGCCACACTCTTAGAGACGCATTGGGTATATGTAGGCTTCTAAACGTATTCCAAAGACATGCAAAATACCTTAAAATAGCATGTATGTTTGCATTAATACATGACCATGAAAGAATTAGAAGAAGAGGAAATAGGGAGGCATTCAACGAACCCCTAACAGCTTATAGAAACGCCTTGGTTCTTGAGGCGGGATATCACGCATTCGACTTATATGTTAATCATACTGGTGAAATATCTGTCTTAAGCAAAGTTGAGTCTGAAACTTATAGCTTGAGTGATATAAGCGCTAAGAAGGAGAAATGGAAGATAGAAGCCTCCTTTAAGAGGATTCCATTTTTAGATGCGAGCGCGACAATGAGTAAGGATGGAAAAACGCTTTATATTGCGGTAGTTAACGCACATAGAGACAAAGATATTGAATGCCTAATTGAACTTAGAGACTTCGCTCCAGACAAGATTGGACAGATATTTGAGTTAAACGCAAAAGACGTAAATGCATATAATGATAGAGAGAATAAAGATAACGTAAAATTGATGGAAAAGCCCAGCGTAAAAGTCGGCGAAAGATTTACATATATCTTTCCAGCGCACTCCGCAACGGTAATAAAGATACCGGCCTCACCCACTTAAACCAGCAACTCTCTTATTTTTAAGGCGGAACTTCTTTTTGCAGCTTTTCGCAAATGTGTTCAAGCTGATCATTTAGGCTGGTTTTAGGAGTGGCGCTATGCAATAGATCAAAATTTTTTAATGGGGCTCCGCTTTAGCAATGAATCCTTTACCCATCAGCCTGGCAAAATCCCATGGACTAAAATAATCATACATAAACCATATCATGTTTAGGTCGAGCTTCTCATAAGCCTTACTCAAAGCAGCCTCAGGATTTTTAAAAGGGTTTAAGCCTGAAACTCCAGCGATGAATTCTGTATGCTACAGAAACTCAACCTGAGCAACCTTATCATCCACCTCGAGATTCAAAGCCGCTAAAGTGCGTTCATAGCACATATCTAAAGAAGTTGAAGATTTTTAAATTTGAAGATTTCAATGCATCAATAAGACATGGCTCTCTGAACGCATCAAGATTCGCTATGAGAAGCATTTAAGTCTCACGTTGCCACATCCCATCAATAAATGCGCAATTTTCTTTATTTATCAATTCCTGCTACGCATGGGTTCCAAGATGAAAGTGTCTGGAAGCCTTAAGGGGTTGCTTAACTCTCTTCCAGCCTAGATGCTTGTGTCGCTTAGCATCTGCTGGTAGGCGCTGAGGAATGAAGAGACGCGTCAAAGCCGTTAGCTTGACATGTAACCTCAGCGCTCAGTGGAGGCTTTCATTGAATTTAGAGCGCTGCATAGTCTAAGTCCAAAAAGATTGGGATTATGAATCATTATGAAAAACGCTGTCGAAAAACTT
>Ga0272445_1000255_pt1 | contig 52163 bp, 58 predicted proteins | sample YNPCB0031_FD_194404 | JGI IMG/M metagenome (GOLD analysis project Ga0272445, IMG submission 194404) | Hot spring sediment microbial communities from Yellowstone National Park, WY, United States - YNP-CB-003-1 | ecosystem: Environmental > Aquatic > Thermal springs > Hot (42-90C) > Sediment... | reverse complement strand
ACCCGCCAAGATGTATCCACCGTCAGATGTCTGTTGAACGGAAGTAGCCCAATCAACATCTACTCCTCCGTAAGTTTTTGCGAAGCTAACCATAGCGTAAGCGGATTGGGTGAAGAGAGCGACGAGATACACACTTAAAAGGGCTAATATTAGCCCCTTACCCCATAGCGCGGAAGTGCGTAAAATGTGTCCTTTCATACGTAAGGTATTATAAAACCGTCCTATTCACTGAAATTGGTTGTTCTTTAATTAAAGTTTATCTCCGCCCGCACCGAATGAAGTTGAACGGAAGAACCTTATTTCCTATACATCCTTGGACACCCAAAACTTTTCGCGAAAATCTTCAGCCAAAAATTAAAAGAGATTGTTAAAATCAAGCGAAGGACCCTTTCCCACCTTAAAATTTTTGGAAATGAAGGAAAGGCCGATGAAGATCCTCATAGCGAAGGTGGGGTTGGATGGGCATGACAGGGGTGCAAAAATAATTGTGAGGGCGCTTAGGGATGCTGGGTTTGAGGTTGTATATACGGGTTTGCATCAAACCGCGGAAAACGTGGTAAATATGGCCCTTCAGGAGGACGTTGATGCCATAGGAATATCCATACTTTCGGGTGCCCATATGACCTACTTTCCGAAGATCCTGAAGCTTATGAAGGAGAAGGGTATGGATGATGTTCTACTTTTTGGAGGTGGGATAATACCCGATGAGGATGCCAAGGTTCTTGAAAGTATGGGGGTAGGTAGGATCTTCGGTCCGGGAACGCCCATAGAGGAGATAGTGAATTATTTGAGGGATTGGTACGAAAAGCATAGGCTCAAAAGGTCCGCATGATGGATAAGCTTAAGGTTTTCTTAAAGTTCGGCGGTTATTTTATTTTTTGGGTTATATTTTGGCTCTTTTTCTTTGACATTTTTCTGAGCCTGATAATACCGATTTTTCAGGGTAGGTACAACACCACCGTGGTTCCAAACCTTAGGTTAAAAAGCGTGGATGAGGCTAAGGCGGAGGCGCAAAGGGTCGGATTAAACCTAGTTGTTGATACCATAGTTCCGAGCTTGGAATATCCGCAGGGTTTGGTGATAGGGCAGGAACCACCTCCCAACACTAAGGTAAAAAGGGGAAGGAAGATCTTTGTTACGGTTTCGGGTGGGAAAACATATAGGAGGGTGCCGGATATAGTGGGGATGTCGCTGGATATGGCGTTAAGATCCTTGCAGGATCTCGGTTTTAAGGTGAAAATTGAACCCGTTTATACCCTCGATGAGGAACCGGGATACGTAACGAGGCTTGAACCGCCCCCAGGCTCGGATGTACCTTTGGGTTCAACGATAAAGGTTTATTACACGGAGGAACCGCCCGATAATTCTGGTTTAGAATCTCCGAGATGAGGTTCGTAAAGTTTGAGAAAGAAGGAGAAGTTGCAAGGATAATATTTAATAGGCCGGAGGTGGGAAACGCCTTTAACGGGGAGATGCTAAGGGAAATAAAGGAAATTGCGGAAATGCTATCTTCGGATGAAGATGTTAGGGTGGTGATACTGGAGGGGGAGGGGAAGCACTTTTGCGCGGGTGGGGATCTTAGGTGGATGAGGGAGATGGCAAAGGCTGAATATTCGGAAAACTACAAGGATGCCTTACTCCTTTTTGATACATACAAAGCGGTGGAAGATATACCGGTTCCCACGATAGCCAAGATAAGGGGGGCGGTTAGGGGTGGGGGTTTAGGTTTTGTAAGCGTATGTGATATAGCGATAGCGGGAAAATCATCGAGTTTTTCCTTTTCCGAAGTAAAAATCGGTATGGTGCCTTCCGTCGTATCCTCATTCGCGATAAGGAGAATAGGGTACCAAAATGCCCGGAGGTTCTTTTTAACCGCCGAGGTTTTTGATGTTTATAAGGCTAAGGAGATAGGTTTAATAGACGAGTTTGTTGAGGATGATGAACTTGATGGGAAAGTTCGGGAGTTTGTAAATCTGATATTGTCAAACAAACCCTTGGCGGTGAGGAAAACAAAGGAGCTTTTGAAACTTTATAGGCCGTATCTGTCGGAGAATTTCAGGGAGCTTACCGCCCACATTTTGGCAAGTACAAGGATGGGAAGGGAGGCTTTGGAAGGGTTTGAGGAGTTTTTAAAGGGTAAATAATAAAACCGCGGTATAATTCCCGCCTATGCTCAAAAGGCTTTCCCTTTTGATTTTATTATATGGATGCGCTTCCGTGGGATCCCCCGCCGCATCAAGCACAAAGATATACGTCCAGAACAACAACCTTGAGAAGGCGGAGGAGAACGCGAACGCTTGGATAAACGACGAGCCCAATTCCCCCAAACCCTACATATGGAGGGGATACATATATACGAGGAAAAACGAGTGGGTAAAGGCATCCGAAGATTTCATAAAGGCATTTAGTTTAGACACATCTTACAGGAGGAAGGAGAAGTTTGAAAAGGAGCTTTCAATAGCCGGTCAGAATCTAATGCCCTTCAGCGCCCTTCCTATGATCTTCCAAAACGCGGCTATAGTCCTAATTCAGGAAAACAAGTTTCAAGAAGCCCTAAGGTACCTTCAGGAGGCGGAGAAGTTGGATCCGAAAAATGCAAACACCTACCTCCTTCTCCATGGAGTATACAATTCCCTTGGGGATGAGAGGAAGTCAAGGGAGTACCTTGAAAAGGCGGTTAGCTTAGATCCAAAAAATCCCAAGGCAAGGTTGCAACTTGCGATACTCTACTCTTACGAAGGGAACAAGGACACCGCGGAGAAGATCCTAAGGGGAATAATAAAAGATACCGTTATGGTGGAAGCATATAAGGAGCTTGGGATCCTCCTGTTTGAGAAGGGGAATTACAAAGAATCAGCGGAAAACCTTGAAAAGGCTTATCAGATGAAGAGCGATGATTACGAGATTTTGGCGAACCTCGGTCAGGCTTATGCCCAGCTTGGAAACTATGATAAGGCGGTGGAATACCTAAAAAAGGCTTACGAACTGAAGAGCGATGAATACAGGATACCCTTCTCTATAGCGGGAGTTCTATACGATGCGAAAAGATACAAGGAAGCATTGGATTACGTAAATTTGGCGATAAGCATGAAGAAGGATGATCCAACCCTTTACGAACTTAGGGCGGCAATATACAAGGCTCTTGGGAGGACAAAAGATGCGGTGGCGGATTTCAAGAGGGCGGAGGATCTGAAAAAGGCAAAGGGGAAGTGATATGAGGGGGAGATATTACATATCCGTTTTGGATCTCGGGAAGGAAGAAACGCTGGAAGTTTTGGAGATAGCGAGGCACTATAAGATCGAGAGGAAGGCTGGAAAGAGAAAGAGCGATATATTAAAGGGGAAAATCTGGGCGATCCTTTTCGAAAAACCATCCCTCAGGACCAGGGTGACCTTTGAGGTGGCGGTGAGGGAGCTGGGAGGGGAGACCTTTTACCTTTCTCCAAACGATGTAGGTTTGGGAAAGAGGGAACCCGTAAAGGATGTGGCAAGGAATTTAGAGAGGTGGATTGATGGGGTTTTTGCGAGGGTGTTTGATCACAAGGTTTTTCAAGAGTTTAGGGATTATGCACCTAACCTTTCCGTAATAAACGCCCTATCCGACTTAGAGCACCCCTGTCAGGCCCTTGCGGACTTTCAAACCATGATAGAGATAACAGGAGATCTTGGTTTCCATCTAGCCTTTATTGGGGATGGGAATAACGTGGCTAACTCCCTGATGCTTATGTCCGCCCTACTCGGATCGGATTTTACAATAGCATGCCCGGAGGGATACGAACCCCCAAAGGAGATAGTGGAAAAAGCGTTGGAGATAGCGAAAAGGACGGGATCTCAAATAAACATAGTTAGAGATCCGAAATCCGCGGTCTCAAGGGCGGATTTTATATATACGGATGTATGGGCTTCTATGGGTCAAGAGGCGGAGGCGGAAATAAGGAGGAAGGCATTTCAGGGTTATCAGGTTAACGAGGAACTCTTGAAGTTTGCCCCGGAACATGCAAAAATTATGCATTGCCTACCCGCCCACAGGGGAGAAGAAATAACGGATGAGGTTATAGAGAGCGAAAGGTCTCTAGTTTTCGTACAAGCGGAAAACAGACTCCATACTATAAAGGCACTTTTAAGCTTCCTTTCACAGTGATGGACGGATTCAAGAAATTAAAAAACCTTATCAAGAAGAAAACCGCAAGGATATGCGTAATAGGTGGGGGATATGTGGGTCTTCCATTAGCGGTGGGGTTCGCAAAGGCAGGCTTCAAAACAACCGTTTTTGACATAGACGTATCAAAGATAAGGAGCATAAACGAAGGTAAAAGCTATATAGAGGACATACCATCCGAAGAGCTCGCAAGGTTGGTAAATGATGGGTACCTTGAGGGTATGAGCGATAAAGGCGCAATATCCTCAGCGCAGGTGATCGTGGTTACGGTGCCCACACCCCTAAATGAAAAGGGGGAACCCGACGTTTCATATATTGTTAAAGCATTTAATGATATAGCGGACTATATGCAACCGCCAGTTTTGATAAGCCTTGAGAGTACCACATATCCGGGTCATACGGAGGAATTGGGGGAGTTTCTAAAAAGTAGGGGATTTAAGTATGGTGAGGATTTCTTCTTGGGTTTTTCACCGGAGAGGATCAATCCGGGGGATAAGGTATGGAAGTTCCATAATACGCCTAAAATTGTTGGGGGTTTGGATCCTAAGGCAACGGAGCTCTTGGTGGATTTTTACTCTCATGCGGTTGAAAAGGTAATACCCGTCTCAAACGCGAGAACCGCCGAGATGACAAAGCTCCTTGAAAACACATTCAGGGCGGTAAATATAGCCCTCGTAAATGAGTTCGCCATAATTTCTCACAAGCTCAACGTTGACGTTTGGGAGGTAATAGAGGCTGCGGCCACAAAGCCCTTTGGATTTATGAAGTTTTACCCGGGTCCGGGCGTGGGTGGGCATTGCATACCTATAGATCCCATATACCTCCTGTGGAAGGTAAAAAGCCTCGGTATAAACGCGGAGTTTATAGAACTTGCCGATAAAATCAATAAGTACATGCCAAAATTCGCCGTTTCCCTCCTTGAGGATGCATTAAAAAAGGCGGGAAGGAAAATTGAGGGGGAAAGGATCCTAATTGTGGGGTTGGCATACAAAAAGAACATATCAGATACACGGGAAAGTCCTGCGATAGAAATAATGCACATTTTGAGGTCAAAGGGCGCGGAAGTCGCTTACCACGATCCCTATGTTCCCATCTTCGGAAATATGAAATCCATGGATCTAAAGAAGGCGCTTGATTGGACCGATGTGGTTATGATAACCACCGACCACGATAATGTAAATTACGAGCTTATAGCGGAGAATGCGGAGATAATAGTGGATACGAAAAACGTCATAAGGAGGAAGGGATTAAAACCCTTGGGTAAGCTTGTGGTTTTATGAGGGATCTTGGGGAGATATTGGAGGGTTTTGAGAGGGGGGATGAGAGGGCACTCGCAAGGCTTATAACGTTTGTTGAAAATCTTTGGGAAATAGATGAGATCTTCAGGAGGATATATCCAAAGGTGGGGAAGGCTTATAGGGTGGGAATAACGGGTCCCCCTGGGGCGGGAAAAAGTACTTTGGTTGATAAATTGGCGGTGGAGCTTTTGGAGATGGGATTTAGGGTATCAATAATAGCGGTGGATCCCTCATCACCCTTCACGGGAGGGGCGGTTTTGGGGGATAGGCTTAGGATGGTTAAGGCTATGGAGAGGGGGATATTCATAAGGAGTATGGCATCAAGGGGAAGCTTGGGGGGGCTTGCGGAAACCACGGGTATGGTGGCAGATGTCCTTGACGCCTTCGGGTACGATATGGTTCTAATAGAGACGGTGGGGGTTGGGCAATCCGAGGTTGATGTGGTTAAGGCTACGGATACGGTGGTGGTAGTACTTGTTCCGGAGGCGGGGGATTCCGTTCAGGCTTTAAAGGCGGGGCTTATGGAAACCGCGGATGTTTTCGTGGTAAATAAGGCGGATAGGGAGGGGGCGGATAGGTTCATAAGGGAGCTTTCTGCGGTGGTATCCTTATCTCCAAACGAGTGGAAACCCCCAATAATAAAGACCGTTGCCCTGAGCGGTGAAGGTATAAAGGACCTCGCGGATGCTATACTAAAACACAGGGATTTTCTCGGGGAAAGGCTAAAGGAAAAGAGAATAAACAGGATGGTGGAACAGATAGAAAACCTCCTTACAAAGAGATTTTTAAATAGGGTTAGGCAAAAGTACGATATAAGGAAGATGTTTGAAGGTGGAAACTTCAAGAACCCTTATGAAGTTTTGGGCATACTTGAGAGGGAGTTTTTGGACTGAGGGACCCCTCCTTTGGGCGAAACTTTTTGCTTTAAGTTCCTTAATTTTCTTGATTTCGGTTATCCTTAGTGGAAACTTTCAAGAAGTTTACAGAAATCTTCTGCTGGGCTTTGTTCCGTTTTACATAATTGCGGTTCAGCATGCGACAATACCATTCCCGAAAATTAAGGGGGGACTTTTCAAGATATCGGCTTATTTAAGCTTCCCTTTTATGCTTCTTGGCTATTTCCTTAACAGCTTGGCTTTCAAGTTGGGTTTCTTGCTCTTTCTCTCCTTCCAGCTCCTTCCCCTTATTTATTACCGCCTTAAAATCTCCAAAAAGATCTACGACAGGATCTCTTACATGTTTATGGGCTTAGCTTTCCTTGCGGGGGTTTTCTCATTATTCTTGGGTGGAAAGGCTTTCTTGCATGCCCTATTCTTGGGGTTTGAGCTTGGTATGTTTTTGGGTTGTATGGCTTGGATGCTCCCGAGGTTCTCAAAGAACCTTGAGGATGTTGGGAAAATTGTATACCTTTCGCCGGCTTTGTTTTTCATAGCCTTATTTTTAAACCTCTCGGGTTTTATCTCGGGAAATTATCTAATTTTGAGGTTTGCCCCAATTTTCGCCATCCTTTCAATATTGATCTTCTGGCAAAATTTTAGGGGAAAGTTCTTTACTTCTTTCCTCCACATACCCTTCTTATATTTCCTTTTGGGTTTCACGCTTGTTCTCCTTATGAAGATAAACTTGCATCCTCGTTTTGTATTCTCCGCCATGGTGGGTTTTACCATCGTTATGGGAAGCAAATGGTTCCCCATAATATTTGGGCAGATTCCTAAGAAGCTTGACCCCCTATTGAAAACCTCCATTTTCCTTATCTCCCTTGCCCCATTCTTCCAAATATTTTACAACATATTCTCCCTGACGTTCTCCCTTTGGGTTATCCGTCTTATCACTCGTATAATACCATACTCATGGAAATAAGCTTCTCTTTGGGTGGGATAATAATATCCTTCGTTGCGGGGCTTTTATCCTTCCTTTCCCCCTGCGTCCTTCCCCTTGTCCCCGCATATCTTGGGTACGTCTCGGGTTTAAACGTTATGGAGATAAAAAGCGGGAAGGGGGGAAGGAGGGTGATAGCCGGCATACTGGCTTTTGTTCTTGGATTTTCTTTGGTATTCACCCTTATGGGTTTGACCGCATCCGCGATAGGGGTATTCCTTGCCCAGAATAAAAAGGTCATAAGTGTGATAGCTGGGATCTTATTAATAATATTCGGTTTGCACCTCGTGGGAATAATGAGGATCCCATTTCTGGATTACGAAAAGAAGGCTCATATAAATGTAAGATCAGCCAACTTATTCCTCTCCTTCTTGATGGGGATCACCTTTGCCCTCGGATGGACGCCGTGCATAGGGCCCACACTTTCGGGAATACTCGCTTTGGCGGCTATATCGGGCACGATGTTGCAGGGCGGGATCTTACTTTTTGTATATTCTTTGGGTCTCGGGATCCCCTTTATACTCTCTGGGATCCTTGCAAGTAAGGTCTTTGAGTTCATATCAAGGGTAAGGACCTTACTAAGGTACTTTGAGATCGCCTCCGGGATCCTACTTATAGCGTTGGGGATCCTCCTTATAACGGGCTTACTTTCTTATGTGTCTTACATTTTCCCGAACTGGGAGCCTCCCATATGAAGAGGGTGGATCAGGCTTTAAACGAGCTTTTGAAAAGCTGGGGTATAAGTGAAAATATAAGGGTGCTTAAGGTCGCAAAAATGATCTTGAAGGATTACGAGAGCGAGGCGGTTTGGTTTGAAAACGGGATCCTTTTGGTATGGTCTCAGAAAGCAGAAAGGAGGTTTGAAGTGAGCGCGAAGAAAACCGCGATAATTAGGGCAATAAATTCCCTTTTGGGGGAAAATTTGGTTAAGGACATTAAGTTCAAGAGGGGAATATGAAGGTGATAGATTTGAGGAGCGACACCGTTACAAAACCTACGGAGAAGATGAGGATGGCTATGTTCTCCGCGGAGGTTGGGGATGATGTTTTGGGGGACGATCCCACGGTAAAGAAATTGGAAAGATTATCCGCGGAGATCTTCGGAAAAGAGGCTGCACTTTTCTTCCCTTCTGGTTCAATGGCAAACGCAACAGCTGTAAAAGTTCATACGAACGAGGGAGACGAGGTGATAGTTGAAGAAAAGAGCCACATATACCTTATGGAGATGGGGCATTTGGCGTTTATATCAAGGGTTATACCAAGGCCCGTTAGGTCCAACAGGGGAAACTTGGATATTGAAGAAGTAAAGAAAACCATAAGGTTTTCAAGAGCTTACACTCCAAAAACCTCTCTTATATGCGTTGAAAATACGCACAATTATTGGGGTGGGGCGGTGGTTGATATAGAAAACTTGAGGGAGATTTGGAAAATAGCGGAGGAATACGGTTTAAAGGTCCATTTAGACGGAGCCCGGATCTTCAACGCATCCGTTTATTCGGGAATACCCGTAAGGGAGTACGCGAAGTATGCTCATTCCGTTATGTTTAGCCTATCAAAGGGTTTGAGCGCCCCCATAGGTTCGGTTTTGGTGGGGGATGCGGAGTTTATAGAAAAAGCGAGGAGAATCAGGAAACTCTTGGGAGGTGGTATGAGGCAGGTGGGTGTAATAGCGGCGGCGGGTATAATTGCCCTTACGGAGATGGTTGAAAGACTTGAGGAGGATCACAGAAAAGCTAGAATTTTTGCGGAAGGGTTAGGTTTGGATCCTAAGCTGTTCCCAACGAATATTGTGATCCTTGAGGTTGAAGATGCGCAGGAATTCATATATAAACTTAAGGAAAGGGGGGTTTTAGCACTTGCAATAAGTAGGAGGGAGGTAAGGTTCGTTTTCCATAAGGATGTGGATTTTGAGGATGTTGAAATTGCAATAAGGGTATGTAAGGAGATCATAAAAGGATGATACTGATATATGGGTACGCGACTAAGGAGCTTGGGGGGAAAATAACGGGTGGGGTTGCGACGTACATATTTACCTTAATTGAGGGGCTTAAGGATATAAGGTTGGGGCTTTGGGCGGAAAATGTCGGTTTCTTTAAGAAAACTTTCGGGAACGTGACGGTTTATGGTCCTCCGAGTAAAAGGTGGTTCTTAAGGGAGATATTGTTTTCCAAAACATTTAAGCCGAATTCAAGGTGGCTCTGGGATTCCCGTTTGGGCATCATCCTTAAGGAATTGAACCCAAGGGTTTTCTATTCCCACATACCCCATTCCCCGGCTAACACTTCGGAAAATTTGAAGAATTTAAGGTTCGTAGTAAATTTCCCTTCAACCCACGCTTACGATTTTGAGAGGGAAGGAAAGTTAAAACAGGAATTTTATCGGAATATGAAATATTCCTACGAAAGGGCGGATGCGGTAATTTTTCTATCCTCAAAGGTTAAGGGGAGGGTTTTTGAGCTTTTCGGTGAAAGGGAAGGTGTGGTAATAAATCCTGTTGTTATGGTGCCAAATTGGGGATTTTCAAAGGAGGAAAGCAGGGAAATTTTGGGCTTGAGGGGGGATGTATTGGTGGGGTTTGCGGGGATGATGGTGGGGAGGAAAGGGGAGGACATTTTAATTAAGGCTAGCGTGGGGAAAGATTGGAAACTGGTTTTTGCGGGGGGAGGTCCAAACTTTGAAAATACAATAATGCTCGCTAAAAAACTTGGCGTTGATGCGGTTTTCTTAGGGGATATTTACGGTGAAAGGCTCTGGCATTTCTATAACTCCATTGATATATTCTGTCTACCTTCAAGGAGCGAAACCTTCGGGATAGCGGTGGTTGAGGCTATGCTCTTTGGTAAGAAAGTCGTAGTATCGGAGGAGATCCCGGAGGAGGTTGCACCCAAGGAAATTGCCATAAGGGTACCCCTTGACCCGGAGGCGGTTTCGGAGGGAATAGAGAGGGCAATAAAATGGGAGATAAAAGCGGAGAAAATTAGGGAATATGCCCTTAGGTTTTCCGATGTTGAAGGGTTTGTGAGGAAACATAGGGAGGTTTTGGGGATTTGATCCTGTTTCTTGTCGGATTCGTTGGTGGTTTTTTGGGTTCAATGCTTGGGCTTGGGGGTGGAATAATCGTTGTTCCAGCTTTAAGCATTTTGGGTTTTAATATTAAGACCGCGGTCGCAATTAGTATATTTTCAACTATAGCGGTTTGGTCCTCGGCTTCGGAAAAGTACATCCGTTCAGATCTGGTGGATTTTAAGATGGCGGTATTCTTAGGTTCTGCCACAACCCTCGGTGCAATTTTGGGTTCAAGATCCCTCTTATACCTCCCGGAAAAAGTAATCGTTTTGATCTTCGTACCAATTGCCCTATTGGTTATATATTCCAATTCCGTAGGTTATAAAAAAGTAGGTCCTTCAAAGTCGGTTATAACATTTAGAAGATTGTTATTTTCTTATATTTTTATGGTATTGTCGGGTTTTGTGTCCGCTATAATGGGTATAGGGGCAGGGATATTTAAGGTTTTTGCCATGGATAGGATCCTGAATATGCCTTACAAGGTTTCAACCGCCACGAGCGTATTTTTAATAGGGATAACGACATCCTCAAGCGCACTTTACTATCTGAAAAGTTTGAGCTTTGATCCATCTTTTGCGTCCTTTGTATCATTCGGTTCCCTAATTGGTGGTTTCTTGGGTTCAAGGGTTATGATCCTCCTTCCCGAGAGGGTTTTAAGGTTTATGTTTTCTTTCGTTGTTTCCCTTTTGGTTATTAGCCTGCTTATCAAAACCTTCAAATGAGGGCTTGGACTATTATATTTCTCCTTTTGTTATCCGCGCTTTCCGAGATCTTTTTGGGTAGGGTTTTTAGTCCTGATATTATCTTTTTTAGGGTGTTGAGGTTAATTCTTGGTTTTTCCGCGGGTTTTGGGCTTTCCGTCGTCGGGGCGGTTTTACAAAGGGTTTATAGGAATCCCATAGCGGACGGTTATATTTTGGGGATATCGGGGGGAGCGGTTTTGGGCGTGGCGCTTTCCGAACTTTTCAAATTGAACCTACCTCTCTACCTTCCATCCCTCCTTTTCTCCCTACCCGTATCCGCTATAATAATCTTTTTATCCTCAAGGGTGGAACCTTGGATCCTTCCAGTAATTGGGGTGGGTTTGGGTACGTTCTTTTCTTCCCTTGCGGTTATGTTTTTCATCCTCGCGGGGATAGAATCAAGCAGAACCCTTTACGCCTTATGGGGTTCCCTTGGAAGGTTCTTTTCCCCTTACGATCTTCCCATCCTCCTTTTCATCCTAATTTCCACCCTTATCCTTTCTCTGGTTCTATTCTTAAAAAACAGAGATATAGATGTTATGGCGCTTGGGGAGCTTGAGGCATTATGCCTGGGTTATGACCCGAAAAGGATAACGGTTTTCTCCACCGTAGTATCCTCCCTTTTGGTTTCCATAATAACCTCATACGTCGGGATAATAGGTTTTGTTGGGATAATGGCACCGCATATTTTGGGGGTTTTTGGAATTAGGGAAGGTTTTAGGTTTTATCTCTTTTCGGGAGTTATGGGGGCATCATTGGTTCTCCTGGCGGATTCCTTTGGTAGATTGATATTTGGGATAGATCCCCCCGTGGGTGTGATCATGGGGATAATGGGGGCACCTTTCTTGGTTTATCTACTTTTAAGGAAGGTCAATTCCACCCTTTGATAAGGGATTACAGCGGAGGATCCTCCAGATGGATTTTAGGGTTCCCTTAAAGAGTCCATACTTTTGTAGGGAGATCATCGCGTACTCGGAGCAGGTAGGGTAATACCTACAAGTTGGGGGTTTTAGGGGGGAGATGTATTTGCGGTACGCTTGTATGACAAAAATGAGAAATTTTGTTATCAAAATATGAAAATTTTATGCTTGAATGGTGGGAAAAATTTGAGGAGACTGTTTCTTTTGGCAAGGCAAGAGGGGAAAGGGAGTTATGCCAAGGAGCATGGCTTTGTATAAATGCTTACTCTAAATAAAACAACTATAAAATTCCATCTATGACCCTGCTTCTAATAGCTTCGCAGGATTATATTTTAATCCCATATCAGAAGGATGGAAAGGTGGGGACTTGCGGATACAAACGGGAAAATAGTTATTCCACCAGAATACGATGCGGTTGGGGTATATAGGTATAGTGGGCAATTGATAAGTATGCCGGTACTTACGGAATTTTTAAGACAGGAATATTTAATCCCCCAAGCACCCGTAAAGCCCGAATTTTCACCCACACATTTAGGCTGGATATCCACCGAATTTTTTATATTTTACAAAAGCACAAAATCAGAAAAGAAATGAAAAACGCCACCCTTGTTCTGTTTGAAAATGTCCAGTTCATATATGAATTGAGGTTAGCACAACTTGAGCTGAAAAGCTTTAATATTGAATTTGAGCTTTCCCCAAGATTTAGGGAATTCATTGTAATTAATGAGCCCCAATCGTGGGAAACTCTGAGAAAGCGCTTGGCATATTTTAAACTTGTAAATGGTTTCCACAGCGATTACTACTTTATCATTCAAAAGAATAGGACAAAATCCATAAACCAATACCTGACACACTGGATTTATCCGTATAAGGGGAAATTCCATCCACAGATGATCAGGGCTTTGCTCAATATAATCGGGTTAAAAAGCGGGGATACCGTCCTTGATCCGTTTATCGGTAGCGGAACAACAGCTCTTGAAGCGCAACTTTTAGGGATAAATTGCATAGGGATTGATATATCACCATTGTGCGTCCTTCAAAGCAAAGTTAAAACCGAATCAATTTATGCATTAAAAGAAATAGTTAATATGAAGGCAGAAATTTTAAAACACACTAAGATAAACTTGTTTAACGATAAAATAATTGATTCAGTAATAGATGAAATTGAGGATGAAAAAGTGAAAAATTTCTTTTTAATGGCAAAATTAGTAGCGATAAGCGACAATGCGAGGAGAAGGAAAGATATAACAAAATCTTTCGTAAGAAACCTTGAACTTATGATCGCATCGGTCAAAGATTACATTGAAATAGTTGAGCAGTTAAATCTTAAACTTGGAAAAGTGGATATAAGGGAAGGGGATGCGAGAGCGCTGGATTTAGGAAATGAAAGCGTAGATGGAATTATAACTTCGCCACCTTATTCTATTGCGTTAGATTATGTGCAAAATGATGCCCACGCGCTTAAATCCCTTGGTTTTGAACCTCGGGAGTTAAGAGAAAAATTTATCGGTGTAAGAGGCAAGAATAGGGAAAAGATAGAACTTTACAATGAAGATATGAAAATGTCCTTGCGGGAAATGTACAGAGTTTTGAAACCTGGTAAATACGCTGTTTTGATAATCGGAAATGCCAAATATCAAGGAAAGGAGATAAAAACGGTTGAATTTATCATAGAAAACGCTGAAGAAATTGGGTTTGAACTTGTTGAAAATATAGATAAAATCATTTTTGGACTTTATAATGTGATGCAAAAAGAAAACATCCTGATTTTCAAGAAAAGAAATGGATAAGGACAAATACATAAGGCAACTTGAAGAGGCGCTACGCAAGTTTTTGGAGCCAGTTAGAGATATACCTTACAAAATAGCCATAAAAGCGTTGGCGGGTTGTGAAGTTTTGACGTTTAACCCAAAGGAGAAGAAGAACCAAGAATTATTGAAAAAATTAATAGAAGCTTCACAAATAGCTCTCAAAAATGCTAACAAAGAAGGAATTCAAACCAAAAGACCAAACGAAGCAGGAAATGAAATGGAAAAATTTGTAATTCCGGCTTTAAATGAAGTTGGTCTTAAGGCAGAAAAACCCAAAACAAAGGGAGGGAAAACAAAGACAGCAGGCTATCCTGATATTGAAATTACGGATAAATATAGAAGAACAATTTATCTTGAGTGCAAAACCTACAGCTCAATAACTAAAAATCAAACCTTCAGAACCTTTTATTTTTCGCCATCAAAGGACCCAAAAATTACAAAGGATGCTTTCCACCTGCTTTTAAGCTTTGAGTTGAAAAGGGCGAAAAGAAACAAAAAGGAAGTTTTTGTCCCCATCTCTTGGCAACTCTACACATTGGAAAACCTAAAAGTTCAGGTAAAACACGAATTTAACGCAAGTAATAAAGATCTTTATAAGAAAGAATATCTTTTGGCGGAAGGCAAAATAAAGTAAACCCTCAGTTCTTGCTTTTATCTTGGCTTTTCTTTATATTTTCGGAACAAATCTGAAACAAAGGCTATTTCCCTGTGGCTATAACTAATATCAGATATAACGGAAAGGTTTATGCCGAAATTGATTTCCAACATGTAAAAAGAGGTCGCGGTGGCGCCTTCATCAGAGTGAAATTAAAAGAAGTTACCTCTTTTAAGGAAGGTCAATTCCACCCTTTGAGAAGGGATTACGGCGGAGGATCCTCCAGATGGATTTTAATGTTCCCTTAAAGAGCCCATACTTTTGTAGGGAGATCATCGCATACTCGGAGCAGGTAGGGTAATACCTGCAAGTTGGGGGTTTTAGTGGGGAGATGTATTTGCGGTACGCTTGTATGACAAAAATGAGGGAATTTTTTATCATTTTACTGGGCTTTTGCCTTTGCCCTAGGGTGGTTTGGGTCTATTGACAATATCTCCTTCCAAACCCTCTTTGCCCCCTCGATATCCCCCTGCGCCTCAAGGGATAGGGCGTTCTTCTCAAGCTTTATGATCCTAGCATATTTTTTTGCTACCTGATCGTTCGGATTCTTTGCTAAGGCATCGTTCACCATCTTTTCCGCCTTTGCAATATTCCCCTGCTCATAATAAACCTTCTTTACATCCTCCTCCTTAAGGGTCTCCATACCTATGCTTAACCCCCCTCCGGATAGGGTCGGATTTATGTCCGGCATTGATGTTGATGGTGTTGGTGGCTTTTGCAAGCTTATATTTCCCGAAAGGTTTGAGGAACCTAGGTCAATTGTGGGAGCTTTCACTTCCGGTAAAGACTGTGAACCCTTCGTTTGCCCTTGTGGTAAAGAGAGTTGGGGTTGTTGAGTTTGTTGGGGTTGTTGAGGTAAAACTACGGGCTGGTTTTGCGTTTCGGGCTGGGGTTGGGATGCTTGAGTAGCTGGAGCTTGTAAGTCTAAGGTTTGCGTTGCGTTTGTATCGCCTAATTTTTTCCCTTGGACCGTAGGTGCAACTTTAACCTCCTGTATCACCTTTACCACCGTATCCACTTTAACTTGGGGAGCCTCCGGTTGAGTTTGAGCCTTCGTATTTTCAAGGTTTTGCCTAATTAGGTAATAAGCAACGCCAACCCCAATACCTCCACCAATCAAGGCGCCGATGATCACTAAAATAATAATTAAAACTATCCTTCTCAACGAAAGTATTATAAGGTTGGCAACCTTAAAATACTAGGTGATGTCCTTGGATGCTCTGATTGTAATGTCCTTGGCATGGGGGGTGACCGCTGCTCTCTTTGCGTGGAGTATGTATATGCTCCTTAAGCAAAAATGAGGGTTCTTTTGGTGGTTGAGTCTCCGACAAAAGCTAAGACATTAAAAACTTATTTGGGAAAGGGTTTTCAGGTTATAGCAAGCAAGGGGCATATAAAGGACCTTCCTGAGAAGGATCTCGGGGTAGATCTTAAGACATTCTCGCCGAAGTATCAAGTTTTAAAGGGAAAGATGGGGGTTATAAAGTTCATACGGGAGATGGCGAGGGGCGCGGATCTGATATTGCTTGGAAGTGACCCGGATAGGGAAGGTGAGGCCATTGCGTACCATATCTTTGAGGAGATAAAAAGCTTAAAAAAACAGGTTAAAAGGGTCCTATTCTTTGAGATAACGCCGGAGGCGGTAAGGTCCGCGATAAATAACCCCGCGGATATTGATTTAAGGAAGGTTGAATCCCAAAAGGCTAGGAGGGTCCTTGATAGGCTCGTTGGATATTTAATAAGCCCAATTCTATGGAAAAAGCTCAGGTGGGGTCTTTCCGCGGGTAGGGTTCAAAGCGCCGCCCTAAGGTTGATAGTTGAAAGGGAAAGGGAGATAAGGTCTTTTGTCCCTAAAACCTTCTGGTACTTTGAGGTGGAGTTTGAGAAGGGTGGGAAAACCTTTAAGGCAAGATCCGAGAAAAACTTTTTTGATGAAAGGGAAGCAAGGGAAATTTACGAAAGATTGAAAAAGGGAACCTTCAAGGTGATAGAATTCAACAGGAAGACCGTAAAACAGAACCCACCTCCGCCCTTGAAGACCTCCACCCTACAGCAGGAGGCAAACAACCTATTCGGACTTTCCGCAGAAAAGACGATGCAGATAGCCCAAAGCCTATATGAGGGGGTTGAGATAGAGAGGAAAAGGGTGGGTTTAATAACCTACCACAGGACGGATTCAACCCGCCTCTCCGAAAGGGGAGTAAATCTCATAAGGAACACGATAAAAGCCCTATTTCCCGAAGAATACCTTTCAAAAACCAAAAGGACTTACGGAAAAGATAGGGGAAACGTTCAGGGTGCCCACGAGGCAATAAGGCCAACATATCCAAATATAAAACCTTGGGATCTAAGGGGGAAATTGGACGAACTTTCCTTAAAGGTTTATGAACTAATATGGAGGAGGGCATTGGCATCCCAAATGTCCCCCCTTGAGTACGAGCTTAGGGAAGTAAAGATATCCGCGGGTGGGATAAATTTCGTTGCGGAGGGTAGGGAGGTGAAATTTGAGGGTTGGACAAAGGTTTTACCCCATGAGCTTAGGGGTGAGGATATACCGGATCTGAAAATTGGGGAAGAGTTGAAGGTACGGGGTATAAAGCTAAAGAAGGATAAGACGAAGCCCAAACCGAGATTTACGGAGGCGAGCTTGGTTGAGGAGCTTGAAAAATTGGGAATAGGGAGACCTTCAACATACGCAACCATAATAAAAACCCTATTTGCAAGGAAGTACGTCATCAAAAAGGGTAAAACGTTGGTGCCTACCGAAATGGGAGAGAAGGTCGTTGATGAACTTTTAAAATTTTTCCCGGAGATCTTTGATTATAAATTTACCGCCAAGATGGAGGAGGAGCTTGACAAGATAGAGGAGGGAGAGAAGGGATATTTGGATGTGGTTAAAGAATTTTACCTTGAACTATGGCCGAAAATAGAAAGGGCAAACGGGTCTCCTTCGTAATGCCATATTTTTTTAGGGAAGTTAGCGGTGGTGCGGAAAAACAGGCTTATCTATTATCAAAAAACCTCGCCCTTCGGGGTTTTGATGTTTATTACATCACCTCAGGGAAGGGGGAAGAGATTGTTGATGGGATTAGGATTTTAAGGATCCTGAAATTTCCCCACATTTTCCAGTACCTTGAATATCCCAAAATTCTCTTGAAGCTCTTTGAAATTGATGCCGATATTGTTATGACGAGAATAAGGCATTATTATTTTCCCGTTTCCCTTTATGGGATTCTATCCTTCAGAAATTCCGTAATATTCATCCCGGAGAACGCAATACCTTACCCATTTTACGAGACAGAGAAGATAATAAGGACAAAGAGGGGAATAAGGAGGATCCTTGGGCTGATAAATGCCCTTATTCTGGACATCTTCGCATTCCTTGGGATACTATTTGCAAAAACCGTGATCGTGCAGAACGAGAAGCAAAGGGAAATAGTTAGGAGAATTTACTTCAAGGATCCAAAGAAGCTGCCTTCCCTCTTTGAACCTTTAAATGTGGATTTTTCCAAGAAGGAGGGGGTATGTTGGGTGGGGAACCTTAGGGAGATAAAGAGGGTTGAGCTCTTTTTAGATTTGGTGAAGAGAGTTAGGGGTGTTAATTTTTACCTTGTGGGGAGGATACCAGAGAGGTATAGGAATTTGATTGTGTGGTTGGAAAACCTTAAGGTTTTCGGGGAGCTTCCATACGAGGAAACCGTTAAAATAATCGCGACTTCCAAGGCTTATATAAACACGTCAAAGGAAGAGGGATTTCCGAATACATTCCTGGAAAGTTGGTACTACAAAACCTTAGTAATAACCTTTGATGCGGATCCGGACGGTTTAATATCCAAGGGTTTGGGGGTAAAGGTTAAGGACCTTGACGAGGCGGAGAAGGTGATAAGGGATCTTGAGGAAGATTTTGGTAAGTTTTCCGATATTACGGAAAGGGCATACCTTTACGTTGTAAATAACCACCTACCCGAGAGGGTGATACCCTTATGGTGCAAAGTTGTAGGTTATTATGATGTTCAAGATAAGGGCGAGGATGTTCATAATTAGCCCGAAACTCAAAAGATCCCTCAAGCTTACAAGTCCGAAGGAATAAACGAGCATATTAGGGGGTGTCGCTACGGGAAGCATAAAGGCACCGGAGGAGGATATTGCAACTACCGCGGCCAAAGCTGAAGGGTCAAGGTTTGTCCCCTTTGCAAAGGTGTACGCTATTGGTACAAGGACACTTGCAACTGCTGTGTTTGAGGCAAACTCCGTTAAAGCTAAAACAAAGACCGCCCAAGCTCCAATCAAAAACAAATTTGGAAATCTTTCAAAAATCTGAAAGTTTTTCACAACGAAATCGGAAAATCCGGTTTTTATGATAATATCCGAAAGGGCAAAACCTCCCCCAAATAGAAGAAGGGCACCCCAGGGTATATCCCTTAGGTCTTCCCATTCAATGAGTTTGAAAACAAATAGGAAAATCGCGGAGGCGATGGCAACGGTCGAGTCTTCAATGTTTAATTTTAACTTCTCGTTTATAATGGGTAAAAGCATCCAAAGTAATGCGGTTGTAAGGAAAACGAGGGCAACGATTTTCCCCCTTTTATCCAAACGGACCTCCGAAACCGAAATTTCCAGTTTTCTCCCTGATAGTTTAAAACCGAAAATCGCAACCAACATAAAGGCTATTTCAAGGAGTAGGGAATAGGGAAGTCCGAACTTTAACCAATCCAAGAACGTAATATTCTCACCGAACCTTTTTAAAACCCCTGCATATACCATATTCGGCGGGGTACCCACTAAAGTTGCCATACCACCGATGCTTGAAGAATATGCGGAACTTAAAGCTAAAGCTTTCAGGATCGCGGAGCTTCCGAGGGACAATATCATGGGTATAACCACCGCTGTTGCAGATGTGTTGCTTATCCACATTGATAAAAAATAAACCGAAAGGGAAACACCCAAGAAAACCCCAATCTCAGATCTTCCGAATATCTTAACGAGTCTTTGGGTAAGATAAAGGTGTATGTTATACTTCTCCAGAGCCCTTGCTATGATAAAACCCCCGAGGAATAGAAATACAGTGGGTCTTGCGTAATTTACGGAAACTTCTTGGGGAGTCAATATCCCAAAGAGTGGGGCCAAGACGAGGGGGAGTAAGGCGGTGACATAAAGCGGTAAAACCTCACCTACCCACCATACACCCATCCAGAGGATTAAACCTATGGAGAAGGAGAGCTTCCATTCAAGGGGAAGAAGAAAGGACAAAATAAAAAGGGTTGGACCTAGGAAAAGTAAAAACCTTTTCATTTAAACCTATTATACACCCTAAGCCTTATCTCCGAGGCGCAATTCCTCCAATCAAGCCTACTTAGAGCCTTGAACCTTATCGTGAAGATTAGGGCATTGGGACCAAACCCATCAAACCATACTATCGGCTTAAAGGTTTTGTCAAAGCCCTCAAAATCTTCCATCTCCTTCAATATCTCAAGCAGAACCTCCTTAGCCCTCTCAGGATCGTTGAATCCATAAATAAATATACGCATGTTATCAACGAAAGTTGGGTCGGGCCTGTTGTAGCTTACGAGAATGGAGTTTATTATCTGGCTATTCGGAATATAGACAATGTTATTGTTGAAATCCCTTATGATGGTTGAATAAACCCCAACGTCTATTACCTCCCCGCTGTAGTTTCCAACGCTAATTTGATCCCCCACTTGCACCCTCTTTGATGAGGTTATGTATATTCCCGAGAAGAGGTTGCTTAAGAGGGGTTGTAAAGCTAATGCAACCGCCAAACCCCCTATACCCAGAGCGGTCAATATTGGGGTTATATGAAAACCTACGGCGCTTAGACCCAATAATAGCCCGGTTATAAATACCCCCCACCTTACAGATACGCTTATTATTGAAGACCTTATGTTAAAGTAATCTTCAACGACCATCTCGAGGATCGCGCCGAGGGTGTAGGAAATTGAGGAAAAAAGGACTATAGTTGAAAGGTTCTGAAGGATCTTGTTCGTTTCATGTCCAAGATTTTCCCCGAAAAACCTCAAGGAAAAGTAAATTCCAAGAATGAAAAACCACAATACCACCGCGGGTCTAAGACCCCTATAAATCCGATAAAATAGGTTCTCCTTCCCCTTCAGGGCCCTTAACAGGCATGACCTGACGAATAAGGAGAAGAGAACACCTACGAAAAGGAAAAATAGGGTAAGGAAGATGGATAGGATAAGGGGATGTTTCAAAACTTCCATATTAGCCATCCCATAAATCCCCCCATTATCGCTCCTGTAAGTACTTCAAAGGGGGTATGCCCAAGGAGCTCCCTTAATTTGTTTTGGGATATGGGGTGTCCGGAAAGGAGTTCCTCAAGTATGGCATTTATAACTTTAGCCTGTTCCCCCGCCGCCCTCCTAATTCCCGCCGCGTCATACATAACTATTATGCTAAAAAATGCGGTTACACCAAACAGGGGGCTTGAGAATCCCTCGGAGAGCCCAACTAGGACAGTTAGGGCGGAGACGGACGCCGAATGCGCTGACGGTAATCCCCCCATCTCAACGAACTTTCTGACATCAACCTTCCCTTTCCTTACTAGGTTTATTAAGAACTTTAGGAGCTGGGCGGTGAAGGAGACAAACAGGGGTCCCCAAAGGAACTTGTTTGTCAGGATCTCCTTCATTCCCTTGAGAGGAAATAGGAGATAACGAAAAGTATAACAAAGAAAACAACAACCGCGATTATACCAAGTTTTGAAACAAAAGCAACAACAAAACCCGCGGTTATAACACCCAACGAGATGGAGAGAAAGGCGGGAAGAAAGGGAATGTTAAATACCTCCGCAACGAGGGAACCCATCCATGCCCCTGTACCCGGAACGGGTAAGGCTACGAAAAGGTACAAACCCAAAAGCTTCAACCTTGATACGGAAACGCCCTTCTTTCTTGCGGTTTTATAGAGTAATTCAAAGATATATTTAGAAATTCTCCATCTTGAGGTCAGGATGGATACGGGCTTTAAGAGAAGAAGTAAAAATGGGACAGGTAAAATGTTCCCGAACATTGCCAAGATAAGGGTTTTCCAGAAGGGTAGATTGTAATATATGATCCCCAAGGGTATGGCGCCCCTCAATTCAAATATGGGAAGCGCCGCCACAAACAAAACCGCAAGCTCAGGGGGAAGACCCCTTATGTGCTCAAGCAATTTCCTCTACCTTTGCGACCGTGTATTTTTGCGTGTGGAAATACATCCTCCTGTAATTTTTCTTTGACCTCATTTTAAAAACTATGAGCTTTTCCTCTTTCTCCCCCAAAACCCTAAGAACCGCGGTTCCCTTTTCGAAGGAAACTTTCCCATCCTCAAGTTTTTTCATTATAACCTCCGCAGAGAAAGTCTCCCCGCCCTTCAAATTTAAATTAGGCAATATTACTTTTTGCCCCCTTTTCACCGGTATTTGAAAACCCTTAACCCTAATAACCGCTTCCATATCTCACCTCCTTTATTGTTTTAACCTGCTTATAGCATTCAAAGCCCTTTGGTTCCCCTTATCGTAATTCAAAACCATCTGCCAAGTTTCAAGGGCCTTCTGCTTATCCCCCGCTTTCTCGTAAGAGATAGCTTTATTTTCAAGCTGGGCAAGTTGCTGGTACCTCTTGGCGGTATAGTCCTGAGGGTTCTCGGATAGGATCTCTGTGGCAAGCCTCAAAGTGGTTGTCAAATCCCCCCTCTTGTACGCCTCTATCATCTGTGTTCTCTTGTCGATAGTACCCGTGTTTAGGTTTATGGTGGGTTTTACCTCTCCTAAGGAAACTTCCACATTCGGCAAGTTCACGGAAACTTCGGATGAGAGTTTCGGGGTTTGCTGGATCTGTATGGATGTGGTAGCGGTCCCCAGACCTTCAGTTTTCTTTTCTTCTTCCCTCTTAACCTTCACTTCCTCCACCTTCTTTTCAAAAATCCTCCTTACAACCTCGGCCTTTGCCGGCCTTTGGGAGGACATGAGGTTTTCAACTGTACCCTTAAGGGCCAAAAGTTGTTCGTTTTCCGGATCACCCTCAAGGGCGGACTCAATTAACAAAAGTGCCCTTTTATAATCCCCTTTCTGTATCAGAGCCTTTGCGATTTCAACGTTCTGTATTGCGGAGAGCCTGTTGGCAAGGGGGGCGTAAATCTGGTTGAAAATTAGCCTATCCCCCAATATCGGCCTGACCCTATCCAGATTTTCCATTGCCTCGTCAAATTTGCCCTCCTTCACCAACTTTAAGGCATCCACCACATTTCTCCAAGCATATAAAAGGCTATCCGCCTTTGATAAGTATTCCCTGGCTTGGGATAAGGATTTATCCAAATTCAGCGCCTTTTGAGCGTAGTCCTTTACGAGGCTGTAATTTTTAAGGATCTTTTCTGGATCCTGTTCGTTTTCCGCTGTGGCAAAAGTGGAAATCGCCAAGCTTAGAGAGCTCTGGGCTTCGTTTTTCCTCTGGTTTAGGTAAAGGAAAGTGGTGGTTCCGACTATTAAAAGGAGTAAAACTGCGGATATCCCCACTATTAAGGCGGTGTTGGGTTTTCTTACCATAAGCTCTGTTTCGGGTTTTTCCGAGGGATTGACGAATAACAGGGTCATCCTACCCACCTTAAGGATATCCCCGCTCTTTAACCTTGTCCTCTCTTTTAAAATCTTTCCATTAAGAATTGTGGGGTTGGTTTGGCTTAGGTTTTCAACCTCAACCGTATCACCCAAGAAGTATATCATCAGATGCTTTCTGGATGTATGGGGATCCTGAACCGGATACTCTATCCCCTCTTCCCTACCCAATATCCCCGATGAGAAGATCTCTATGACGCTACCCGCACCTGGACCGCTTATTATTTTAAAGTAAGGGGGTTCCTCCGCCTCCAAGAATTGTGTGGGTTGGCTAGAAGAGGTGGCCTGGGGAGCTTCAAGGATATAAACCTTAAGCTTACCCGCAAAATCTATCTCCATACCCGGCGTGAGCTCAATCTCTTTAACGTCCTTAAGGTCACCTACGGAGATCCCATGTCCCGAAGCTTTTAAAACCACCGCCTCCCCCTTCTTATCTATAACCGCGTACTCGGGGGGAAGGCCTATAACAAATAGGTCGCTTCTTACGGAACCACCGATAACGAAGGGAAACTTATTTATGGTTATTAACTTCTCCCTTCCGCCTATTACGACCTTTATCTTTATCATATATTGTTTGCCAGATCCTCAACCTTTTTGGCAAGGGCTAAAATCTCGTTCCTTATCTGGGATTTAACCGCATCAAGCTGGGACATAAGGTCCTTTTTCTTAAACTCCAACGCTTCAATTTCCCTCTTTATATCCTCCGCCTGCTTCTTAAGGTTCTCAACTTCAAGTTTTGCGTTTAGTATAATGTTTTCCGCCTCTTTTTTCTTTTCCTCTATAAGCTTATCTCCCGTTTGCTTTGCCAACTTTAGGATCTCAGTCGCAAGCTTCTCCTCCGGAAGATCCTCCCAGCTTATTCCCCCTCCACCCTTCTTTTTCAGCTCTTCGTTCTCCTTCTTAAGCTTCTCTACCTCCTTCCTTAACCTCTCGTTTTCCTCAGAAATTTGCTCGATTTGCGCCTCAAAAATGGTGGTATCCACGCCCGAAGAACTACCTATGTTTTCAATGGTTTTTTCAAGCTCCTCCACGTACTTTGCCACCTTACTCAAGAAATCCCTAACCTCATCCGGATCATACCCCCTCTTTCCGATACCCCCCACCATAGTGAATTCCTGCGATCTAATTGTAGCAGCGGAAAACTTTTTCCCTCTTTGCATGTTTGGGTATTATAAAGTGGTTTAGGGGAGATGTAAGAATTGCGCAAGCGGATAATCTGACATCCTTATAATATTAGGTTATGAAGAGAACTTTGGTAATCTTATTGATGGCGGGATTAATTGCTTCTTGCGGTGGTGGAAAGAGCGAAGGTCAAAGCTCAACAACTACCACAGCAACCCCGACAACGGAGGCACAGGTTCAGAAGGTAGATCTATCTCAGGTGCCCGAGGAATGGCCCAAGCTTAACGAAGAGTTGGCGGCAAAGGGTGAGAAGTTGTTTGCCCAGAAAGGATGCAACGCATGCCATATGGTTTCCGATCAAAAACTTGTGGGACCTGGTCTTAAGGGGGTAAACAAGAGAACCACATATAGGTGGGCTATAGCAATGATACTAAACCCAGACTCCATGCTTAAGAACGACGAGAGGGCAAAGCAACTCCTGAAAGAATACGGAACACCTATGACAAATCAAAAAGTAACCTTTGAAGAGGCGGAAGCTATACTACACTACATACTGAAAGTTAGCCAGTAGATGGGGTGTTCTCCCTTATAATACACCGCTATGGCGAGCAAGAAGGCGGGTGGTTCTACAAAAAACGGAAGGGATAGCAACCCAAAGTACCTCGGTGTAAAGAGGTTTGGGGGCCAGATAGTTCAAAAGGGTGAAGTGATAGTGAGGCAAAGGGGAACCAAAATTCACCCTGGGTACGGGGTTGATATGGGATCCGATTTTACAATTTACGCCACCGTTGATGGGGTGGTAAAGTTCCACGAGAAGAAGGGGAGGAAGTACGTATCCGTAATACCCTTACAGTAGCGGTACTTTTCTTAGGGTGTAGGAACGTCTTCCTTCCTAAAACCGTTGATGTTGGTGGTGTTTATTATGATCCAATAAGGCCCGAATATGTGGTTAAGAACCTTCAGACCGCTTACACCTTAAGGGACATTGAGAGGTATAAGGAGTGCCTGGATAGGGACAGCTTCAAGTTTTACTTTGACCCATCCCAGAGCGATATTAGGGACATCCTGAGGGATAGGTGGGGAATAGATAGCCTATCTTGGGGATACAACGAGGAGGTAATATCCGCCCAGAGGTTGTTTGAGTACGCAAGGAACATAGTCTTAAACCTTACAAACGGTGCAAAAATATACTCCTCCGAGAATTCGGAAACCTGGATATGGGATTATTATCTGAAGATAGAGCCCGCGGTTGAGGGGCAAGGGGAGGCGGTGGGTAAGGCGATATTCACCTTTATGAAAAAGGGCAATAAGTGGTACATAAGGCTATGGCAGGATTACAGATCCGGGATGTAGGGGTAATAGGGGGAGGGGCTTGGGGTCTGAGCTTGGCGAACCTTTTGGGGGAGAAGGGCTTTAGGGTCTTGGTTTGGGATAGAAATTCGGATAGGATAAGGTTTTTGAAGGAAAATAGGGAGGATCCTCAGAGGCTACCAGGTGTAAAGATCAACGAAAGGGTCGAATTTACGGAAAACCTTCTTGATCTTTCAAATTTAGATCTACACATTTTAACCGTCAAATCCGAGGCGGTGGAGGAAGTGGCGGAGAGGTTAAGGGAAATTAAAATCAGGTTTTTGATAAGCGGGATAAAGGGTTTTGTGGGGAGGGGGTTAAATTTGGTGAGCGAATACATTGAAAAAAAGCTTGAAGGTGTTGAGGTTTTCGTCCTCGGGGGACCATCAATAGCCCTTGAGGTTTGCAATAAAGTTCCAACATCCGTAGTAATAGCGGGTAAAAACGAAGAAAGTTTGAAGAAAATTCAGGAAGCCTTTTCCACGAACTATTTTAGGGTTTATAGGAATTTGGATGTTTTGGGGGTTGAGCTGGGTGGAGCATTAAAAAACGTTATAGCCATAGCCGCGGGTATATGCGATGGTTTGGGACTTGGCGAGAATTCAAAGGGTGCCCTTTTAACAAGGGGGGTTTATGAGATGGCGAGGTTCGGAGTAAGACTTGGGGCAAAGATGGAGACGTTTTTCGGTTTGGCGGGGCTTGGGGATGTTATAACCACGAGCTTTTCAAAGAACTCTAGGAACAGGTACGTTGGGGAGATGTTGGGTAAGGGTAAAAAGATAGAGGAGATATTGGGGGGTATGGTGATGGTGGCGGAGGGGGTAAGGACCGCATACATAGTTAGGAATAAGGCGAGGGAAATAAAAATTGATATGCCCCTGACGGAGATGGTATGCAGGGTTATGGATGGGGAGATAGGCCCAAGGGAGGCTATAAACGAGCTTATGACGAGGGAGCTTAAGAGGGAGTTTTATGAAGGTTATATCGGTTGAGAATTTAACGAAGATATACAGGGTGCCGGTGAAGGGGGAGGGTTTTTGGGAGGGGATTTTGAGGATTTTTAGGAGAAAATATAGGGATATTGTGGCGGTTGATGGAATATCCTTTTCGGTTGAGGAGGGGGAGATATTGGGGTTTTTGGGACCGAATGGGGCGGGGAAAACCACCACCCTCAAAATGCTTACGGGTCTGATATACCCTACATCCGGGTGCGTGGAGGTTTTAGGTTTTAAACCGTACGAGAGGAAAAAGGAATTTTTGAAAAGTATAACGTTGGTTATGGGACAAAAACAGCAGTTGATATGGGATTTACCACCTATGGACACATTTAGGATAAACGCGGAGATATACGAGATACCAAAGGATGTTTTCAAGGGGAGGGTTTATGAGCTTGCAGAGATGTTGGCAATTACGCATATTCTCCATCAGCCCGTAAGGAAGCTCTCGCTGGGTGAAAGGATGAAGGCTGAGCTTGTCGCATCTTTGATACACTTTCCCAAGATACTTTTTTTAGATGAGCCCACCATAGGGCTAGATGTAAGCGCACAGACATCAATAAGGCAGTTTCTAAAGGATTACAACGAAAAATACAAGGCGACCATAATACTGACGAGCCACTATATGGAGGACATAGAGGTTCTATGCGATAGGGTAATACTTATACACAAGGGTAAGATAATCTTTGATGGGGATCTTTACGGGATAGTGGATAAGATCGCCCCCTATAAGGAAATAACGGTAAAGCTGAAGGGAAACTTGGATATAGAGGCTATAAGGAAATTTGGGGAGATTAGGGAGGTGGAAGGGACGGAGGTTAGGATAATCGTAAATAGGGAGGAGGTGTTTGAAAAGATAAACGAAATTTTGAGGAACTTTCCCGTTGAGGATTTCAGCGTCACGGATCCCCCCCTTGAGGAGGTGATATCAAGGGTGTTTTCTGGGTCGGAGATATAGAGAAAAGCACGGTAAATAAATCTTCGGCTTTTTCAACCCTAAAATATTTACTATGGAACTCAAGTTGGATGATGGAAGGAATTGGGCTTTAATACTTGGATCTTCAAGTGGTTTTGGCGCAGCAACGGCGATAAAGCTTGCGGAGTGCGGTTTGAATATATTCGGCGTTCACCTTGATAGAAGGGAGACCCTACCCAACGCACAAAGGGTGATGGAAGAGATCAAAAAATTTGGGGTTAAGGTTTATTTTTTCAACACGAACGCCGCGGATGACAAGAAGAGGGAGGAAGTAATATCCCAAATAAAGGAGATCACCCAAAGGGAAGGGGGCAAGATAAAAGTCCTTATGCATTCCCTCGCTTTTGGGACATTGAAGAGATACATAGGAGATAACGCAGAAAGTGATATTAACAGACAAAACCTTGAAATGACGATTGATATAATGGGGAACTCTTTGGTTTATTGGGTTAGGGATATCTTCAGGGCTGGGTTATTTGATAAGGACAGTAGGGTATTCGCCATGACGAGCGCGGGATCCCATAGGGTATATCCATCTTACGGTCCGGTTTCAGCGGCAAAGGCGGTTTTGGAATCCCATGTTAGACAGCTGGCTTTTGAACTGGCAAAGGAAGGCATAAGGGTTATAGCAATACAGGCGGGAATAACGGATACTCCCGCATTAAGGAAAATACCGGGACACGAAAAGATGATAGAATGGGCGAAGGAAAACAACCCATCCGGTAGGCTAACAACACCCGAGGATGTTGCGAACGTAATAGCATTATTGTCAAGGCCCGAGGCTTATTGGATAACGGGAGCGGTTATAAGGGTGGACGGAGGGGAGGATCTGGTTTGAAAGTGATTATCCTATTCTAAATTTCGTCCCCTCGGGAGTATCCATAATCTCAACTCCTGCAAGCTTCAAGACCTCCCTTATCTTATCCGCAAGTTCGTAATTCCTTTCCTTCCTCGCCATTTCCCTTATACCTATTAGTCTCCTTAAGACTATCTCCTCCCCTTCCTTCTCAAAAGAAAATCCCAGTTTTTCAAGGAGAACCTTCAGGGTGTATAAAACGTTTTTATCTTTGCTTTCAAGGTTTTTAAAGATCTGGGCGAAAAATTCGGGTGTATCAAGGTCATCCTTCAAGATCTCCAAAAGCTCCTCCCAAAGTGCGCCTACGATTTCACCCTCAACGTTTGATAGGCTTTCGTAAATCCTTGCCCAACTCTTCGAAAACTCGTTTAGCTTTTCGGGGTAAAACTCTAAATCGTTCCTATAATGCCCGGACAATAACATAAGCCTTATCGCCGATGGGTGAAAATCCGCCAAGGCTTCCCTCGCTAAGAAATAGTTTTTCAGGGATTTTGACATCTTTTCACCGCTTACGGTTAAAAGCCCCACATGGATCCAAAACCTCGCGAAATCCTTACCCGTTGCCCCCTTAGCCTGGGCGATCTCGTTCTCGTGGTGGGGGAATATTAAGTCCCTACCTCCCCCGTGTATATCAAAAGGCAAACCTAAATGGGTTGAAGACATCGCGGAACACTCTATGTGCCAACCTGGTCTTCCCTTACCCCAAGGGCTTTCCCAGTAAGGTTCTCCCTCCTTTTTCGCCTTCCATAGGGCAAAATCAAGGGGATCCTCCTTCGTTGGATCCACCTCCACCCTTGCCCCCGCCTGAAGTTCCTCCAATGGCATCTTTGATAAAACCCCGTAATCGTAATCCTTCAAGAACTTTTTAACGGAAAACCACACGTTCCCATCCCTAACGTATGCATACCCCCTCTCTATGATGCTATTTATCATCTCAATGATCTCCTGTATGTGTTGGGTCGCCCTCGGGTGATATATGGGTAGGAAGTTCATTTTCCTTGCTACATCCCTATACTCAACTTCGTACCTTTCTGTTAAAACCCTCCAGTCTATCCCCTCCTCTTCTGACTTTTTGATAATTTTATCATCTATATCGGTGAAATTTTGAACCGCCTTGACTTCCCAACCCAAGATCTTGAAAAGCCTATATAGGGTATCAAAGACGGTGAAAACCCTAAGATGCCCAAGATGTGGGCTATCCTGTAATGTCATACCGCATACGTAAACCCTGACGGTTTTCCCGTCAAGAGGTTCAAAATCCTCCTTTTTTCCAGAAAGTGTGTTGTAAAGTTTCATTCCCTTTTAGGTCTCAAAACCGGCAAAGGTATTACATCCCTTATGTTCTGCGAATTTGTAAGGATCATAAAGATCCTATCCAGACCAAGGCCCAGCCCTCCAGTTGGTGGCATACCGTACTCAAGGGCAAGGATAAAATCTTCGTCTATCTCCTCGGGTAGCTCCTCATCCTTGGCTATCTTTCTAAGCTCAACTTCCTCCTCAAGGCGCCTCCTCTGCTCTATTGGGTCGTTGAGCTCGCTGAAGGCATTCGCAACTTCCATACCGCAAACGAATAACTCAAACCTCTCAACAAGTTTATCGTTTTCCCGGTGTAACTTTGCCAATGGGGTAAGCTCTAAGGGGTGGTCTATTACGAAGGTGGGTTCCTTTATCTTCTCCGCAACGAAATGGTCAAAGAGCTTATCGTAGAGTTTTGCCCTTGTGGGATTTTTAATTTTTATTCCCGCCCCTTCCGCTATTTTCAGAAGATCCTCCGTAGACGCCTTAAGGATATCTATCCCAAGAGCCTCGTTTAAACTATCAACGAACCTTATCCTCTTAAATGGCCTTTCAACCCTTATCTTCTCCCCCCTATATTCAAAGGAATTTTCCCCCTTCATAAGAACCACCATAGTGTAAAAATACTCCTCAACGAGATCCATCACATCGTTGTAATCCCAATATGCAGCGTAAGCTTCAAGGGCGGTGAATTCGGGGTAATGGGTGGCGTCTATACCCTCGTTCCTAAAGTTTTTCCCTATTTCATAAACCCTCTCGTATCCCCCAACTATGAGTTTTTTCAGGGAGATCTCTGTAGCTATCCTGAGGTAAAGCTCGCTATCAAGGGCGTTTGAGAAGGTTTTAAAGGGCCTTGCGGTGGCACCACCATATACTGTTTGCAATATCGGGGTTTCAATCTCTATAAATCCCCTTTCCTCAAAGAATCTCCTTGTCTCCCTCAAAAACAAAAACCTCTTCCTGAAAAGTTCCCTAACCTCCCTACTTGAAATAAGATGCAAAAACCTGTATCTATAAATCGTTTCTGGATCCTGCAACCCATGCCACTTTTCGGGTAAGGGGTGAAGGGATTTAACGAGGAGCTTCAATTTTTTAACTAAAACCGTTGGTTCCCCTGTCTTGGTATAAAAGGTCTCACCCTCAACCCCAACAATATCCCCAATATCTATCATCTTTTCGTAAATTTTGGCGGGGTTTTTGTTTCCGTACCTTTCAACATCAAATCCTTCAAAGAAGTTCTCCGGTGTGTCCCCTACCCTAATAAGGATCTGTATCCTATCCCTTTCGCCCTCAAGGTCAGAAAATATCATCTTCCCAAAGGGCCTCTTTGTTATCACCCTCCCCGCTATCCTTACCCTCAAGCCTTCCGAAAAATTTCCCTTAAGCTCCTCTATAGTATGTGTCCTATCGTACCTATAAGGGAAAACTTCAACGCCGAGCTCTTTGAGAGTCTTGAGTTTCTCAAGCCTTACGTGGTATTCGTCGGATCGCATAGTTGGGTATTTTAAGGTTTTCCGTCAAAAATTACCTTACCGTTATCAAATACTATCAACCTTTCCCCCCAACTTAACAGGCTCTCCTTATGCGCCACCACTATTAAGGTTATATCCTTTAGTTTTCTTAAAATTTCCCCTATCCTCTCCTCGTTCTTCAAATCCAAGGCGCTTGTGGGCTCGTCCAATATTAAAAACGAAGGTTTTCCCGTTAAAACCCTACCTAAGGCTATTCTTTGCTTCTCCCCTCCCGAGATCTTACCCTTCAAATTAACCTCAAAATCCCTTAACCTTTCCCTCAGATGCTCCAAATTGAGCTCCTTAAGGATTTCGTAATTTCCCAAGAGGTTTTCCTCTAAAGTTCCGTCAAACACGAAGGGTTCCTGAGGTAGAAACCCCAACATACTCCTCCACTTGTAAAGGTCGTAATCGTATAAACTTTTACCATCAAGTAAGATTTCACCCTCGCTTGGCTTCACAAAACCCGCCAAGAGATCAAGGAAAGTACTCTTTCCTGATCCAGATTTTCCCATTATTACGATCCTTTCACCCCTTCTTATCTCAAGGTCTTCTATTTCCAGAACCCTCTTTCCCCCATAATTTACCCTTACACCCTTAAAGCTCAAAACCTTCCAATTTGTGGGATCCAAACTCCCCCAAGATTCCTTTGGAAGGCTCGTTATCTCCCCTATCCTCATTAGGCTAACCCTGGCGCTTTGTATATATGCCAAGCTTTGGAAGAGGAGCTTTAGGGGTCTGATGGTTGATAGGGAGGATGCGAGGAAGACTATAAAGGCGTCGGGGGAAACCGTACCCGCCTTATAAATAAAATAACCGGATGAAAATAGTATAATAGATGCGGTTATTCCAACGAGGCTTTCGGAGAGTACTGGGGCAAGGGCAGCGGAAAATTCAAGTTTCAGTGACTTCTCAAATAACCTATTTGAGATCCGGGAGAATTTTGATATGAAGTTTTTGGTCAAGTTCAAAGATTTTATCACCTTTATCCCTTCAAAGGTGTTGGCAAGGAAGGAGGAAAGCTCGGCGAATAGGTCCATGGCTTTAGTTGTCCTCCTTTTTACCACCTTAGATACGTACCAACCTAAGAGGGCGGAAAGTAAGAGGATACCCCATGCAAACAAGCTTAAGATAGGGGCGGATGTGATGGCGAGGAAAAGAAAAACAAACAAATTTAAACCATCCCCTATAACCGAACCTATCCCGTCCCTTACGGCGAGCTTAACGTTGTTAATATCAACCGTCATATTGTTCAAAATGTCCCCGAACCTAACATCCCTTATTTTCCCATAATCCGCAAGGATCAGGGAGCTGAAGATCTTATCCCTAAGGTCCCTTGCTATGGTTTCCTGCAAATAAAGTATGCTAAACTTTTTCGCGGAATTTACGAGGAGCTTGAGGATGAATATGCCCGCAACAAATATTGATAAGTTCCTTATGCTTGTGAATGGATCGCCCGTGAGAATAAAACCTTCCAAATAAACCCGAAAAGCCCTTAGGGCGGGAATTAAATTTATTTCACCGGAGGAGAGTAAAACCCTTAAAACCACGGGGAGTATGGATATTGAGAGCCCCTCAAGTATGGAAGAAAGTAGGCTGAAAAGTGCGTAGAGGAATAGTAAAAGGAAATATCTCATTCGCTATAGGATGCCCCGAATTTTTCGGTCTCCCAAACTATCACCTCCTCAACCCCCGGAAATTTCTTTTTAACCTCCTTAAAGATCCATTCCGCAAGCCTTTCCGTTGTAGGATTTCCAGGAAGTAGATCGTTTATATTAACCTGCGGGGGCAAGAGCTTTTTTAAAAAACCCTTAACCTCCAAGAAATCAACGACATATTCCTCCCCATTTAATTCCCCAGAGATTATCACCTCAACCAAGTAATTATGCCCGTGCAGGGGTTCAGCCTTCCCTTTGTAGCTTTTCAGGAAGTGGGCACCCGAGAAGGAATGACGGACCCTCACCCTAAACTTACCCATTAAAAAAGCGCCCCAGGAGGGAATCGAACCCCCGACCTGCGGCTTAGGAAGCCGCCGCTCTATCCTACTGAGCTACTGGGGCAGAGAAGGTATTATAAGGTAGATTAAAGAAGGTCGGGCTAAGTTTACATTACAATTGATCGGGTGTATAATACTGGCCTATGATGGTGTTAACCTTGCTTACCCAATGCCCGATGGTGCCGGCGGGGACAATAGTGATGTTTGATGGTCCCCCACCTCCCGGATGGCAGATATTGACAGACTTTCAGGATAGGTTCCCCATGGGCACAACAACTTTCGGTGGAGCCACGGGGGGTACCACAAGCCATACCCATACAATAAGTGGAACAACAAGCTCTGGAAGTACAACCCCAAACTGTGGAGGATTAGACTATAGTATTACTCCAATGGATCCCCACACGCATGATTACTTTACAACAACTAGTTCTGCTGATCACATACCGCCTTATAGGACCTTTATATTTGCAAAAGCCCTTTACAACTTCAGTTATCTGCCCCAGAATGCGGTTGTAATGTCTTATTATCCGCCCACAAGGCCCGAATGGACGGACATAACATCCACGATGATGGACAGGTTTCCAAGGGGACACAATACCACACCGGGATTAACGGGTGGAACAACCTCCCACTCCCACACCTACAGCGGAACTACAACCACAAATACTTCGGGAAGTGGGGATGTTTTTGATTACGGTTCCACCTATGACACTCCATACAACGATATGCACAGCCATACTTTTTCGGGTACAACATCCTCTGCGGATCACATACCTCCTTACAGGACCGTTAGGTTTTGGAAGGCAACGAGCACACCCGCATACATAGACTCCTGCAGGGTCCTCTATATGTACGATACCCTACCACCTTGCCCTTATATAACCGTTGATCCGAACTTCGACGGTAGATTTCCTAGGGCAAACACCACAACTGGTGTAAATGGAGGTTCCTCAACACATTCACACTCTTACTCCTTCACAACTTCAACCTACTGCGCAAGTGATGTTTGGACTGAAGGGGCTTTAAGTTACCATTTGCCACGTTGCCACGACCATACCGCAAGCGGATGGACTTCGTCTGCGGATCACACTCCACCTTACAGGACAGTGATATTTGCCCTCCACTGCGGACCACTTTCTTACGATGAGGGTGTTGAAGTTTATGAGAAGGTACCCCTTGATGACGATAGGGAATATGTGGTTTATAATGTTTATGGCAAGGAGGTTTTGAGGGGGAGGGGGAGCGGTTTGGAACTTTCAAAGCTCCCCAAGGGGGTTTATTTGGTGGTATCGGAAGGAAAGATAAGGAGGTATATAAAAAGGAGGTGAGATATGATAGCGGTAATAGGAGTAGTTGAAACATGCGGGGATATAGGGGTTCTCAGCCCCTTCTCCGCAAGGAAAACTTGCTGTGGTTCATCATACCAAATAAACCTGGACTCCGCAAACGTCAGTTCAGCCGGTAAGTACCCATTCGGAGCGAACCTTACCGCGGATATTTCCTCATCTCTGCTAGCGGTGGGAGTTGGAGGAGGTATCAGGCTTTACTCTTGGCCTTCCCTTTCCTTGCTTTCCGAGATAAAGACAGACGGCGTGGTGTTGGATGTTAAGATCCACGGGAGCTACCTCTTCGTCGCCAACGGACTTGAGGGCCTATTGGTTTATGATATATCAACACCTTCTTCCCCTAACCTTGTATATTGGTATGATTCACCGGGATACGCAAAACACATCCTCATAAATGGTACAAAACTATACCTGAGCGACGGGGAATTTGGGGTGAAAGTCTTTGACATATCTTCCCCTTCTTCACCCACACTAACGGGTTTAATATCCACAGTAGGTGATGCTTCAAAGACCGATATTTACGGGAACTATCTAATAGTGGCTGAAGCTTCCATGGGTGTAGAGATATTTGACATTTCCTCCTCACCCGTAAGGGTTAGTTATATATCCGGAATTAATGCGCTGTCGGTGAAAGTCAACGGGAACAGGCTTTTTGTCGCGGTTGGAACGAGCGGTATGAGGGTTTACGATATATCCGATCTTTCTTCTCCTTCCCTTATTAACTCCGTATCCACGCCTTACAAATACAACGATGTAGAGATAGATTCCTACGCTTTCGTTGCTTCTATGGTAGGTGGCTTGAGGGTTTTGGATCCCGTTTCGTTGGCCGAAATATCCTCATCATCAACCTACGGTCCAGCCATTGCTATAAAGAAGGTAGGGAATCTTGTTTTAGTTGCGGAGGACATTGCGGGCCTTGAGATATACGACGTATCCGATCTCACAAGCCCAGTCTTGCAAGGTTTCGTTCCCGCAGAAGGGTGCTTCTACGATGTGAAAGCTTACGGAGGCAAGATATTCGCCGCAGCGGGCTCAAAGGGTATAAAATCTTTTACAAGTACCCTACCTAATATAAACAAGATAAACGAGAGATCGGGTGGGTACCTTTTGGAGGTCTTCCCCTATAACGGATATATCTTCGCGGCCGCGGGAACCACTGGGGGCCTAATGATCTACGATACCGCACTGAACTTGATTGGGCATTACGATACACCCGGAAGCGCAGAAGGGATATTTGTCTCCGGAAATTACGTCTTTGTTGCGGATGGGCTTTACGGGGTTAGGATAATAGATGTTAGCGATCCAACGAATCCTGTTGAGATTTCCTATTACGATTCCCCCGGTATAGCGCATAAGGTATTCGTTGTTAGTAATCTCCTCTTCGTGGCTGATGGACCTGAGGGATTAAGGATCGTTGATATAACAAACCCACTAAGCCCGGTAGAAATATCCCATTACAACACCCCAGGAAACGCTATGGGTGTTTTTGTTCTATATCCCTACGTTTTCCTCGCCGATGGTAGTTTAAGCGGTATAAGGGTAATAGATGTTTCAAACCCCTATGCCCCTTACGAGATCGCGCAATACATTACACCGGGAGAAGCTATTGATGTTTATTATCATATGGGTTATATCGCTGTAGCGGACGGTGTCGGAGGGTTTAGGGTCTTAGACGTGTCCGCCCTACCTTATATCTATGAAGTCGGGTATTACGATACCCCATGGTCGGCACATTCGGTATTTGGAAACGGTGGATTATTCTATGTCGCCGATCAATCCGCTGGCTTCCTCGTTCTTAGGATTAAACACTTCACGGGAATATACGAAAGTGAGGCTCCAGATTATGTGGCGGTCGGAGGAGGTAAGGGTGTCTTAACCTTCAGGATCGTTTCTACCGTTCCCGGAAATGCCAACATAAAGGTTTATAATACAGCGGGTAAAAAGGTACTCTCAAAGGATCATAAGGTAAGGAGGGGTGCGAACGAGGTAATCTTAGAGTTCCCTTACAAGGGTGTGTTCATCGTTAAAGTGGATCTTCCGAGCGGAAAGACGAGAACAGCAACCGCGGTGATAAGGTAATAATATAGGGGAGGGGGTATTTTCTCCCCTCCCCAATTATAAAAATGAAAATTTTCCCTTTGATACTGTTGTTTATAGGGTGCGTTTTAATGCAAAAGAAAGAGGGAAAAGAGATTGCGACTTATGAACTTCCCAACTCAGCCATAGAAGTCTTTGAAAAATTTGGGTGTAAAGATTGCCATACTTTACCGCCAACGGGTTTTACCGAATACGGAAAGGGGATGAGCTCAAAGGGTTATGGATGTGTATCCTTACAAAGTTTAGCTTTAAAGCACAAATTGAAAGGTGAGGCGAGGGAAGTTTTTATTAAAAATGGATGTGTAAAATGCCACGATCCTAACGGTAGGGGTTTTGGGGATAAAAACCTTACAAGTTTTGGACTAAAAATAAACGAGAGAAATTTGGGGTGTGTTGGAACCTTTAAGGAACTCTTGGGTGAGGTTAAGTAAATCCTTTTTGCCGGCTTTGGCACGTTGGGATTTGTCACCAGAATTTATGGATTAATTTGGTTTTTTATAGAAACTTTCCGATTAAAGAGGGGCACCTTCATTTTCCATTGCAGAAATTAAAAAATGAAGTTATTCACAAAATTGCTTTCGGAAAAACCTCACCACCGGACTTGAGGATAAAAGGATAGAGCGAAGTTGCGATTAATCCGAACAATTGTAAAGGGATCTCTCAACCTTAGTCCTTTATTACAGCATACGCATTCTTGATTATCCCCTCCGAAATTTAAGTCCGTTTCCTCCAATTAAAAATCCTTCAACTTAAAAAACCTATAGCCCAAAAAGGCGGGTAAGAATACCCATAACAGAAGTGAGGCAATTATTAAGATAACCCCCAATTGCCCTTTAAACACCTCATCAAACAGAGCACCCGTATAACCCATAAGAACCGCGATATCAAGAGAACGGACTACAAGGATCCTTGCCAAATCTATAGGGTTTAAAAAAACTAAAGGGATAACAAGTTTTTCAATGGGGTATTGTGAAAAATATATGGACAAAAACAGGATCAAGGCATCATATACCAAGCTTGTGAGAAGCCAAAAGCCTAAAACCAAGCTTATGCCAGACACCTTGTCCTCGGCTAATATCCCAAATAATAGGGCAATGGGAACTAGCGAAAATATCAAAAGCAAACCCGAAATATACATCCAAATAACCGCCCCATTTAACCATCCAATAAGGACAAGGGGAACAAAATAACCCACCGTCCAACCTATGGTAAGGGAAAAAACCTTTGAGAGAAATTCGCCCCAAAATACCTGCCCTCTACCTATGGGATAAGATAGAACCATCCCTATGAAATCCCTACTGTTGTAATAATCAAAGATCGTGAAAACCATCAGGATCAGGGGCATTAAAAGTACCGAAAAGCTAAGGATCGAAGAGATGGTTTTTGATGGATCTTGGGTAAAGTAAGCGAAACCCAAGCTAAAGAAAAATAAGAAAATGGTATAAACCCAAAAGAACGCACCCCTAAATTCGTTTATTACTTTGTATTTAAAGATCTTCCACATCTTCCATCCTCGCTATTGCCCTTTCAAGATCATTTTCCCCGGTTATATGCTTTAAACTTTCAATCTCCCCAACGAACTTAACCCTTCCCTCAAGGAAATATATCAGCCTATCTGCTATATCTTCAAAGGATGAGATTATGTGTGTGATAATAACAACGCTTGCACCCTCACTTTTCTTCCTAAGGATCTCTTCCTTCAAGACAACAGAAGACTTAGGGTCAAGGGAAGCGTTTGGTTCGTCAAGGAAATAGACATGGGCTTTAACTGAAAGGCAAAGGGAAGCGCTCATTTTTTGCCTTGTTCCACCTGAAAGAGTTCCCACCGGTTTATCCCAAAAATCCCGTAGAGAAAATTCTTCTATGTACCTTTGCGGATCCTCTATCCTATCCTTTCCGTATATTTCCCGCATTAGACTAAAAATCTCTTTGGGGGTTAAATTCTCAGGAAATTTTGGAATTTGGGGCATATATCCCAGATATCTCTTGTATTCGCTTTCTCCGGCTACGTCCTTTCCCTTGAATAAAATCCTACCTTTTGATGGAACAACAAGGCCCAATATGGACTTTATGAAGGTAGTTTTACCCGAGCCGTTTGGTCCCGATATTATTGTTATTTCACCCTCGTAAAACTCCAAATTTACATCATTTAAAACCCACTTTTCCCCAAACCTTTTCCCAAGGTTTTCCGTTCTCAATATTTCCATCTTCTCATTCTCGGCTTTTTATCTTCAACGGGAGAAGTTATTATAGTGGGGAATGCTTTTTCTAATTTATCCAATATAAACTGCAAGGGACTTTTGAGTAAAATTGAAGATGCGGGGGAAATTTCAAGGAAAATAGGGAAAATGCTCACAAGCCTATGCGGAACATCCCCATATCCATCCCTGTTTATATCGTATCCCACATAAGTATCGTAATAGTTCTCCTCAAAAAGTACATTTAGCTGAACGTTATTAACCGTAAGGTCAAAGGTATTACCCAGAAAGTTGTTTTTTCTGATCTTATTTCCCGATGAGCTCGCTAAATACCTTATCGCGTACCCGTTTTGCAGAAATACATTTTCCTCAACCTCAACGTTATTAGACCCTTCAAATAGGATCCCGACCGTGTTTTTGTAAAAGAAATTTTCAGAGACCTTTCCAAAGCTTGCCTCTTTTAAGAGTAGTCCGTAGCCAGTGCCCCCCCAATGCCTCTCCACCCTATTGTGGGAAAAGGTGTAGTACTTGGAGTACATTATTGCAACCGCACCGTTTTCTAATAATGTGTTTCCGTAGATCTCAACCTTATCCGAAAACATAAGGTGTATTCCGTATCTCGCATTTTTTATCATCTTATTCCCGAAAATTTTAGCTCCTTTTACGAATTCAAAATATATCCCGTCCCTATGGCGAATTACCTCGTTTCCCTCTATTATGATATTTTCGCACTTCCAAGCGTGTATTCCGTTTCCCGCATAAGTAGCTGCATCCTTGATCTTTCCACCATCTATCTTGTTTTCCCTTACTTCAACGTCTTGGGAATTCTCAAGGTATATAGACCACATATTATCCTTAAAGGTGTTCCCTTCAATCTTGCAACCTTTTTTACATCCCCTGATCCTCAAGGCGGAATAGTCTTTAACAAAACCAAAGGCAGAATTCTTAAAAACAAAACCCCTAATAATTACATCGTCGGATTCTACTATAAGGATCTCATCCTTTTTTTTACCGTCAAGGATGGGAGAATCCTTTCCTATCAAAACTATGGGCTTTTTAATGATAAGATTAATCGCCGTATATTCTCCCCCTATAACCTCAACCGTATCGTGAGCTTTGGCTTTATTAACAGCATCGTATAAATCTTTATATTCACAGGTGCCGCAAACCCTTATAAGGGATATAAGTAAGATCATCTACCCGAATGTCTCCTTGTATAATCTATTACCTCCGCCCAATTCATAATCTTTCCACCGTTTTCCTTAAAAAACTTATCCGCATCATCGGGGTTTTCAAAAGCGACAATGTTGTATGCCATAGGGGATCTAACGTTGTCGTTTAGAATATAAAAGGACCTTGTCGCGTCTATCAGCTTACCGGTTTTGTAATCTACTACAAGGAAGTTTTTAACTTCGTCATCCCTAATATTCCTCTCAAAGATGAAACTAACCATACAGCCTACGTCGTCAAACTTATACACCCTTCCTGTTTTTAGGACAATTTCCGCCCCGAACTTTGGATCGGATATGAGCATTTTACAGTAATCGCAGGTATCCTTCCCAAATTTTATAGGTTCCGGTTTTGGGGAGCAGGAGATTAGGGCGAGGAAGATCAAAATCTTCTTTATGTTCTTCATGCTTTCGCTGGTTTTATTCTAAAGGAGAAAACGATACCAACAAAGGATAACAGGGCGGCCAAAAGCAAAAGTAGTGTGCCAACATTTGGATAAGCGTAAATGGTTATGGTTGAGATCCTCTTTATTCCGATCATAGTTAGGGTTTGGGGTTCTATAGCCAAGGGCGCCTTTGGGTTAACGTTATGCCCGTACCTATAAAGCCAAAGGTAGAAATCAATGAGTCCAATTATCCCCAACAGGGCAAAAAGGACAAACCAAGCCAAAGCAAGGATCCTATTTCCCAAAACCGCGACTATTATCGCAAAAAGCCCAAGGATCATTAAAATCACGGGAATTATCTTAAGCTCGGGAAACGATTTTAGATCAAGGGGTGCAAGTCCGGTATAGTGGTTTAGGGTGTTTATGCTGTTAATGTCTCCCGCAAATTTGTTTGCGTATATATGAAAGTGCAAACCTTCGGGGTATAAAGGGAGAACTATAAAGTAAGACCAAAGAGGGAAGAGGATGGAAGATAGAACCAAAATCCCTGCAATCCCGAATAAGATCTTGCATAAATTGTTACATTTCATAAAGGCGGAGGGAGGTCAAAGCCTCCCCCCGCAAGGTTAATTATAACTGCTTACCCGTTCCCCACTTTAGCGATACGTTCGCGTTTGCGGGAGAAACCCTGACGTAACCCTGCATCTCCTGATGTAGGGGTGAGCAGAAGTCCGTGCAATAGAAAGGATATACTCCGGGCTCCTTGGGAACCCACTTCAGGGTCCTCGTTTCACCCGGCATTATGAGAATATTCGCATTTTCGGCACCAAAGAGCGCAAACCCATGCGGTATATCGTACTCCTGCTCAAGGTTCGTGATATGGAAGTATACGGTATCTCCAACCTTTATACCCTCAATGTTGTCAGGTGTAAAGTGGGATCTAATCGCGGACATATATACGTGGACTATGTTACCCTTTCTTTCAACCCTTGTTTCAGCCTCACTCTTAACCGCGTAAGGGTGTTCGTTCTCCCTAAGATCGTAGTATTGGAGGGTCTTTCCTTTTATAACATCCGCGTGTATTCCATTCGCGTAGTGGGGTTCTCCGAGGGTGGGGAAGTCCAAGAGCATTCTCATCTTTTCACCCGAGATATCTATAAGCTGGGCGGATTGATGGAGCTCGGGTCCGACGGGCAGGTACCTATCCTTCGTGATCTTGTTCATAGCAAGGAGATACTTACCCCAAGGCTTCCTTGAATCTCCGCCGGGGATCATAAGGTGCCCGATGTTATAATAAACCTGTATCCTATCAACAACTTGGCAGTTCTTAAGATCCGTCTTTATAACCTCGGAGCTTACGAAGCAGGATGTATAACCGTATCCCTTCCCGTCAAACTCCGTGTGCAAAGGTCCGAGGCAAGCCTTCGGAACCAAGCAGTGATTCACCGCCTCAAACTTTAGGACGGGTATCCCGAAAATTTCCTTTTCAAACTCCTTGTTCTCTATAGCCTTCATCATCTTGCTGAAGGAGTGTATTGGTAGATCCGCGGAGAGCTTACCACCAGCGACTATGTACTCTCCCGTTGGATCAACGTCAACACCATGTGGGGATTTAGGGGTAGGTAGGTAATATGCTACACCCGGGCAATCTTGGGGTGTTAGTATGGTAACTTCCTTCTCAACCCTTGAAACTGCCATATGTTTCTTTTCGTCATAATAGTTGTGGTAGTAAGTTGCGGGGAACTTCTTACCCTTTCCTTGAGCTATGCATTCCTCCGCCTTCTTCCAGTTTACCGCAAGGATATAATCCTTGTCGTTTTGTGATGCGTTGGTTTCAAGTTGGGTGTTTGCTTCCTCCGTATTGTAAGATGTGAAGAAGCACCAACCGTGAGAGGGTCCCTTACCGCAGTGGGCGAGGTCATAATCAAAACCGGGGACAAGGAGCTGGAAGCCTATGGACATTCTATCTTCTCCCTTGTAATTCGGGTCGTTATTCACCTTTATGAAGGTTATGGTTCCCCTGAAGTTATCCTTGTAGGATGCTATGGGTACATCCTTGAATTTGCCCGTCGTAACATCTATAGGCACGGAAAACCTGGTACCCGTAACGACATACTCGGTATTCTGGGTTATGAAGGGGGATGAGTGGTTACCAGCGGAGTTTGGGATCTCAATGATCTCGGCGGTTTCAAATCTTCTCAGATCTATCCTCGCCACGCGCGGTGTGTTGTTCTCGTTTGCGAAAACCCACCTACCATCGGGAACACCGTCGGTTTGAGATAGTTCGGGGTGATGGAGATCACCCCAGGGTACGAAGCCATGGCTCGTCATTAGGAAATTCTTTGTCTCCTCGGAATATCCGTATCCGTTCCTTGGATACTGTGAGAATACGGGTATGACCTTCAGGAGCCTACCCGATGGAAGGCCGTAGACTAAAAGCTGACCATCAAATCCACCGGATACGAAAGCGTAAAACTCGTCGTACTGACCGGGGGGTACGTATACCGCCCTCGCCGCGTCCTCGGAACCTACCGTGGCCTTTTTTGGGGGGCATCCCATAAATAGGATGCCAAACCCCACACCTAACAGCGCGCCTCCAATCAAAAATGCCCGTTTCATAGCTTTCATTTTTGCGAATCAACAAACCTTAAATATTCAAGTATAGCCCTCGCCTCGGTTGTATCCTTAACCTGCGCCACCATCTGGGTTAGGTACTCCGCCAAAAGCTCCTTTGCTATGGGATCCTTTTTCGTCATCTCCTCGGGGTTTAGGATCATATTCATTATCCATTCTGGTGTCCTCCTTTGCGTTACACCCTTCAAAGCGGGACCTACGTATTTTTCTTCAATCTTGTGACAGGCTGAGCACTTAATTTTAAACAGATCTTCACCCTTCTTTACCAAATTCATATCTATCTGAGGTGAGAGCTTAACCTCCGTTATCGGTCCTATACCCTTGTCTTTTATGGGATCCACCGTCTGGGCTTGTTCGGTTTGTTGGGTTTGAATCCTCTGTTGGGTTTGGGAACCTTGATTCCCGCACCCTATTATTAGGGCGGTTGCAAAGATTAAAGATAATCTAATCATAAGATAATATTTTAAGGGGGTAAAATTTTTTGGTGGGGTTCCCTTGGGGTAAGCGGTTTTTATTCTCATAGCAAGATAATATTATAAGGGTGTCAGATTATCTTAAACCCGAAACCCAAAACTCCCCAACATTCTGCCTATATTGTATAGCTTCCGCCAAGTGTTGGATCTGTATATCCTTAAATCCCTCAAGGTCCGCAATTGTCCTTGCAACCTTTAGGATCCTCGTTATTCCCCTCGTGGAAAGTCCCAACCTCTCGGATGCAACTTTAAGCATATTTTCCGCCTCGTGTGAGATCTTGCAGTATTCCCTTATCATCTTCGGTGTCATTTTGGAATTCGTGTAAATTTTCGACCCTTCAAATCTTTTCCTCTGAATTTCCCTCGCAACTTTCACCCTATCCCTCATCACCTTTGAGCTCTCCCCCTTCTTCCCCTTAAACTCCTCGTATGTCAAGGGTTGAACGTTTATGAAGATATCTATCCTGTCAAGCAAAGGACCCGAGATCCTTGATTGGTACTTTGTTATTGCGGATACGGTGCAGGTGCAGGGTTTATTTTTGTCTCCGAAGTGCCCGCATGGGCAAGGGTTCATGGCGGATACAAGCATAAAGTTTGCGGGAAAAATCGCGCTACCCCTAGCCCTACTTATCCTGACAAACCCATCCTCCAAAGGTTGCCTTAAAGCCTCCAAAGCTTGCCTGTTGAACTCCGGAAGCTCGTCTAAGAAAAGGACACCGTTGTGCGCGAGGCTAACCTCCCCGGGTTTTGGAACGCTACCCCCTCCTATGAGCGCCACATCCGAAACCGTATGATGTGGAGCCCTAAAGGGCCTTGTAGTTATTAAACCAGAACCCGGAGGTAAAAGCCCCGCAACGGAATATATTTTCGTAGTTTCTATAGCTTCCTCCTCGGACATCTCGGGTAATATGGTTGGGATCCTCCTCGCGATCATGGTCTTCCCACCGCCCGGGGGTCCAACCATGAGGATGTTATGCCCACCCGCGACCGCAATTTCGCAAGCCCTCTTCACGTACTCCATCCCCCTAACATCCTCCATATCCACATCATAATTCTCCTCAAGGGAAAACCCGTTATACCTTGCGGGTTCAACCTTTAAGTTTCCCAAGAGAAAATCCACCACCTCCTTTAAACTACTTAAACCATAAACCTCAAGATCCTTTATTATGGCACCCTCAAGGGCATTCTGCGAAGGTACAACTAGCCTTAGGTTTTCCTCCTTGGCGAGGATCGCGGCGGGCAAAACCCCGGGCACTTTCCTAAGGTTCCCATCAAGGGAAAGCTCCCCAAGAAATAGATAGTTTAAAAGTTTTTCACGAGGTATATATCCGAATGAAGAAAGGACCGCAACGGCTATAGGTAGATCCAAAAGGGAACCTTCTTTCTTTATATCCGCTGGAGCCAAATTAACCCTTATTTTTCCTGGGGGAAAGGAAAATCCGGAATTTTTTATTGCGGAATGTATCCTCTCTTTACTCTCCTTAACCTCCGCATCCGGAAGCCCAACTATTATAAACTGAGGAACACCCTTGGTAAAATCCACCTCCACTTCAACCTTTATAGCATCCACACCCCAATATATGGCGGAATATGTCTTTGAAACCATAATGGGAATTTTAACGGCTTTTAAAAAGATTTAACCAATCATCAACACTTAAATTTTCGGGTCTAAGATCCTTAAAATCTTCGGGCACTTTTGGGTCAATGTTTCTCATCTTCTTTCTCCTTTCCGAGAAGAATTTATTCAGAAACCTTAAAAACTCTTCGCAGTTTATCCAAAAATTCTCAGGCTTCGGTTTTAGGGATAGAAGGGAGGAATGAACCTTCGGGACAGGGGAAAACGCCCTGTTTGGGATATTGAAGGGCCTTGAAATTTCAAAGAGGGCGTTCATCAAAACCGTGAAGGAGGAGTATTTTTTTGTGTTGGGTTTTGCAAGGAGCTTTTCCGCAACCTCAAGCTGTAAAATCAAGTTTATGTCCGAATAGAGTACCCTTTCCGAGCAAACCTTAAGTAAGATCATATGGGTTATATGATAGGGGACGCTGGAGAAGAACCTGACAGGAGGAGAAATTCCCCTTAACTCCAATTCCCTTTTAATTTCCACATTCAAATAATCCCCGCATATCACGTCAACACCCTTGGATCTTAGGTATCCACAAAAAAATTCATCTATCTCTATACCCAAAACCCTCCCACCTTTATTTAAAATTTCAAAGGTTATGCTCCCCATCCCTGGACCCACCTCAACGAAAAGATCCCCCTCCTTTACCTGCAAATGATCAACTATCCTCCCGATAAAACCCTTATCTTTCAGGAAAACCTGACTATGCTTCACTAATTTGGGGAAATCTTAAGGGTTATCAAACCCCCCTGTCCGAAAGCCAAAGCAACTATGTTTTCATAAACCGCTATGTCGTAAAGGAAAAGGTTGTTGGAGTAATATCCAAAAACCGTCGGGGATGCGGGGTTTGTTAAAATATACGTTATAAGTCCCCCATTTCCAAGGGATGCAAATAGATACCTGTTGTAGATCACCACCCTTGATGCGGGCTTTTCCGTCTTTATTTCTCCCACTAAGGGATTTTGGGAGGCGGTATTTAAGATCTTTATACCACCCATACCCGATGCGATATAAATATAGGAGCCGTAGGGGACCGCATCCAAGACAGGACTTCCATCTGGCAATCTGTATTCGTAAACCTTTTTTATAGAATTTCCCTCAACCTTAAGGATGATAAGTCCTTCCGCTCCCAAAGAAACGATAACGTAAGGATAAGATGGGTACATTGAAAGGGCCGAACCTGCGGAAAAAACCAAATTTGCAAAGTTCTGCGGGGATTTTGGATCTGTAAGGTCGTAAATTTCCAATCCTAAGCTCGTCAATACGAAAAGGTAGTTTGATGAAATTCCCAAGGAAACTATTCTTCCTCCCGTTGGTATTGAGGTTGCAACTTTCCCATCGGTAAAGCTAACCACGTTTATCTCCGGTCCAGATGGGGCGTTTACTCCAACATAAAAGAAACCCTTGTAATACGCGGTTCCAACGGGCCTTGTTCCCGTTCGGAATTCAACAAGCTGTATTCCTTTAACGGAGTCCCTGAGGTTGTAAATGTTTAGGATTTTGACTCCATCCTGGGTTGAAGCAAAGAGGAAACCCCCGTATGCATAAGCCCCCCAAACCTCATTAAACATCCAAGAGCCAAGTTTTTTAAAGCTGTATATCTCCTCACCCGCCTGGGAAAGTAAAAATATTATCATCTAAGAAGGTAAGAAACTATATCCGCAACCCTCTCGGAGTATCCCCATTCGTTATCGTACCAACCAAAAACTTTGTAGTAATTTTCCACCTTCTTCGTCAGGGGTAAATCTATTATCACCGTCCTCTTATCCCCTATAAAATCGCTTGAAACGAGCTCATCGTTGGTATATCCAAGCAAACCTTTAAGCTCCCCCTCGCTCGCCTTAATAAAAGCTTGGTTTATCTCATCAACTGAAACTTCCCTTTCAAGCTCTACGGAAAAGTCAATTAATGAAGGGACAGCAACTGGAACCCTTAGGGCTATGGCGTCAAGCTTACCCTTTAGCTCGGGGTATATTTCAAATATTGTTTTGGCTGCACCCGTTGATGTCGGAATTATGTTTAAAAGGGCGTTCCTCGCCCTCCTCAGATCCTTATGAGGGGCATCGTGGAGCCTCTGGTCGTTGGTGTACCCGTGTACAGTCGACATCAAACCCTTCCTTATACCAAAGTTCTCGTGAAGAACCTTTACCATCAGGGCGAAGGCGTTGGTAGTGCATGACGCCGCGGAAATTAACTTGTGTTTTTCCTTATCTATCTTTGTATGGTTTATCCCATAAACCACCGTTATGTTCGCCTTACCCTTTGCTGGAGCGGTGATTATCACGTTCCTTGCTCCCACCTCTATGTGCTTATAAGCCTTCTCGTACTCCGTAAATTTACCCGAAGATTCTATAACTATATCAACCCCCAGATCCTTCCACGAAATTTTTGATATATCCGGCTCGGAAAGTACCTTTACGGATCTTCCGTTTACCTTTATCTCGCTTTCGGAAAAGGAAACATCCGCGTTGAACTTCCCATATACGCTATCGTACTTAAGGAGGTGCGCCAAGGTTTTGGCATCCGTAATGTCGTTTATGTAATCAACGAAGATACCCCTCTCGTATAGGATCTTAAAAACCTGTCTTCCTATCCTTCCAAAACCGTTTATCGCTATACCCATTACTCCTCCTCCTCTATTGAGACTATATCCTCTTCCACCTTCTCAACAAGGTTCTTCAGATCCTCGCGAGCCTTATTTAATATCTTCTTACCTTCCCTCTTGAGCCTGTCCCTCACTTCCTCTCCCGTGTAAGGCGTAAATAGTAGGACGAGGGCTCCACCTATCACCATACCACTTAGAAAAGCCATTAATGTTCCCGTTTTCTTGCTCATAAGTTTGGTATTTTAAGGTTGAAACCGCTTTAGAATTTTTATTGTGATACTCCTTTTAATTCCCGAGGGTGGCTATGTGGAATATAAAACCGTTGTAAGAACCGTTGGAATTTTGCCCGACGAGATAAGAGGAATAAGCAGGGAGATAGGGGGCAAGTTTGAGTATAGGGATGGGAAAGTTGAGGGTTCCTTGGAAATACCAGTTTCATCCTTTAGGTCTGAAAACTCTTCAAGGGACAGGGATGTGGCGAAGATATTGAAGTATAAAGAATATCCTAAGATAAGGGTTAGGGTTTTGGAAGTAAAAAAGGAGGACGCGGAGGGAGCCCTGAAAGGGGAGGTGAATAAGGCAAAGGTGAGGGTTGAAATTTTCGCGGCGGGAAGAGCGAAGGATTATGAAACTCTTGCACAATTTAGCAAAGTTGGGGAGGATAAGATAAAAGTGAGACTTAAAGTTAATGCAAAATTTACGGACTTTGGGATAGAGCCCCCAAGTCTGGGTGTCTTTATAAAGCGTGCCCCAGACGAGCTTGAACTTTCGGGTGAGATCACCTTTAGAATAGAAAAGAAGGAGGGATAATATGCTATTGGCTTTAGTTTTAGCGGATGCGGGGGAAGGGTCCTTAATATACAATATACATAAATTTGGTGGGTATTCCACGCTTGCCCTTTCCTTAGCTAATACCGCTTTGGGTTGGAAGATCTTAAACGATTACGAGAACGGCAAGAACCCGGGTGATAATTTAATAAAAGCGCATAGGATATTGGGATATACCACCCTAACATTTGCGACAACCACCACGGTTTTGGGTTATGTGAATTTCTGGAAGATGAGGAAGGAGGAGGTGGGGAGAAAAAAGAGGCTTATTCATGGCGCACTTTCCACATTTACAACCGCGAGCTTCTTAACCGCTGGATTTTTGGCAAGGAGAGGGGATTATAAAAACCATAGGACCGCAGCGATTTTGGCGACGGGTGGAACTTTAGCTACCGTATTTTGGATAATATGGTAAGGGCACTTTTAATTTTCGGAATTTTACTAATTTCATGCAAAAAGGAGACCACCCCAACCGGACCAGATACGGGGGGGAGTATAGATTACGACAGGGATATACAGCCTATATGGAACAGGAGCTGCACGAGCTGTCACAGCGGAAGCTCTCCAAGCGGTGGTTTGGACTTAAGCGCGGGTGTAAGCTACTCAAATCTTGTGAATGTAATATCTCCAAATTATAACGTTTGGAGGGTGAGGAGCGGAAAACCGGACAGCTCGGTTCTTTACCATAAGATAATAGACTCTAGAATATATGGAAGGAAGATGCCACCGGGCGGTAGTCTATCAAACGACGAGATAAATTTAATAAGAAGGTGGATAGAGGAGCTCAAGGATACGATAATAAGACCTTCCCTATCAACATCTGGGAACGATCTCTCCTTAAAGATAGACTACCAAAGGCAAATACAGCCCATATGGAACAGCAGGTGTGTAAGCTGTCACAGTGGAAGCTTCCCGGCTGGAGGTTTAAACTTAAGTTCGGGTGTTAGTTATTCTCAGATAGTTAATGTAATATCTCCAAATTATGGGGTTTGGAGGGTTAGGAGGGGAAAACCGGACAGCTCGGTTCTCTTTCACAAGATAATAAACACCCGTATTTACGGGGGTAGGATGCCACCCAGCGGAAAACTTTCCGAAAACGAGATAATGTTGATAGAGAAATGGATCAGGGAGCTTTAGGACAACCATCTTTGAACGGTCTAACTGAACTTTTTCAAACTCTTTGAGGTTTACTATGGCAAGGTATAAAAAACAAACAGACCCAAGAGCAGAAACGGTTCTAACACTGGTTGAAAAGGGAAATTACGAAAAGCTCATAGGAGTAGTGCAGGATTTACCAAAACCGGAAGAGGTCCGAGATTTTCTTCAAGAAACACTCCAAATAACCAATAAAAACTACCATAGACTTATACTTGTTGAGGAAGTTGGCGATTATAAATTGTTTGTAGAAATAACCCAAGAAGCAATGAAGGGCGATTATGATTTTATCGTTTGGAGGTTTTCCCCTACATATAACCCAATTATAAAGAGGCCATCTCACAACGATATAGCGGAGGTATTTCTTAAGCTAAGAACTATGCATCCAGACATAGAAGAATACCTAATAAATGCCTGCTTTAGACTTTTGAGGGATAGGCTGTCGGTTGAGAATGTAATGAGTAGATACTTTGAGAAACTTTCAGAGGAATTAAAAAAAGAGCTTGAAAAGTTCTTGCACACGCTTAAGTGGATAGGGTTGCAGGAAGACGCCAACTACCCACCTCCAAAGCTAGGTTCCAAGATGGTCTTGGCAGTTTTAGCACTAATAGAGGCTGGTTTTGAGCCAAAGGATATTAGGAGGGTTATACGCTTTTGAAAAATGAGAGAGATCACGGAAAAAGAATATTTGGATTTCATTGAGAAAAATAAATTTGTTGAAATAGGAAAGGAAAAAATAAGCTTGGAGCCTATAAGGGTAGAACGCTTTGAGCCAAAAGATGATGAGATCACCGCAACAAATACTACCGTGTGGAGTTTCCCAAAGAGGGGCGCATGGGCAACCCACAAAGGGGATTACAGAGGAAACTGGCCTCCACAAATTCCAAGGGTTTTAATAGAAAGGTATTCAAAAGAGGGAGATATTGTTCTTGACCCTATGGCTGGTTCTGGGACTACATGCATAGAGGCGGTTTTACTCGGTAGAAACTGCATTGCGGTGGATTTAAACTTGCAATCCGCTATTCTGACCTACCACCGGCTATATTGGCTTGTTAAAGCCTTTGAAGAACAAAAAGCTAAGCCCTTACTGTTTGGGAACGACCAAAGGAAATTGGGGAACTTTAGGGTTTTCCACGGAGATGCAAGAAATTTAGAAAATCTACAGGACGAAAGCATAGACCTGATCCTCACCCATCCACCATACTTAAACATAGTGGGCTACAACAAAGGGAAAATAGAGGGGGACCTATCGGGGACAAGAAAGCTGGAAGAGTATTTAAGAATGCTAAGGGATGTTCTAAAGGAGTGTTATAGAGTGCTAAAGAAGGAAAAAGTTTTCGGCATTTTGCTGGGAGACACGAGAAGCGAAAGGCATTATATCCCTATAACCACATACGCCCTTCTTTTAGCCCTTGATGTGGGCTTTGTGTTAAAGGAAGAAGTAATAAAAGTCCAGCATAAGATGAAGACAACCCGGGAGGTGTGGAACAAGAAAAAAGAGAGGGATTTTCTACTCATAGAGCACGAAAAACTTTTTATATTGGAAAAATTGCCAGAAAATAAAAGCTTTAAATACAGCAAAAAACAGCCTTTTTTTGAGTTCAAACTTTAGCTATATACCCAATGCTCCCTCCTTGACGGAGCTATAAAGATAAAAGACCTAGCAAGCAGGGCTAAATAGTTTTGCTACCCAGCGGTTGTCATCACAGACCCATATGGAATATATTCTTAATAAAACACCCGTATTTACGGGGGTAGGATGCCACCCAGCGGAAAACTTTCCGAAAACGAGATAATATTAGGGAGCTTTAGTTCAACTTTAAAATACTTTATATGAAGAAGGTGATTTTGAAGGTCAAAGGGATGAGTTGTATGGGTTGCACCGCAAAGGTAAAGAAGGCGATAGAAAAGGAGGGAGGAAGGGAGGTTAAGGTTTCATTGGAGGAAGGTAAGGCGGAGTTTTTTTTGGAGAACGGGAACCTTCAGAATATCCTAAGATCCCTTGAGATGCTTGGATATCCCGCCGATGTTGAGCAAATCATCGGTTAAAGTTGAGATCCTTTTTTGGGAAGGTTGTCCATCTTATCCTAAAGCGATTGAGAGATTAAGGAAAGTACTTGAGGAACTTGGGATTAATTACGAGCTGGAGCTTATAAGAGTTGAAAGCGAAGAAGAGGCTCAAAGGTTTGAATTTCCCGGTTCTCCAACCATAAGGATAAACGGTGAGGATATACAACCTGAGATGGCAAAACCACCGTATTCCTTAAGCTGTAGGCTTTACATAATAGATGGAAGGTATTTACCCGCACCAACGGAGGATTACATAAAAA
>Ga0272445_1000254_pt1 | contig 52224 bp, 51 predicted proteins | sample YNPCB0031_FD_194404 | JGI IMG/M metagenome (GOLD analysis project Ga0272445, IMG submission 194404) | Hot spring sediment microbial communities from Yellowstone National Park, WY, United States - YNP-CB-003-1 | ecosystem: Environmental > Aquatic > Thermal springs > Hot (42-90C) > Sediment... | reverse complement strand
GCAACAAACATTCAAGACCTAACCAACTCAAAAACAATAGAGAACCTCTCAAAAAGAAACTACAAATCCAACATAAAACAAACAAATACATAACATGACAATAGTAAAAAATTTTAGCGAAATACTATAGTCGAGGTGGTTTCAAAATATTTAAGTTTATCATATTCCATACCTCATATGTATTATTATGCATGTGAATGTTATGATTGCTTGGAACATTATGGCTAGTCTCTCGTATCTTATTATTGCTCTTCTGAATGTTTTAAGCCATGAGTTGAATCTCTCTACGGCTGACCTCATTACTTTATATTCCTCCTCATCATATGGTATTTGCCTCCTCCCATTCCTAGGGTTTACAGGTATATTTGCCTTGACCCCATCCTTCTCCAACCTATCCCTTACCTCATATGTATCGTATGCTGAATCTCCATAAAACTCTTCAGGCTTATTCTTCATCTTATCGTAAACAGGGTTGAACATCTTGGAGTCGTGGGTGTTTCCTGGACTGAGCGCTACGGCTATGGGTTTTGATTCCTCATCAACTATTACGTGTATCTTCGTCCCCTTCCTATGCTTGAATCCATCATATCCTACCTCCTCACCCCCCTTTAGCCTCTACTGTTGTGCTATCTATTACTACACGTTTACCTCATGGATGTTAGGAACTCAATTATCTTATCCCATACTCCAGCCTCCTGAAGTCTTCTAAGTAATCTCCATGCAGTTACGTATGACCCATATTTTCTAGGCATTTCACGCCACCTACAGCCAGTAGTAACAACATACAATATGCCGTTAATCAACGATCTATCATCACTTAAAGCCCTCCTACCCCTCTTAGGCTTAGGCGGGAGGAAAGATGAAATGATGCCCCACTCCTCATCACTCAACTCACGAAACTCCATAAACAAAATAAGCAACAGAAAAATTAAATATTTTGAAACCACCTCGTCAAATAAACTTAAGCTTTTCTCGAAAGCAGCTTAAACCTGATAGAGAGAATAGTACAGTTAAGGATGAATGTTGTGAGGAGTATACAGAAAATCTTCTAAAATGATAATGCTGAACGAAACATGGATAGATAGAAGAGTTAAAGCAAAAGAATTCATAGAGAATACAATACCAATAATAGAGGTAATAAAACATGCTTAAGTTTACAAAGCGTCTTGAAGACAAGATAAATTTATAATTTCATAAAAGAAATTATAAATTTATGGATTGGCAAAGAGGTAATATAGTTATTAAACTTAGTGGACATGTATATTTTTCTAATTTAAATTTCGACCTGCTAAGAAGACTTATAACTGTTATCTTAGAGGTTAAAAGTAGAGGATGTAAAATTGGCTTGGTAACTGGAGGAGGAAGTATTGCAAGAAACTATATTAAAATATTAAAAAATTTCGGATTATCTGAGAGTATCTGTGATTTGATTGGTATTGAAGTATCTAGATTAAATGCTAAACTAATCGCTAATATTTTAGGAGAAGAATGTCATATGAACATACCGAGTAGTTATGATGAGCTTATTAAGGTAGTTATGGATAGTAGAAATAAAATAGTAATTACTGGTGGCTTACAACCGGGTCAATCAACAAATGCTGTAGCAGCATTGCTTGCTGAAACTATGAAAGCAAGAATTTTAATCATAACCACAGATGTTGATGGCGTATATGATAGGGATCCGAAGAAGGACCCTAATGCTAAATTTATTAGTGAAATAAGTATAACTGAGTTGATGAAAATTTTAGATGTTACTCATCAAGCTGGGGAATATGGATTATTTGATATTTTATCTTTAGTATTACTGAAAAGATTAGGAATACCCATTTATGTAATTAATGGCCACGAGCCAGAAAACATATTAAGAGCAATTACAGGCAAACATGTTGGCACATTAATTAAACCTGGAAAGTAAATTATGTCAATAATAAGGAATTGCTCTTTAGTAAGATTTTGTGGATTCTTTTTATGATGTTTTAAGTTTTCTAGTGGATTTGTTTAGGACTTTTGGGGTTGTTGGTGTTTATTGTTATGGATGTAGTTCTAGATCGCGGCTATCCTAGAGGAATATGTAAAGATTATTTGAAACTATATCTGGAAGCATTAGATATGTAGGAATCAAAAGTAACAAACCAATACAGCAATAATGGAAATCATAAAACAAACCATACAATAACAGCCACAACATTTTTAATAAAGTTTATTTTAATCGTCAAGAAATAGTTTTCCAGTTTAGTTGACTACTAATTGCTTTTAGATGAATCTTTGACAGACTCATTCACTAAGCCAAGTTCACAATTATAATCTTAAAAACTCTAAGCTTAAAGAAGGCTCATTTAATAAGCCATCCATCATAACATGTACTAAACTAGGGAATAATACTTAACAGCAAACACATGGATAGACGCTAGTCGTTTACTATGCGATTTATCACTAAGTTGTTATACTAGCTTGGTGATAACTTAGATGTTCACGCCCTACAATTATTTTTTTAAATTTAGAACCCAATCGAACACTTACTATGTAAGCACGCCCTCTTCTTCCTATAATTGTACCTATCTTACCATGATATCGTCTATGCGGTGCTCCCTTATGGATAGAAGGATCTATATTAATTATTACTTTATCGCCAATATTGTAGTTGACTAAGTATGTGCTAAGACCCCTTAGCCCACGTTGACGTGGATGTTTCGATAGTAAAGAACGGGAGCGGGAACGATATCCAAGAGACCTCTTAACCATGTTAAACCACTAACCAAAAACACTGTAAGTTATTTAAATATTATCCTTAAATGTGATGAACTTAGTAACTTAGACCTCTTTATGTCTAACTTTATTCCATACCTAGTGGTTACGAACAGCTCTGCATAATTGCTAGCTTGTAGGTTCTAGCTAAGCTTACTAACTCTGATATTGAAACATTTTAGTAGTTAAAATAGTTTAATTCCTATCAACATAGACATTAACAATCAAGTGAAACTGAATATTCATTGCTTATTGTCACATTATTTCTTTACAAGCTTTGTGACTTAATTCTCAATAATATAACTAACTGATAATAGATGGTCCTCATAAAATCAACGATATTTGGAAGCTTCCACAGAATATTACCATCATAATAACTACTTAGAAGATAAGCTTAAGTTGTCACGTCTCAGATCATAATGAGTAAATTTAAATACAAGAATTTACTTTAAATATTTGGTGGTTTTTTGAGGAAGATATTAAAAAGCGAAGAAGTAACATTAGCTCATGCTAAAAAAGTCCTTGAAGAAATATCAGAAAATTCAGAATTAGACTATATGCAGCAAATAACCCTAGATTACGTATCTAAATTCCTTAAGATTGACTTTAAAAGTGCTGAAGATCTCTTAAGTAAGTTAATTAAAGAGTTTAACCTTGAACGTCACATCGCCGTACAAATTGTTAATATTTTACCTAAAACTATTGAAGAACTAAGAACTATTACTCAACAAAGCAAAAAAGTTAAAGATGATGATTTAAGTAAGATTTTACAGAAAGTTCTCGAGGTAATATCAGCCTAAAATAGTAAGTGGAATTTATGAAAGGACAAAGGATATATGAAGACTATGCTTATGTATTGGATCATTTACCTCAAGGCTATACTTTAGATTTTAAGATTCTTAGACGAGGAGAATCGATCGTGCAAGTTATTGGTGAAAATTACTTCATCCTACTAGAGCTTATAGCTAAACCAGAAGCTGTATTTTCAATAGGAGAGAGGGTATATATTGGTAAAGAGGGCAGAAATAAAATTTCACGTGTTAAAAGAAGAATAAGTTATAATGATTTAACAAGCATCGCCAAAGATAATCTACCGGTTATAGTGGAAAAAATCGTTGAAATGAATGAAAGAAGATTTGTAAACTTCTTTAATGAAGCGGAAGCCATAACTACTAGACTGCATGCTCTTGAACTTCTCCCTAAGATTGGTAAAAAACTTATGTGGTCAATAATTGAAGAAAGAAAGCGGGAACCATTTAAAAGTTTTCAAGATATTAAAGAAAGAGTAGGAATAGATGCGAAAAAAGTTATTACTGAAAGAATTCTAAAGGAAATCTCTGGTAATGAAAAGTACTATCTATTTGTGAAGAAAACTTAAAGTTACTATATATTTTAGTTTATTGTTTGGACTCTAGACTCTTCATTACTATTTGTGATGGAATCGGTATCTTACTTTTACCACGTCTTAAAGCTTCTTTAGCAGCTTCTACATGGGACTTTTTAACTTTCACCATTACTATATTCTGCCCTGCTCTAACACGAGCAGCTAATCCGATCGGTTTTCCAAAGGCTTGACGCATACCATCCTGAATTCTATCAGCACCTGCAAACGCCATCATTTTGTTTTCTCTAATTACTTGATGTGGGTATACAAGCAATTTGAAGTAAAAACTTCCCGAAATTTTATTTGAAAGAGTCTTTACTATCATTACTCTTGCAGATTCAAGCGCATTATGCCTTATCTGTCCATTTTCGAGAGTTTTTATATATAATACGTAATCATACTCTCCATTTGGGTCTCCATCCTCAAACTTCGCAATCTTACATGCAGGTACTCCAGATATAAACTCCCTTCGAGTATATGGTGGAGTATCTATTCGTCTATAACATCTCCCCGGCCTTAATGGCATTTCTCAACACCTTGTTATAATTTATGATATTATATTTAAAGTTTAACATAAAAGCTAAGATTCTTTGCTTAATTCTTCCCTAATCTTTTCCTCTAACGACTTTCTTTTATTTTTATCCTTAATAAAAATTCTAGTAGGCATCCTAACATAAATGCCTAGCCTATGAAATAAACTTAAAAGCTCTTCACCAGTAATACTGGTAGATAGTTTATTATCAATAGCGTACTTTGCAAGTAGAGATAACACATTCCTAGTTTCCAAAGGATATTGTATTAATGCTTGATTAAGAACTGTCTTAGCTCTATCCGTGAGAAATGGAGAAACAATTTTTATAGGATCCTGCAACTTAGAATTAGACTTTAAGCTATCAGCTTCAGCCTTAATCTTATCTGCCAACATTTTGACAAGCCTCTTGCTTCTCAATAATTCAAGATCTTCATCCGCCATTTTGGCACCAGGAAGAATTAACTGTGGCTATTTTTAAATATTTTAGATAGCTAACTAAACAAATTACCATTATGACCTTAAATAATAATTTTAGGCTTTATAGCTTAATTTCAAATCTTGTAAATCTATCCATACAGTAGAGTAGGAAGGATTTAGCAGTAATTCCTAATTCATACCAATTTAAGATAAGAAGCACAGCTATCTATAATTAGGACGTGACAACTTAAGGTTTATATATTCTTGTTTGGTTATTTCATGTTAACTTGACAGTATCGTAGAGGCCCGGTAGAAAGACTTAAATATCTTAAAAACAAGCTCAATAATACCATACTATGAGTTTACTATTGACAGATGGGCGAGAGAATGATTAATATTAAAGATCTCACATCTAGAATTTATAAAATGATTAAAGAATCCTTATTAACGTATTTCAGAACTATTAATAAATTTTCAGTTTTAACGACGTTGACGTTGATACTTATATGCTTAGTATCTATTAATTTGAGAGTCATGAATTTTATTTACGGATTGTATCTTAATGAATATGACCCACATTTTTGGTGGAGATGCACATCATATATATTGGATAAAGGTTTTGGAAGCTGGTTTTCATGGATTGATGATAAATCTTGGTTTCCGTATGGTAGGGATATTTCGCTAACAGCCTATCCTGGTGTACCGTTTACCGGAGCTATACTATATATCATAGCTGGTGCTATTGGAGTCTCCCTATCACTCTACAATTTTCTTTCTCTTGTACCGATTATACTCTCGACAATAGCTGTAATCTTAATTTACTTAATTGTTTGTGATATATTTGATGAAGTTTCAGGTTTAATAGCCGCATTCTTGATGGCTACAAGCTCCCCATATATAATTAGAACAAATATTGGATGGTTTGATACGGAATCCGTCGGCGTATTTGCTTTTCTTCTATCTCTTTTCTTCTTGGTGAAAGCTATAAAGAAGGAATCTGTACTCTATGCTTTTTTTTCCGGTTTAGCTGGGGGGTACATGTCCATAAGTTGGGGTGCTTATGTATACCTATTTAATCTAGTTGCTATATACATGCTTATTTTAACACTTGTAGGTAGAATCAATAAAAACCTTACCAGAGTCTTCACAGCATATGTAGGAATAAGTGTTCTAATTGCTGGTGCAATTCCATATTCAGGTGTTTCAATTATAAAATCTATTGGAGTAATTCCTATGTTAGTAGTATATTTGCTGATTATTCTATCCATCATGGTAAGATCATTATTAAATAGGAAACTAAGCAATTTACTATTTACTATTGTCCTCATACTATTTATTGTGTTGATTTATGTCTTGTACATTACTGGTTATCTTAAACCTCTAACAAGTAGAGTTCTATCTGTTTTAAATCCAGCTTTACGTGGGGGAAATCCATTACTGCAATCTGTTGGTGAACACCTAATTCCATCATGGATAAGCATATATTCAGACTTTAACTCTTTAATAATTCTTGCAGTTGTAGGGCTCTATATCTTACTTAGAAGAAATGGAAATAATGATCTTTTACTTGCTCTATACTTGATGTCTGCGTCGTATGCTACAGCCTCAATGGCTCGGCTTAATGTGCTTGCTTCTCCAGCATTTGCAATGCTTAGTGGTGTATGTGTAAGTTATCTTCTTAAACCATTTATAAAATTGATGAAGACTAGAAGAATTCTAGCTGGAAAACGAAAAGTAAAAACTCAACCACTGGATAAAGCTTATGGTGTAATCATAATATTCCTAATTTTATCTTTAATGTTTTCTCCTTTATCTGGCGGCATTAGAGTATCTGGGATTCCTCAAGAAATTGTTAGTGGGGGACTACATATCTCAGAGAAAGTTTCAGATTGGATGGAGGCTTTGACCTGGATTCGATATAATACTCCTGTAGACTCAGTAATAATAGCATGGTGGGATTATGGATATTGGATAACATCCTATACTAATAGGACAACGTGTGCTGATAATGCTACTCTGAACTCAACACAAATTAAACAAATAGCTAAAATGTTTATGAGCAACGAAATGGAAGCTGTGGAAATAATTAAGAAATTGGTGCAAAATAAACGTTTAGATCGAATATATATACTGATATTTTCTCCTCTCTCAGCAGTATTTCCAAATCAGGGAAGTGGTAAGTATGTTCTGGGCGGTGATGAAGTGAAGTGGTTCTGGATGGCAAGAATAGCTAATTTCAGTATTAGTAATTTAATAGATAGAGACATCGTAAAATCTTTAGAGAATCTTGCTATGCAAGGTTTAAATTTAACACTGCCAGATCGTGAAAGAACATTACTGGGAAAACTGTTAATATATGGTAGCTATGCTGAAAATTATGATTCTAAGTCTGCTACCTGGTATAGTTATGTATTAGCATATCATGGCTATATGACTACACCGATAGTTGCTAATAAACCAACATTCTTCGATCTGGTATACAGATCTTCTAATAGAATGGTTCTAGTTTTCAAGCTAAATTTGAAGGAAACACTATAAATACAATATTTTCCTTCTATACTTGGCATACCTATCTTCCGGGGAAAATTTTGGAGGATGGGGTGAAATTACTTTCCCACCACAGTATGGACATAATTCCTGTTTTAATGTATATTTTCCACATACCATACACTTTTTCAAAAGGGGCATAATACTTAATAAGCCTATGTTACTTACTCTGCTTAATTCTTACAAATATCCCTACTCCACCACTTTTTTTTATAGTATTTATTGCTGTATTGACTATTTTTGACAGAACTTCCTCAGCCTCTTTATAACTTTGTGCTTTCACATCTAACCTATATTTTGGTGCCCCCAGAGCAAAAATGTTAACTTTAACATTGTCATACTTTTTTGCTTCCTCCTCAGCATTAATTAGCGCCTCTTTAATTACATTTATTCCATTCGGTCTATTAGATGATAATTGTAAAACCCCATAAACATGTACTTCAGGAAGCTTTATATTATCTCTCGCTACACTAATTATTACAGGAATTAACTGTCTTGGGGTTCCAATTTTTTCTAATTCGTTTTCTGCTTGTTCATTAGTGGCTTTCTCAAAACCGCTAAGTAAGTCACCATAGTTTTCAATAAATAACTTAGATATGATAGAATATACTTCTTGAAAATCTTTACCTATGCGTTGAGCAACGATTTCGACCAGCTTCTTTCCTTTTTGGTTTCTCTTCCACTGAGTCATTTTTTCTTTTCTTTCAGTACTTGTCACTCTTCTTAATGATAGAAAAATATTCCCGTTCTTCACATCAATAACCTTAAAAACTGCTTTTTGTTTTTCTTTAATATAGTCTCTTATATTGTGCACCCATGTTGATGATACTTCACTTATATGTATGTACGCCTCAATACCGTTATACTCATCAAGAATGACATATGCCCCTGTAGGTACTATTGATTTTACGGTACCGATAACAACTTCATTAGGTTTCGGTAACTTTTTTTCATTCATGTTATTCATCCTAGTCTCATGAATCCAATTCCTTAATTATCTCTGCCTCTATTTTCCCTTTACCCCCACTTGGCTTTAAAAGTACTTTTCCACATATTAAACAGTTAACAACTGTTTTAGCATGACTGAAAACTACTTGCTCATTTGAGCAATCAGGACATCTTACTTTTAGAAATCTACTCTTGGGTTTTGGTATTAGCTCCATCTTCTTCTTCATCAAACTACCTCTAGCTTTTTAAGTCTTATTCCTACTCTTTGGTGTTGATAGCCACATTTTCTACAAGTAGTTTTTACTGCCTGTTTCTTAGTTACTTTAGCAAAACGTTTTTGAACCGGCTTCCTCGAGCTTCCATATCCTTTCTTCTTCCTAGTATATCTTCTAGTTCCTTCAGCTAATGCCCGCTCCCTTCCCTTCTTATATAATGATACTGTATGTATTGTATGCGTTCTACATCTTGGACAGTAGGTGCTTATTTCTTTTGGTATCTTCATGTTCCTCCCCGAATATATGCCTAAGTTGAAGGAGTCTAATAAATTTAACCTTTAACTTGAATTAGTGGAGCTGCTAATATTAAAAATTTATGGAGGTTCCAGCATACCTGGCAACTCAACATATTTTATTCAACCCCCTAAGTTACTACATCCGCTCTAGGTGATATTGTGGTGTTATATTTAAGTTGTTTTATGTTATTTATAATTCTACTTTGTAAAAATTTGCTACTGTAGTTCTAGACATTTTAATGTTTTCAATACATTTTATTGTATGATGATCATTAAGTCTACTTCTTCTCCTACTGGAAGAGAAAGATATCAGGTGTTATTCTTGGTGGATCTAAAACAAGTGTGTAGACTACAATAGGTTCATCTGGTAAGCCTAAAGACCTTCATTCATAAATAGAGACGAATTCTAAATGGAAACCAATAAAGTAGGTCTCTACTTAAGTATTATACAAATACCTTTTTGAGACAATATTGTAGCATTACGTCTTGGTATTGCAGCTACATCTTCTACTTTATAGGGTCCATATGTTTTGAGATCAATTCCTAAGAATTGTGGAATACTATCTAGAAATCTAACAGTAGTTAGCTCTTTATCTCCAACATCAATTTTAACTTGTTCTTCAAGATTTATAAATTCTGCTTTTAACTTATCAAGTATTTCTAAGTAGAATTCCTTTTCAAACACCGATACAGCATCAACATTTAACTTTTCCTCATCTATAATTTCTAAGAAAGCCTTATCTCTTCTAAACCTGTAAAAATTATTTAAAATCTTTACTGCCAAGCTTATTTCTTCAATGATAAGATTCCGTTGCAGCTCAGTAGTATTCAAGTCGTTTATTTTTAATGAGTTAGTTTTTAGGTAATTAATTATATGTTCTAGCAACTCATTCTCTACTTTACTGATTTCATCACTACTGATTTCTTTCTTCCAAGTAGTAATTATTTTTTTAAGCATTACAGGTCAACCCATATATTATAGAATTTTAGCTGAACATTTAATTCTGATTAACTAAGCAGCTCTGCTGACTGCTGTCCTATTAAGTATACTGCAACATATAGTGGTAAATCAACGACCTGATCTCGATAAGGTCCGAATTCTTTGTTAAACATGTATATTTCAGGGCTCTCATGCACCTTTACTGTGATTTTCCCGTCTCTAAAAACAATGGCATCTATTAAAGGATTAAATGAATCTAGTAAATCATATTTTACAATAACTGCTTTTAATCCCGTCTTACCGTGAAGAGTATTTGGAATTCTAATTAGTCTTTTAACATCTAGCGTTACTTGCTCATCTATTTTTACACTACATTCTTCAGCTATTTTTTCAACAAATATTTTTAGGTTTCTACTTTTTAGTGATAATGCAAGCGGTGATAGTAGTGGTTTATTATTTGTTAAATAGCTTTCAATAATTCTATCCATATTTTTAATTAGTAGTGAAGAGAGTTTTTCCGGTAGCTCCATTTCTTCCTTCATTTTCTCCTTCATACTAATAATATAGTCATACAATCCTCTTGACCAGCGTCCAAGCCACCCCGGCTCATTTATACTTGGTCCATAGCTAATTATCTCATTATTTGAACATCCTCCAAATAGAAAATATACATCTATTCCCCTCCCCCTCACATAATCTATAATCTCTCTTCTTGCATTCTGGTCCAGCATCAATACATCTTTTGAAAATACATGTACATGATATCCTCTATGTCCAGAGAATACTATCTCTATATCCTCAAGTTTAAAACCGAAATCGTTTAATAAGAAATCATCAACTAACTTTGTTATCTCGGTCTTCGCTATTTCTAAACATTTTTGGCACACCAACTTCTTGCTTTCTATTCTTTTTGATCCACATATACTACATGTCTTAGGCTCTGCTCCCATTCCAGTATTACCACAGTCTAAGCACCTCCATTTGTCGTGTTTATCTTTACAAGAGGTTGATATGTGGTCGACATCAACGTCAAAAATTAAGTCAGCCCCAATCCACCTCTTTTCATTCATGTTTTCCACCGATGGATATTCATAATATGCTGATGAATAGTATGCATGAGCTGGACTATATTCCCTTAGAAATTCAATAAGTTTATTGATGTTATCAAAAGCTTTATGTCTAATCATCCCACTTTCCTCAAACAATACAAATCCAAATTCTCGATTTTTTAAACTAATAATTTTTATCTCCTCTACATTAAGAGTACTATAATACTCTCTAAACTTCTTTTTCAGAAAAATCTTTTCTTTCATGTTTCTGTCTTACCTTTCTCATATACATATTTATTGGATGTTTTACACCACAATTACCTAGACATAATCCTACAGTCTTTATGTTTTCACATTTTGGGGTCATATATTTTGTTTTACCCCCTCGCATTCCAGCTATATGCTCAACCTGATATCTCGTCTTAGCTGGGTCGTAATCAGGTACTCTTTGAAAAATATTAATAATAGTATCAATATCTAGCCCAATATTTACTAAAAAAGTTGTCAGTATGAATCTAGCAATGTGTGAAACCGACTTTCCTGACATAAGATCATTATATATGCTTAAAATACATGGTGGAAAGAAATTAGTATCGATAGATTCGGGAATCTTTAAATAATTATAATGCTTAAAGACGGTTTCTCCTATTTTCTCTCTCATCTTCAATACTATATCCCTGATGCTTTCAGGAGGCTCTTCCTTTTTTACTTCAATCTCCATTATTTTCTTTTGTACTCCAGCCGCCATTAATCTGATTAGTTTGTTTCTGGATAAAAATACTAATCCATTAACTAGAATTTGATTAATTAACTTCCACGACTGGTCATTAAACATAGTCGACACAGTTAAATAATCTTTGAAGCTAATAACAAATACGGATTTTCCTGTGGGTTTAATAACCCAGTTAAGCCCATTGTTTGCGATATGACAAAGTATTTCATCACTTTCACATCTAAGGGCTTCTTCAACCTCTCTAGCTTTTTTAATGGCATATCTATTTATCAATGGTTTAGAACCTATGTAAGACAGTATAGCTAAAGTAACCGGAAAAGCCATTAATTTAATATAATCATCAACATAGCTTCTTTCACCAGCTTCACTAATAGATCCATAGATTTCTCTTATGGCTTCTTGTAATATTTCATTATATTCCGGTTTATTTAAGTCATTAATGTCAATGTTAAAAGTAGAGATATATCTTCTTGCCTCGTCTAAAAATGGATAACGAGCAAGAAAAGATATATTTATTGTGCTATTCTGATATTTATATGTTTTACTCACTCCTCTACCCTAGGAGCTAAGTAGTATTGAATTTTTGCTTCCCCCTCCATCATGAACTGTATATTTAATGGGCTATTTGTTGATAATTGAAGCATCATTATATCAGAGAGCTTCGAAGCTGCCATTATATTATTTAAGTACTCAATACTGTAGGATGCCATTGATGGTTCATCAACTTCAATCTTTATTACGGATCCGTCTTCCACCGTTAACTTAGTTTCAAGATCCCCCTTCTCACTTGATGCACTCACTATAATAGCATCTCGTTCAAACATGATTTTTAAATAATCGCTAAACAGTGCAGCATCATCTATTGTTGCTTTAAACGAGTCGCTTAATATATTAGCTCTGCATTTAAAGGTGAAGCTGGGTGTTCTTATTCTATCTGTAGTTGTAGTAAGTAATGGTATCTTAAATGTTCTTACTCCTTTACCCTTTGCAGTTATCTTAAGTCTTCCACTCCCATCTTCATACAAGACCTCCAATTCCTCACTTTTACATCTTCTTAAAACATCTTCAAGTAACTCTATATTGACTCCAAGCAACTCTTCTCTATCACAAATATAATCTTCAAAATACATCTTAGGCATATTTAAATCAACCATTACTATCCTAGAACTGTCAAGAGCTTGAATAATAATGCTTTCCGGTTTATATAGCATATTTGCCTCAGTTATTAGTCTAGACATTGCGCTAATAGCTATCTTTAGTGATTTTGGATCTCTCAACGTAAATTTGAACATAATCAACCCCCCTAGAAATTAGTTTTAGCAATCCTAATAAGGCTTTCCGGCGATAATAGTGAATGTGAAATTAGCATTTAACATAAAATTAATGTGGTTTAATCATACTCCCTCCATGTATATCCACATTTAACACATTTATAAAATCGTGTGGGCGCCTCATCCGCTCGTCTGGTTTGAACAAACCACCAGTATGCTTCGGTTCCTCCACAAGCTGGACATTCTGCTTTTGTTTTCGGCATTAAATTTTCATTTCCCCCCTCGACAATGCTTAAAGAAGTTTTAGAGTGCTCCCTCCTTGATTTAACTATTTTATATGGTAAACTACTTGCCTCTTTTTTGTAACCACAGTTTCTACAAACTAAATGCGTCCCTTCTTCATTTCTTCTTGGAATTAATAATGTCTTACATTTTGGGCAGAACTCCATTTAAATCACTATCTTTAAGATTATGAAAATTATTTAAACTTATCCCTTAAACTTCTCTTTCTATTTTTATCTTATAGACTCAGAGACTAAATGAATATTTTAGTTAAGATTAATTCTAATTCTCTTACACATTTCCCTGAATAAATATGCAAGTGAATATATGTCCGCATCATTCTTGCCACTAATTTCCCTCCATTTTGATGATAGAGTCCTAATCATTTCATCAACAGTCATATCTCCACTTAAGAAAACATAAGCTGCTAGCGCCTCATATATGTTTGCTAGCTCATGTGCTGTTAATCCTGAAGGTAATACTGATCTTAGTCCAGCTATTGATATGGCTCTCGCAAGTTTATAACTTGGAACTTTAAATCCATAGGGTTTTTTATGTAAGTATGTCCATGCGCATGAATAAATAAAATTCACTATAGAATCTCCAAATAGGGCCAAATACTTTGTTATAGTAATATCTCCTATCTTAATTTGCTTTCTCATTCTCACTTTTAGCTACCTTACAGAAAACAGATTTAATCTCGTCGAGTTCACCGCATATTCTATTAATAGCTTCTTCTAAAGCATTAATTGGATTTATACCTTTAGTTCGAACTGTTACTACTGATACTGGAGTTAATGGGTGTCTGATATTGTAACCCGCAAATATCACTGATGAGTTTTTAAGAAGTCTTTTGCACAATAAGTTACAAATAGTATGTCCCTCATCAATTTCAAAAACCAATTCTTCATTACTAATTTTTAGTATCCGTATGTCCACTTTTAACATCCTCTATCATATGTTCACTTTATAGCTTAATTTAAATTTTTCCCGCGCTTGGCAGCTCTGTAAACTTAAGCATAAACTATTTAAACTTCTAGATCAAGTATTCCTCATGTTGCTTTAATATTTGACCATACTCATCTTTAATCCAACCTCAATATACTATACTTCAATATCTATGCTGTAGCTCTGCATGAATTATCCATATTTATTCTTCACTTTCTCCTTTTCTAGCAGCCGTAGACATCATCTTCCTCAAGCATTAACCATAAATGTGTTTTCAGAATATTTAATTCTTTCATAATTTTGCTTCATGTATGTGGATGTTATGGTTGTTGAAGCATTATGGATTTCATATTTTATTATGGTTCTCCTAATTGTTAAGTTGTGAGAATTCCTCTACAGCTGACCTCAACATCCCACATCGTATGTTATTTACCTCATACTGCCTGAACACCATCCCCTCCAGCATACCCCCTACCTAATACAATTAAATGGATAACTATCTGATAGCTACATACATTAAGGATGAGTACAATGAGGAGCATGCGAAAGCTTCTAAGATCGAAATAATAAACGAAATAGATAAATGAAAAGATTAAGTAGGAGAATTCTAGAGAAACAATATAATAATAGAAGCAATGAAACATGCTTAAGTTTACAAGCTGTGGCCTTTATATAGCTAAATTATTATTCTATTATAAATTAGCTATAGGGGGTTCATGAAGAAGGACACTACATTAAGATGTGTTTTTGTGATCAAAACAAATAGTTACAATGGAGATGCTGATGACTTGAGGTAATGATTATTAATAATGTCTTAAAACGTAGGATTGCTAGAATATTATATGAAAAATATATAACTTATCCAAGGTCTATGAACTAAAGCCTATAATCTACTAAGTTGCAGGGTTAATTAGGATGCTGAAGAATATGGAATGAGTAAAAAAGTAGATAATAGCAGAGAGATGAAGCACTAAACATCTTTAACGCTTAAACATCCTATGTAGAGAACATCACACATCAAGAAGCATGTAGAGCATAGAGAGTAATCATATACGACACACTAATAAACCTATAAGACATGGAGAAGAAAGCGAATATAGGAAGAAATGTTAAGATTAATTATTCAAGCATGTAATTTATGGAGATTCTTCTTTTTCCAATTAAGCCACATTTTTTACAGAAAAGTTGGTTTTTTCCTATTTTCTTTAATGGATTGCGGCAGTTAACACATAATGCTAGTACAACTCCGAGCTCTGGCTCTTTTATGGTTAGTTGGTAAGGTACTACGGAATTTATTACTCTTGCTTCTATGATATCTCCAGCTTTTATAAGATCATGTAAAGTTTCAGATTGATTATACCTAGCATTAGTTATGTGTAAAATCGATGAGAATCTTTTACCGTAAATTTCCTTACCGTTTATTTTAAAAATCACTAGTTGTGCAAAATCACTTCTTACATTATTTACGATTGCTCTTATAATATCTCCTTTCTTCGGGATCAATGGCTCATTCTTAATTTTTTCAACACTTATTTTTCTTTCATTTTTATCAATACATACACGTCCAATTATAAAGGAAATTATTTCACCATTAAACTCATATACATTTTCACCTAATATCCACTCTTCAATGGTTCCAAGAACATCTCCGGGAATTACGATACTACCATGTTTAATCCTCATTTATCGTCCTCCATTTGTATTATATACAGGTCAGCTTTTACTCTATAGTTTCTTCTTCTATGGAATTTATATGTAGCAGGTATTAATATTTCTAATGTATAAATCCCCTTAATACATCCTCCCTTTTTGTTAATTAGTCTTATTAAGTAATTTCTACTTCTAATGTTAGATTTATGAATGGAAAAAATAGCTTTTGCTTTGCTTAGCGCCATACTTAGAAATATTGTATCCATTCCTCTAACCTGTACCCCAAAAGGTGGGTTTTGAATCACGGTATCTACAAATCTAACAGGTAAATACTTTATATCCGCAATTATGAAATCGGTTAAATTATTTACTCCAATAATGTTTGAATATTTTTTTGCAATACTTAATGATTCTTTATCTAAATCTACACCAATGACATAGCTGGCACCCAATATTGCAGCTCCGATGGCTAATCTTCCAGTTCCACAGCCTAAATCCATAATTTTTTTATTAAAAATTTCATTATAAATTGTATGGGCTATCCATAAGATTTCAGATGCTGAATTAGAATCTATTGTGTATTGCTCATACCATATCTTAGGATTAGGATGTCTAGGAATTTTTTGAAGTATAATCTTAAGATTAACTTTTTTCATCATATTTTTCATTCATATCTTATCATTACATCTTTATGTTTTTAGTATAATTATTGTACTATGCAAATTTAAAATTTCGTAGTTCATTATGATTACTATCTTTAATTGTAAATTGAAGATATCTCCAAAATACTAAGTTCTCCATTGCCTACTTGTTATAAAATTTTGTGAGCTAAGTGATGATAAGAGGATTATGAAAGTTCAGCATATAATGTAGGGAATAAGAGAATGCTGATATTTGGTAAAATCCTGGAAATAGTAGGAGACAAACACTATATGATAAGGAAGGATATAGAGATAGTTCATGACTAATATTGGAAGAGTTTAGTGAAGTATGAAGAATAGTCATAATGCTCCAGCAATCATAGCATAATAAGATCTTGTTTATTGGTTTAATGTTTTATTGTTGAAGATGTCTATTTCCTGAATGATAAATGTAAGATTCTATTATAGAAGGATTTTGTACCGTATGTTAAGCCTAGTTTTCCAATACATGCTAGGCCATAAACATCATCAATAATGAATATTAGCTACATAGTAATTTAAGGAACATTATAATTAAGAATACGTAAATCACTTAATTTAGTTACATAAAAGTATCCATTATAATAGTATATACCATGAGCCTCAATAAGGTATCCGCATTTGATTTCGTCTAGTATTCTCAAAGAGCTACCGAGCAATAACAGTTTGATGAAATTATTTGAATTGAGCTGACTAATGGTTAATATTGATTTAATCAATTTTTCTTCACTTCTTACCTCAGTTATTTTGTAGACAGTACCGATTACTACCTCCTTATGTATGCTTGCTAGATCAACATCTACATGACCGTTTCTTCTTAAATGAAGCTCAATTAAACCATCATTACTCTTTACGTAGCATCTATGCAGTGTAAGTTGTATACCTGGATAAATACCTTTATCCATCAATAATCTTGCATTTCTTCCTTGAATATTGACATTAATTAGCCCAGAATCATCAGAACACTTAAGCCTAATACGACATTTATTCTCATCCTGATAATCATAAAACATGTAATCTATATCCTCAATGTAGCAAGTTATACTAATATTTCTTAATCCATCAACTAAGTCTATAATATTAAGTTTAAAGTTATCGATAGAATTGTTAACTAATTTAATACCTAACTCTTTTGCAATGATAAATAAAGCTGTCTCATCATCAATAATTTTAAGTTTGTTAACCTTGTTTTTAATTAAAATCATCAAATCTTCTCTTGTTAATCTAAGGCCTTTTTCCTCTTTTAGTTTTCTTAGTAGCTCCTCGATTAATTTTGATAGGTACATAGCTGGCTACTCTTGCTTTATTGACAAGTATATTCTAACTAGTATTAGTATTAGTATAATGATCATTAGAATCTCAGTGACTAATTTTAGTAGCCATCCACTCATTATATTTCACCTGCTAATTTAAGGTCTGTTTTAAGATTAGATTGCTTCCGATAATGTCTTACTTTAACGGCAATACCAGATTTAAAGTATTTCATCTCATATCCTGCTAGTATAGATTTGCCTACAGCTAATAAATTATCAAGTTTATCAACAACTATGACTTCTTGTCCTGGCCTTATATATTTATCAGCATCGACCACAAATTTTGAAAATACATCGTTTCCACGAAGGACATATTCTCTGGTAGCATCATTAACCATTACACGTAATTTTGGAGGGGGGAAAAACTTTAGTAATCTACGTCCCCCCTCCAACGCAAGAGCTAAAAGCCCATCATAACTTCTCAAAGAAGCTATAAGGTTTCCTAACTCATCATATATATATCTTATACGTCCTGTAACTGGCGATTTAACTAACTTAACATTATTATCAAACAGTGCAGCTCCAGCGCCTTTTCCAAACTGATAATTTGCTATTGACCTAATTTTCTGAATATCGGTTATGATCATGAGTTTTCCCCTAGGTACTATTATTTCAGAAGCTATAAAATTTGTTAGCAAATTAAATGATTTACAATAAACTATTCATGAAGTTTATTAGAACATTATCTTTTTCTATGAATATTCGCCTCTCAATGAACTTACTTGAAAAATCTAAACAGGAACTTGATCAGTAAAACCTAAGCAATATAGTTTTTAGACACTTTAATAATTCAAAACAGAATTAAATATACCTAACATCTTAAATCTTGGAGTCATGTTATTGATTTATTAATCAATTAATGCCCTTGTAAGCTTAGACATGCCTCATCAACTATAGATAGTGTAATGCGTCAGTCGCGTCAAAAATCGTCATGTAAACCAATAACTTTAGACTTTTACCATAAGTAAGAAAGAGACTTCCTAAATAATGTCTAGATTTACAAAGCTAATTTGATGGAAATGAAGATTAAATTTATTAACTCTAAGCTATAATAATGCTATTATAAAAGTAACTCAGTTGATTTTCATGTTATGTTGTGAAATATGTGGATGTAGAATATATAACAACTCGCAAAAAATAATAATTGACGGAGCTGTTTTAATTGTTTGCCAGAGATGCGCTAAGACTAAAACATCTTATAGTGCATATAAGCAGGAAAAAAGAGAACTTCCTAGAAAAATGTTAGGCAGAAATACTAAATCCATCGTAACGAAGACAAAGCTAGATGAAGATAGATATGATGTCGTAGAGGATTATGCTGCAAGGATAAAAAGTAAAAGAGAAGAGTTAGGATTAACTACTGAAATACTAGCAAGGCAAATCAATGAAAAAGAATCTGTTATAAAGAGAATAGAAAGTGGAAGATTCAAACCAGACATACATCTAGCAAAAAAACTTGAAAAAGCTTTAAAGATAACACTTCTAATACCTCAAGAACAGATAGCTAGCAAGATGGAGTATGAAAAATTGTACATCGATCAAAGCATAACTTTAGGAGATATCGTCGAATTGAAGGAAAACAAAAAATAATAATGAGAACAACGAAGTTGAACAGCTCATGTAATCAACGTAAACATGTAGCAGTAGATAGTAAAATGGTGGAGGCTGGGGGTGGGAAGGTAGGATATGATGAGGAGGGGAATAGAGTGATGAAGTCAGCTATAAAAAGACTTAACTCATAGCTTAACATTTAGAAGAGCCATAATAAGATATGAAAGACATAATGCTCCAGCAATCATAATGCTCATAATCATAATCCTACCTATACTGTTCAGATTAATTAATTCGTATTGATAATCTTATTGTCAACATAGCACAATGTACTACAATTATCCAGAATCATTAAGTTGTCATATTCAAAGGATGAAACATAATGTTTAAAAATGTTAAGTTAAAGCTATACTTCAGTAAATATTAAAAGCATTAAGGTGATTAATGTGTCCATTAAAAAGGATCTAAGAGCATTGCCTGAAGATTTCGAGGAAATAATAAAAATAATCATTGGCGAGCCTGCTGTTATGATAGTGAACATGGTATATAATAATCCAGGTATAACAGATATGGAGATTTCTCAAAAAAGTAACTTAAAAGTAAACATTATTAGAAAAATACTTTACTTCTTATCTACTAACCAGTTAGCATATTATAAAAGAGTGAGAGACAAAGAAACTGGATGGTTTATATATCAGTGGTATCTTCAACCAAACAATTTAAAGAAATTTATAGATGAAATGAAGAGACGTGTATTAAAGAAGCTTCAAGAGAGACTTGAATATGAAAAAGTTAATAGTTTCTACAGATGTATTAACAGGGAGCATACACGAATGACTTTCGATGAAGCTTATGAAAATAATTTTAAATGCCAAATATGTGGGGCAATTCTAGAGTATGAGGAAAACGATGCTATTAAACGTGTCCTCGAAGTTATGATTGAAAGAATCGGTAAGGATTGTTGATGGGCCCGAGGGGATTTGAACCCCTGACCTCCTGCGTGTAAGGCAGGTTTTAAGATTAGTCCTACCGCTAGACGACGGGCCCAAGAAAAACACCAACAAAAATATATAAATCTTGAGGTTTATTTTTGGATGTACAATAACTTAGCCTTTTAAAGTGGTCATAGTTATGACTAAATCGTCTGGAAGTTGATCAGCAATGCTTAAGTTTACAGAGCTTTACAAGCATTAAATATTTATTAGTATTATTAAGAATAAACTATTTTGTATGCCAAAATACGCATATGTATGTGTAGGTGGTACATTTAACCATTTACATAAGGGACATATAGCAATTATTGAGACAGCATTTGCTCTTGGAGATAAGGTGCTAATAGGATTAGCAAACGAACATTTAACGAAAGCTAAAGAACATTATGAGTTGATTGAGAGTTATGAGGAAAGAGAAAGGAAAATTAGGGACTTTTTATCAACTAAAGGATGGTTAAGTAGAGCGGAAATAGTGCCGATAAGTGATGTATATGGACCAGCAATAAGTATACCAGATTTAGATGCTATAATTGTAAGTGAAGAAACAGAAGGAAGAGCTTTAGAAATAAATGAAATTAGAGAGAGGAAAGGACTTAAGAAATTAGATATAATAGTTGTTAAGTTGGTTAAGGCGGAAGATGGTAAGCCAATTTCTTCAACAAGAATCAGAAGGGGGGAAATAGATGCGGAAGGAAGAGTAACTAGTAAGAGGGGGGTTATGTCTAAATGTAAACCTATAAAATAACAGAATTACAATACTTTGGATAATAATGAGTGAATTCTAAAGCAACGACAGGAACGCTTATGTTAAAGTTATTAAGTACGCTTGGATGTATTTCGCCAAGTATTCCTACTTCATGGTCGTTTAATATTATAGCAGCAGATCTTCCTTGGATAAATGATGGGTGATTCTTTCTAATGAGTTTAGTATTTAGACGTAATAGTCTATTCAAGGCTTCATACACTCCTTTAATGTTCGCAAAAGATATATCTGAGCTTGCAATAACAGCGGATACCGTTCTACCAACAATAATGCTACCATTTGCAGGATATGATACATACCCTATTTCAAATATTTTCTGCGGATATTTTCTATGTTTATTAAGTGATAGAAAATCTAGAAGATTTGGAATGATCCAACGTCTATAAACACAATACTCATCTGATATTGGATTTTCGATTCTTACTAGTTCAACATTTACTAAATTCATAAGTTGGCTTTGTTTTCTTTCACTTGTTAATGTAAATGTTAATACTTCCTGAAACCCGAGGCCTATAAGTACTTCTCTAATTCTTGCTTCTCTTCTCTCCATCTCCGCCTCTTTTCCAATTGTAGCTATGTTCGGTAATTCAGGCTTCAGATTATCATAGCCGTAAGCTATTGCTATATCTTCAATAATGTCAACTTTATGTAAAACATCAACTCTGTATGGTGGAACCAGAACTTTAAACTCATTATTTGAAACCATTTCAACTTCATACATCATTTTCTGAAGAAGGCTAACTACAGTATCAATTTGTAAATTCAAACCTAGAAGATCATTTATACTCTTCAAATCAATAGTCATTCTTCTTGGACATAAATTAGGAGAAATTATTGTAAAACTATTATTTCTTATTTGAACGCTTTCAATAATACCACCTATATCTATAAAATCTGCTAGTATTATGTTTAGTGTTTGTTCTACAGACCTTTTGTCGGTACCTGTTAATTCAATAAATAGATTCTTCGTATCTGTGGTGACTTTAGTACGGCTACTATTTATTATTGGGGGAAAACTAAATATGCCAATTTTATCAATGTATACAGGACATAATTGATCGCCGACTAAATGAGCATACTTAATTCCTTTCTCATGTTTTTTTAGAATTTCTTCAAGACTTAATTCTTCCTGAAGCCCCAATGGTATCATTTTTAACTTTGGTGAGACTTCAGTATAAAGTATCGGTGGAACTATCCTATCTAAATCATGTATACCTATAGCGACTTTTTTTCTATCTCTTCCAACAGTAACGTGAAGCATTTCCTGAAAATTCATTAAGTCCTTTATCGTATTATAATTAAGGTTTACATTCTTAACTACGGCGCAGGCTATAAATGGTCTTATTTTTGCTTGAACAATTTCTACCATAATACCCGAGTGTGGAATTTCTCTTTCAATGATCTTATGTAAACACGAAGCTGCATTGATATAACTCCTAATAGCTCTTGAAAATCCGAAAATGCTAAATAGATCAGGTCTATCTGGCTCAAGCTCAATTGTTACTTCATCATCAGATATGCTTTTTATTTCTCCTTTGAAGTTCTTTACAACTTCCAAAAGTAAAGATTCATCAATATCTTTTATTAATGAAAATAAAGTTCTTTTATTAAACACTACTGTTGGCATATTTAATCATCGCTTAAGTGATGGTATTGGGCTTGTTCTTAGCCACTCTAAATCACTTGAAAATAATAATCTTATATCGTCTATGTTTAATGCTACCATTGCAAGCCTATCTATACCAAGACCCCATGCAAGAACAGGTACCTTCACTCCAAGTGGGAACGTTACTTCAGGTCTAAATATTCCACCAGGTAACGCCTCTATCCAGCCTAAAGTTGGATGCTTAATATATCCAACAACACTTGGCTCCGTAAATGGAAAGAAGGCAGGCTGAAACCTAATGTCTTTAACATTAAATGCTTCAGCTATTGTTTTCATATAACCCATTAAGTGTCTCAGATTAACATTTTCTGCAACAACTATTCCTTCACATTGATTAAACTCCGGTAAATGTGTAGCATCAATTTTATCAGGTCTATAGTTCTTATCTATAATAAACATTTTTCTTGGTAGGTCTTCCTGACTTAATTTTGATAAATACCGAACAGAAACAGCAGTTGTCTGACTTCTAAGTATAAGCTTTAGGGCTAATGATTGATCCCAGCTTCCCCAACCCATAGATCCTGTTATCCAACCATTTTCATGAGTTTCCTTAATCTTTTTTAATAAATCCTGATTTTGAATCCTATTTAGATAAAATCCTCTAATATAGAAAATGTCATGAATGCTTCTTGCTGGATGGTCTGATGGCATGAATAAAGCATCACAGTTCCAGAAGTTCAATTCAATAGGCGGGCTTGAAACCTCTTCAAATCCAAGACTTAAAAGAACCTCTCTAACTTCATCGATTATCTCTCTATATGGATGTTTTCTTCCTAGCATTAATGGTTCGGTTGGAGCATCAATATCGTATGGTTTAAACTTCACATACTTCCACTTACCGGATACTATAATATCTGGAGTTAAAGATGTTATTTCCTCTTCTAGTTTAAGCTTTTCAAGAATTTTATATCCGAGCGGTGTCAACTCAACTTTAGTAATAGTTGTAAAGATTTTTTCTCTTACAATATCGCCTCTCTTCTTTAATTCATTTACTAATGCAACATCTGAACTGGTTAATGGAAGCCCAGAATCTATTTTTTTTAATACTTCTTCAAATTCGTATGTTTTGCTAAGATAAGATTTACCATTGTCTGTAAGTATAATAAACCTCCTTCCATACTTAGTCTGTATTTTAATCCAGTTATGTCTTATAGCCCATGGAATACCATAAGATAACTCATCATCTGATAAGTTTAATTCTTCAATGGGAACTTCTCCCTTTAGCTTCTTTATAAGCCTTACTTCAGGAAAACCAGTATTAAGATATTTTTGTCCTTCAACCCCTAGAAAATACTTAATTTTCTGATCTTTAACTATTTTTACTAATTCTTTATCTTTAAGTAGGTTTAAAGCCCATATTACGGTATCGGTATTAAATGATGTTTCTCTTACAATATCGGAAAAGCTAGTGAATCCTCTACCTAATACCATTAGAACTTGTTTCTCTTTAGGATGAAGATCCTTTAGTATATCATTTAAAATTGGCAAGACATACACCAACACCGGAATAGTTCTTCTATAAGTCTTTTAAAGCTTACGATACATTAGATTATCCCGCCAAATTTGAATATTATGAGTTCATCTTATCTAAAAGCTTTATAACTTAATTAATTTTTCTGTTAACTTCCTCGGACCTGATAACTCAATATGTTGTATCCGACTTCCTAAGTTGCCACGTTTAACTTCCTCTTTTCTTTACGGATTGGAAGTGTGTTGATGAGAAACTTGTTAGATGTGGTGAGCTTCTTCTCAGCTTAGATTTCTTGAAGGCTATAGTCTTGAGCTTAGAATAAAGTTAGAAGACCATTTAAGCTCACCGGAAGTAATAAGAAGGTAAAATAATATTTTTTAAATTTTTAGAGAAGAAATATAAACATGACTTATGCCTAAAATAACTGTTGTAATCTCAATCGAATATGTAATCTCATCGTACAACTATAATAATTTAATGTTAATGTTCTAGCCATGAGTTAAATTCTCTCTATAGCTAACTTTATTGTCTTATATCCTCGTAGTATGATATCTATTTCCTCTACTTCTAAACTATATGTTGTTGAGCGAAATCATTCCTTAGCTTAAACACACGTAAAGCTACAAACAATTTATTTAACTCAATACTTAGATTTTTCTATCTCCTCCCTTAGAGACTTAACTAGAGATAATACTTTTGCATATAATCTCTTAAACTGCTTTTTGCTAGAAATGGTAAGCTCATCATAAACTCCTCTCTTAATCTTCTTTAATAAAAATTGTTTCCTATAGTTCTCAATGGATTCTAATATGTGAAGAAGATTTGATAGTTCTGTTTCTATTTCATTAATTTCACGTATATACCTGGTCTTTATTTCTGACTTTAGTTCTTTTATTTCCATATCAAGCTTTATTAAGTCATTACGTATAGCATCAACTCTCTGTTCGTACAACCGTTTTTTAATACTTCCATCAATAAGCCTATCTCCAAGGTTTCTTAGCTCATCTATTAGTGATGCTTTCTCTTCGTATTTCAAACATAGCTTTTCAACAATACTAATATGTTCTGGTACGAGTTTAAGACAAGTATATGAACGTTTTTTGGATAGTAGGTAAAGGGTAATTGTTAGTGATACCATTAGTAGTATAGATAACCACTTTAGTAAATTTACTATGTTCACGTGCATGGTTGGCTCATTGTAAGATATTGTCAGTATTTTAGAATTATAAGTTGTAACATTTATTAGTTTGTACTTAAACATTACCGACTCAGGAAAACTTTGCATAACTATGGGTAATGGATCTTTCGGTTTAGTATTAGCATAGCTTGGGAGAATTAATGTAACGTCTGCATTCATGACCGGGTACGATACAAAGTGAGGAGTACTTATTCTAATTTCAGAATTATTTTTAAAGTCTATTACTGGTAAGGTGCAACTAGCTATGAATGTATAGTTGTAGTTTCTTAGAAGTGGATATCTTAAATATACTCTCCCTGAATTTATATCCAGCTTAATATCTCCCATAATATCGAATACTCTAATATCCTCAGCATTTTTTGGTATTTCAATCTGTATCTCCTCTATTTCATCATCTCCTCTGTTTTGAATCGAGATCCTGGTTAGGATTTTCACTTTTGCTGAATTAATCTCTAATGTTTCTTCAAGATATGGACATATTATTTGTTTAGTTTTGCCAATTAAATTAAAAAACATCATTACTTTATCATTTATAGTGATGTTTGTAGAGTTTATATATAGAGTGTTTTCATGCTCTTTAAATGTCCATTTAGCAGATGGAGCATGAACACTAGCAACATCTAATGTTAGATTATGTGGAATGTTTATAATCATATTGAAGGATTGTATTTTCACCTTCTCCCCATCAATTTGAATGATTGGATACATGGGTATTGAAAAATTTAAAGTAGATTGATTTATATAGCTATACTGATTGATAAGGATATATGAAATAGACAACTTTGATACTTCTTCACTATTTTCCTTGAACTCTATCTTGAAGTAAGGGTTTAATAAGCCTAGTTCCTGCATGAATTCACAGAGAGCTTGCTTCCCATTTACCTTAGCATCTATCGAGAAAAGATTTGAAATATGATTTATTGGAGGCTTAAATATAATATTTGACGTTATGGGCTCTTGATAATTTAGGAAGAAAATGTTGTCTAAACGATGTATAAGTCCGCTTTCCATTATTCTAATATAACTTTCAACATTTGCTTCAACCGCTTTTCTCTCCCTTTCTCCTATACTGGTTATAGGATGTGGGGTGAAAATTATTAATAATAATATCATTACTGTGGCAGTATATTGTATTGTTTTCATTAGTATCCCTAATGTTCTTGAGTATTTGCTTTATTCTTTTTAAATTTTTTCAATCTTAGGAGGCGTATCTAAATATCTATAAACTTTTCGCAATTTCTATAAGTAAATTTGATTTAGAACTGATAAGCATTTTTAATCACATTCTATATCATATAAATCGCCCAACTGTTATTTAACAGTTGGGCGCGTCCTCTATTTTAGGAACACCTTGTAAACTTAAGCATTTTTAATCATCTATTATATTATGGATGTTTCTTTCAGATTTTGTTAGCTTTTTTCTTAATTTATCACATTCTATATCATATAAATCGATAAACTTAAATCCCTATAAAAACAAATCATATAGCTCGGGAAGCCCGGTGGAGGTTTATCCGCCGATTGTAGTGGCCAAGCATAGCAGGCTCTGGCCCTGCTGACGGGAGTTCGAATCTCCCCCGGGCTACTATTTCTTAAGTTAAGTTTTGTGGCTTAATTTTGAATAAGGCGAAGGAGCTCCATACTATTCTTTTTCATAATCAACTTAAACTGGAGAGTATGATTATTAGGAATTATACACTGTGAACTTAGGTCCTATCTGAAAGGTGATCAGTAATGTTTAAGTTATAAAGTCAAGAATTGACTATAAAGCTTAAATTATTAATGATCCGAACTTACTTGTCATAGTGGTGCTACTCTCACTTCTTTGACAACTTTTAGTTAATATTACTCGATCATAAATTCATTATGTTTCATAAAGTAAATTAGTAACTAATCAACTTCCAAGGATTTTTGCAGCAAGCTCTATAAGTTTACTTAACAAATTAAAAAATCCAGTTCTTGTCTTTAATGTATTCCTTCACATCTATAGCTTCTCCTAAAAATGCCGATTGTAAAGCTATTTCTGCAAGTATATGTGTTACTAAGGCATCTTTTCCTGAGGGATTAGGATCAAAGTTATTAAGTATAGAATTTATGAATTGTCTTAGCTCATTACTTAAAGGCTCCTTCCATTCATGTTTAATTGTATATATACCATTCTTATCTTGAATCACTATTTCCTGAGTTATATAATCAAGATCAATTATTCCATTGCTCCCAGTTAATGTAAGTTTTCTAATTTTTTTCGGTGTTAACCAGTTAGTTTCTATAAATGCGCTTTCACCCTTATTGTAAAGCATTAGAATGTTTGCATAATCATCAAACTTGTGGATTAATTTTCCTGCAGCTGCAAAAATAATATTAGGCTCTCTTTCATATAGATATCTTGCTACATCGATTTCATGTATTCCATAATCCTTTACAACACCAACATCCGCAACTCTTACAGGATAAGCTGAAACTCTCCTTGCAGATGATAGTATTAGTTTTCCAATTCTACCTTGCTTAATAAGCTCTTTTGCTATTTGAACAGCAGGATTGAACCTCTCAATAAAGCCAACCATTATTTTTACACCTACTTCTTTAGCCTTATCAACTATTGTTATAGCCTCCTCAATAGTAGATGCCATTGGTTTTTCAATAAACGCATGAATTCCCATTTCAATTACTTTAATAGCTATGTTTGAATGAGTTGAGGTTGGAGTACAAATAGTTACTGCATCAAGTCTTTCTCTTCTTATCATTTCTTCAAAATTAATATACCATTTAACCTGGTACTTTTTGGCAACTAATCTTAAGGTTTCAATGTTTAAGTCACATATAGATAAGGATTCAATATCATCTATCTCTTTAAGTACTCTTACATGGTTTTGCCCCCAATATCCTACACCTATAACTCCTACTCTAAGGCCCATTTCTTATCTCTAACCTCTAGTCCTCAACTACTTAAGCCTATTGTCTTTTAAGCATTTTCTTATAAAGTATATTTTCACACAGAGATTCCATATATATAGCCATGACATAAATAGGGAGCCTGCTATAGCCACTTTAAATAGTCCAGTCAAAAATACACTAGGTAATCCATTATAAACTTCGATGGGAACTACTATGCTAGATATTATGTAAAACAAAAGAATCAATGTTATCCAATTAAGAAATATTATGGTAAACACGATCTTTACTCTTCTAAACACTCAATTCACCTGTATGTTAAGTATATTGTAAATAGTGCTAGTAAAGCCGAGAAAAGAGTTGCTGCTACATAGCATTTTATTAGTGTTTTTTCATCAGCAGGACCGTTAATTAAGAATAGGCTAGCAAGAACTATAGGTGCTCTCGGATCTTTGTTGATTTCAAGCTTATATTCTTCATTTATAATTGTTGGACGTATTATCTTAGACCTTTCTTTTAATCCACGAATACTCATAAGGGTATGAAATCCATTAAGTATAAATGGCATGAAGGCAATAAGTGCTATAACCTCTGCTTTACAAATTATTGAAAGCACACCTATAAGAGCGCCTACACTTAATGATCCAGTATCTCCAGAAAAAACCTTTGCAGGATATCTATTATACGGTAAGTATGCAATTAATGATGCCATTACAATTAAACATAATACTAATTCATTAAAATACCCATTAATAATAGCTGTTAGGGCTATACATGTAAGCACTATTAAGCTTGTTAGAGGCATAACGCCATTAAATACATCCATCATGTTAACAGCATTCGATGTTACAGCTATAGCTAAGGGAATAAGTAAAGGATACACATAGTGAAGCCGAGCAAAACCGGCAAAAGGCAATTTAATATATGGATAATAAGCTTTAAGAAGAAGTAATGGAATTCCTCCTAGAAGTGTTAGGACTGTTTTTTTAAATGCACTTAATGTTTTCAAATCATCAATAAGCCCTACTGTAGTTATAATAGCTAGAGTTAGTATAACTGACAAGACCTTTATCTTAGAATCATTTTCCAATACGAATGGAAGAAGAAATATTAGTCCAATAGTAATACCAGCAACTATACATACTCCCCCCATTTCAGCAACCTCAGGTTGACCCGGTTTATGTACATCCTTACCGGTTATACCATGTGAAATTGCAAATCTGATGTAGTATCTTAGGGACGTATATGTAAGGGCGAATGAGAGCAGTATAGCTACTATACTAACAGTAGCTGATATCACTATGTCCACCTAAACATTAGTTTACCTTGATGTTCAGCAAGATTTAAATCTTTCCCATTATAACTTGAGAGTTATGCAATATTGTTTAAATAAAGTAGATGAGCTAAAATCTTTTTTCAGTAAAATTAAGGATGCCCTCATACTGCTTGGCGGCGATATTGGAAGTGCGGTTCTAGCAAAAATAGCTAAAGACTCTTTAGGTAACAATGTAATTGCTGTAACAATAAATTCACCTATAGTATCTCCACTAAGAATATATAATGCAAGTAAATTAGCTGCTCAGATCAAAATTTCGCATGTCTTGATTAATTTAAATGAGCTTCAAGTTGAAAACTTTACAAGCTCTGGAAGCAATAGGTGCCTCCTATGTATAACATACAGATATGGAATGATTAAAAAAATAGCTTTAGAGGCGGGATTTAGCAAAATAATCGATGGATCATATATTCAGGAAAATGTTTTTAGGCAAAAACAAAGCATCTGTATGAAGGAGGGTATTTTTCAACCCTTTATAGAATTAGGATTTAACCAAGCCGATGTGTTAAAGCTTCATAAACTTGTTGGATTAAAAAGTCCACAACATATACCTAAATGTATTGCAGCTAAAATTCCGTATAATACTGAAATCACTTTAAATAAGATAAAATGCATTAGACTCATTGAAGCATATTTACGTAAACGCTATAGAATATATGCAGATGCGTATTATGATGGTGAAAACCTAGTACTAGATGTAAAAGCTACTACTAGCTATGGTATCAAGAAGAGTGAGATTACTAGCTCAATTATGAAAACTTTTAGAAACGCTAATATTAAGAAGGTAGAATGGATTTTACCAGAGTAAGATTTAAAAACTGCAGCTCAAAATATGAAAAGATTCTTATGCCTAGTGTCTGGTTAATGATAGTGTTAAGTGCAGGTCTGCTTGCAGTAATTTATGCGATAGCTTTAGCTATTTACGTTTTAAAGCAGGATAAGGGCTCAGGCAGAATGGTTGAAATACATAACTATATTAAAGAGGGAGCTAGGGCCTATTTAGCTAAACAGTATACAGTAATAACGATAATCATTACTATAGTTGCCTTTCTAATGTATTTAGCATTTAAAACTGTAAACTCTGAATATGCCATACGTAATGTTATCTCATATATAGTTGGTGCAGCTACATCATCTTTATGTGGGTTTATTGGTATGTATGTTGCTGTAAGCGCTAACGTTAGAACAACAAATAGCGCTAAAAATAGCGGGTTAAGCAAGGCTTTAAAGGTAGCATTTGGTAGTGGTGCTGTTTTAGGTTTATCTGCCGTAGGTATTGGTCTATTATCCATACTGCTATTTTTCTGGTTTTATAGTGGATTCTCTAATAATTTAGAAGCTATTAAAAATGCTGTTAGAGATACTGTTTCATTTGCATTTGGTGCTAGTACTGTTGCATTATTTGCTAGAATAGGCGGCGGAATATATACTAAAGCTGCTGATATAGGTGCAGATCTTGTTGGTAAGGTTGAAAAAGAAATTCCAGAGGACGATCCTAGAAATCCAGGTGTCATTGCCGACAATGTTGGCGACAATGTTGGCGACGTTGCAGGTATGGGCGCGGACCTTTATGAATCGTATGTCGAAGCTATAATTTCAACAATGGTTATTGGAGCCATTATAGCATTAGCTATGAACTCTATTAATTGGGTTATACTTCCAATGGTCATAGCCGGTATAGGTATAATTTCATCAATAATTTCTACTGTTGCCATAGGTTTAATTAAGGCCCCTTCACATGCAATTACAAGCACCACCCTCATATCTACGATTCTAACAGCAATCTTTTCATATTTTGCATGTGTTCAAATGCTTGGAAGTGAGGGCATAGGTATATTCATGGCTATATTAGCAGGTTTAATTGTAGGCATGGTTGTAGGTATGACTTCTGATTACTTTACAAATAGAGATAAAAAACCAGTTCGAATAGTTGCGGAGGCTTCTCAAGCAGGTCCAGCATTAACAATATTAACAGGCTTTTCTATTGGATTTCTTAGTACAATAATACCGATGATTGGCATAGCTATAGCTAGCATAATTTCCTACGTGTTTGCTATTAATTATGTTGTTGGTGTAGCAAGTAAGCTGACCATCGGTCTATATGGTGTGGCTATATCGGCTGTTGGTATGCTTGCTCCAGCAGGAGTTGTTATAGCCGCAGATGCTTATGGGCCAGTTACAGATAATGCTGCAGGTATAGCTGAACAAGCTGGATTAGAGGAGAACGTACGTAATATATGTGATAGGCTCGACTCTATAGGTAATACTACGAAATCAATATGTAAAGGATTTGCAATAGGTTCAGCTGCTTTAACAGCTTTAGCATTGATAGCTGCATATATTCAATCGTTGCCGGAGCAAATAATCAATAAAGTATTAAGCGAATTGAATATAATGAATCCATATACACTATCGGGAATAATAATTGGTGCTAGTTTGCCTGCAATACTTACATCTATCGTGATAATGGGTGTAAGTAGGACAGCATACAAGCTTGTTGAAGAAATTAGAAGACAATTTAGAGAAATACCTGGCTTAATGGAGGGTAAAGCCAAACCGGATTATGGTAAATGTGTGGGGATAGCCACAGTAAGCGCTCTTAAAAACCTTATAGCTCCTGGCATGATTGCTCTCTCTTCACCAATAATCATTGGTTTAATTCTTGGACCTGTAGCTTTAGGTGGAATGCTTATTGGAGCTGTTGTAGTTGGTTTACTATTAGGGTTATTTCAAGGTAATGTAGGTAATACTTGGGATAATGCTAAAAAGTATATTGAGATGGGTAATTTAGGTGGTAAAGGAAGCGACACTCATAAAGCAGCTGTTATCGGTGATACTGTTGGGGATCCAATGAAAGATTCAGCTGGTCCAGCCCAGAATATATTCATAAAGCTTATGTCTGTTTCCTCATTAACATTTGCTGCAATAATTGCCATGTTCTACTTCTAAAACAATTTTATTTTTGAACTCATCTCAAAAATTCTATATCTTATGTGTATGATTATTGATGTTATTATTACTAGGGCTACACTATCTTTAAGCCTCTTCTAAAACCCCATAAAAACAACAAAAACCGAGAAAGAGAAGCTTAAATAGTTTTGAGATGAGCTCTTTATGTAAACACGGTAAAATACAAATACCCAATTATATTTTATAAAAATCGATGAAGTTTATAGGATCATGATAAACCCCCGAAGAATGATTTTTAACCTAAGCAATAAACTAGAGTATTACAAACTTAAAGTATATTATTGATGGTTAGCTCTAAGTATCTTACAACAGGCTTATATTATTTACATAGTAGGCATTTTGCATCCCCTCAACATATTGATGAACATTAAGTTGTGTTGGTGATACTTGATATTTCACCTGCATTAAACATGTTTTTAATATTTCTTTTAAATGGCGGTTTTACAATTCCTCTTTCTGTTACGATCATGCTAACAAGTCTTGGAGGGGTGATGTCAAAAGCCGGATTCCACACATTAACATCTGAAGGAGCTATTTGACATCCCATTATTGACGTAACTTCACTACTTTCTCTCTCTTCTATTACGACATCTTTAATATTTGAGTTTAAATCTATAGTTGTTGTAGGGGCTACCACGTAAAACGGTATTCCATGTTCATGTGCTAAAACTGCAAGAGTATATGTACCAATCTTGTTTATTACATGTCCAGTATGAAGTATTCTATCAGCTCCAACAATTACTTTGTTTATCATTCCTTTCTGCATTGCAAATCCTACCATACTATCCGTAATAAGTGTAAATGGTATTCCCTCAATTTTAAGTTCAAAAGCTGTTATACGTGAACCTTGAAGTAATGGCCTGGTTTCCGTCACTATAACTTTAAATCGTTTTCCTTGCTGCCATGCTTCAATTATAGCTCCAAGTGCCGTACCATAATCAATAGTAGCAAGAGGACCTGTATTACAATGTGTTAGAACTGCATCACCATTCTTAATTAGTTGGGAAGCTATTTTAGAAACTTCTTTGCTGCGTTCACTTTCTTCTTTCACTATACTTAATGCTTCATTAATAATTTCAGATCTAAATTTATCCACATCACTATTTACATATTTACTGATTATGTTTTCCAGCCTACTTAAAGCATAAAAAAGGTTTCTAGCTGTTGGTCTTGTCTTCTTAATTTCATCTATCCCATTACTTATTTCCTTAGCTAAATCATTGCAGTTTTTTGCTTTGCTATGATAAGCTATTAAAGCAACGGCAAGTACTCCAGCAGCACCTATTGAAGGCGCCCCTCTAATTTTTAGCTTTTTTATAGCATCAACTACTTCTCTAGGATCTTCTGTCTCCACATATTCAAGTCTTAATGGTAGTTTACTTTGATCTATAAATCTGATTTTTCCTTGATCCCAAACAATAGCTTTCATAAACATACATTTATTTAAAGAATTTAAGCTTTCCTGAAATATTGACTGTACCAAATTGTATTCTGATACTTTACTTCTTTGGTAAGTGATAATTTGTTAAAGAACAACAACTTAAGACATCATAGAGAATTCAAGAAACCTATCTAAATCAAGTTGTTGCTCTTGTTCAAGACTGATTTAATTACAACATGAAACCTTTATGAACCTAATTAAATCTAAACAGCAAAGAAAAATTCAGCTGAACCCAGTATTTATATACATAAATCAGCTCATGAACCCTTCTCAGATTACTTTTAAGCTTTAATTTTTAATGATAGCTAAGTAATAGTTAGACATCTCCCCTACTAAACTAGGATATATCCAAATATCTATAAACTTTTCACAATAATTTTTATTAAGTAATCTAATTTAGAACCGATGAACTGCTAAGTAGTAGTTGAATACACCTCCTAAATTAGAAAAATTTAAAAGATTTTTACTTTCTTCACAGTTAATGGTGCTGTTGCTTGTCTTCAAAACTTTATATATGTAAGCTAGTGGTGGATGGAGGATTGATAGAGGACATAGATGCTATAAACAACCTTTATTATAACGATTTTTATGGTGAATTATTTGGGGGTATTCTAAAACTTTTATCTGTTGAAGTATTATATTTAAAGCAGAAAGGTATACTTACCGTTGTTAACGATAAGGATTTAACTTTTTCTTTTGAAAATCTTGTTAATTTTTATAGAAGGTATGATGAGGTTATTTGGGAGCGTTATTCATTATATCTTGATTTAAAACAAAGAGGGTACATCGTTAAAGGAGGTTTTAGTAACCGACTAGAATTTAGAGTATATAAAAGGGGGGCATCTCCTCTTCATGATCCTGCAAATTTCATAGTGATAGGGGTCTTAGAAGGAAAACCATTATTACTTGAAGAACTTGATAAAATAACAAGACAAACTAGAATATCAAACAAGGAACTAATCCTAGCTGTAATTGACAGGGAGGGAGGAATTACCTACTATGAAGTCGGTCTTATTACACTCTAAACATCGAACAAAACTTTGCAGTTTAATTTCGTAAATTCATTCATATAATATAATGAGGAATATTAATACTATTCCTTTCATACAGACCTAAACTGGAAAATACGATTATTAAGAACCAAAAACAAAGTTTAAATGATGTGCATTCCATATCTTTGATATTCAGTTCTTTTGTTGTTTGTATGGAAAGTAGAAAAGTTTAAAAATTCAGGAGAAAAGTACTACTTTGCCCCGGCAAAGCCCCGGTAGAGTTTAACGCCGAATATAGCCCGGTTTAGTATTGGCGGCTGTCACCCGCCAGGCCCGAGTTCAAAGTTATGAATAGATCTCGGCCGGGGCGCTATTTTACGACATGGTTAAAACAAATTATTAACTAGTATTAAAGATAAGAACAATATTTTACACAACTGAGACACATGTTTTACTATTTTTGATTTTGCTCTTTAGTAAGATTTTGCGGATTCTTTTTATGATGTTTTAAGTTTTCTAGTGGATTTGTTTAGGACTTTTGGGGTTGTTGGTGTTTATTGTTATGGATGTAGTTCTAGATCGCGGCTATCCTAGAGGAATATGTAAAGATTATTTGAAACTATATCTGGAAGCATTAGATATGTAGGAATCAAAAGTAACAAACCAATACAGCAATAATGGAAATCATAAAACAAACCATACAATAACAGCCACAACATTTTTAATAAAGTTTATTTTATTGTAGGATAGCACAAGGTCTTTATTGTGTGAAACACTTTAAATTGGAATGGTCCCCGGGGAGGGATTTTCGTGCTACAGATTTCGAACCCCCGACCAATCGGTTTCAGCTGACACATGATCATCCCGCCTGAATAGGCAAGGTCTATGCACAGTCAACTACAGCCGATCGCTCTTTACTGGGATTATTCCCTACCATTACTCCATCATGACTGAGCTACCCGGGGACCTATTAGTTTAATATAGAGAATTTAAAAATTTATCGTTAAATTAGATGAATCTGGCAACCTAACATATTTTATCTGCCTCCTTAAGTTACCACATCCAATTGAATGACTAAAGCTATAGTAGTAGAGGCCCCACCACAAAAACTAATAAAGCATGTCGGTAGCCAATTAACTTTAAACTTACAATTAATCTGTAAGCAAAAATATCTATTAATTAAATTTATCAAAGCTCTTTTCGTTTTCCCAATTCTTAGAAATAAAAAACTCTTACCAGAAAATGTTCTCACTATTAAATTCTCCAACTTTGTAAGAGAGATATTTTAAGAAAACCTTAAATATTTTAAAAAGTAGCTTTATAGCTTAATTCTTGATGATCGCACTTTTCTACTTTAAATTGATATGAGTTGAATGTTAAGGTTTTCCATCCTACTATATGGATAGATTTGCAAATTTTGAAATTAAACCACAAAGCTAAAAAGAATTTTCAGCATAGCTAAAGAATGAAATAGGACATAATATTTAAGTTGCTGGGGAACTATTATTATTTTAATCTGTCTAGGATGATCTTAATGAGACAAAAAAAGTATGATTTAATATGCAAACAACTTTACGTTATAGATTTACTACGTTTAATTAAAAATGAATATAGCCTCAATTTCATAGCAAAACAAACTAAAATCTCAGCAAGCACCTTAAACCGTTATGCTTCAGGAGAAATAATGCCAAATCCTATAAGAACGGAGAAGCTGATGAATAAATTACTTGAAATATTTCCATTAGATAAACTTTTAAAAAACAAGTTAGTAGTACGTGATGGATATATTGATAACTCTAAAATTTTATCTGATACGATACTACTAAGACATATTTCAAGGTTTATAGTTGAAACATACTCCGGTAAAAGAATAAACAAAATTGCTACTATAGCAGCAGACGGGATACCATTAGCTGTTCAAGTAGCACGTGAACTTTCTGTGCCAATAGTATATGCAAAGAAAAATAGAGAAGTAGGCGTTAAAAAATTCATAGAGGAAGTGATAAAGATTAATGAGGCAGCAATAGAATTTGAATTATACATTCCTAAAGAGCTTTTGAAAAAGGGAGATGACATACTTATAGTTGATGATATAATTAGAGATGGAGCGCAACAACATGCATTATTTAAAATTATTAAAAAAGCACGGGCAGAGGTTGTTGGAATATTTACTTTAATAGCTATCGGAGACAGATGGAAAGATATTAAAGACCTTAATAATAAGGTTAAGTACCTATTGTATTTTAGAGAAGAGGAATTATTAATCAGTTAATTTTTAATCTTGTTAAGCTTTAATTGAGGCTTGAGACCACGACCAATTTCCATGACTGAGATATTAATTGGATCTAGTAATGAAATTAAGTAATCATATGCAAGCCAGGGTTTTGTTGATTTTCCACATGTAAAAATATCTATAGCGCAATAGTTATATTCAGGCCATGTATGTATTGATATATGCGACTCAGATATGAGTACAAATCCGGTTACTCCTTGTGGATTAAATTTATAAAAAAGTTTTCCGCAAATCTTAGCCTTAGCCTTGTTGGCCGCCTCAATCAAAGCTTTTTCTAGCTGAACGGGATCATCGAGGATGTTGGAGCGACATCCATATAATTCAGCAATAATATGTTTCCCCAACACCCTCATAACACCATCACCTCAGAGCTATTATAAATCATAAGGCCAACTTTTAAATTTTTCGCAAATTATTAGTTATTTAATGATAAGGATCAAGCAAATATGCAGGAAAATCGAAAACATAATTTAAATCTCATAAAAAAATTCTTTTTTCATGTAAATCTCAATAAAAATATTCTAATATTATTTTAAATAAAGGATAGAAAAATAAAAAATAGCTATTTTCAAAACTAATAGCTACCAGCTTAAAAATTTCTAGCACCGCTATAGAATGTTAACCAGAGCGTTATTCTAAAACAGCAAATTCCTAGCACCAATATAAGAAGATCTTAAACCAAAGGATATACAAACCTTAAGTTACTATGTTCGATCAAAAATATTTCTTGAATTAGAGACCGTACGTCACGTAGCACTATTACATATAGAAAACAAAGAACCGCTCTTAAATTCGCCTCATTAAATATAATTGCTCAATATTAACAGGAAAGAATTTAATGGAAATATAAACATATCAAGATAACACTTCTCTTTAATGAAATATTGCTTTAGAGCTAGTGCGGGGGGTGGGATTTGAACCCACGAAGGCCTACGCCACAGGATTTCATATCCAACCTCTGTAGTATAGATCTTAAGTCCTAGACATAACAATTCTGCCCCTTTATCCTAGCTCGGGAACCCCCGCGCAGGTTATGACTAATAAAATTTTGCTGGATAGATAAAGTTTTTGTTTTTAAGGCAGAACGTGGCAACTTAGGATGTTAGACGTAATATGCTAAGTTATCAGGTCTTTGAGGGCATGCCCAAATATCTATAGACTTTCCGCAATTTTCATAAGTTAAATCTGATTTAGAACTAATAAGCTGCTAAGTAGCAGCCAGACCCGCTCCGTTCTTAATATCCACACTATAAACTTAAGCTCTATCTGGAAGTTTGCCGGCAATTCTTAAGTTTGTAGAACCTTAATACTAAACAGTAATTTTAAGCTAAGTTAATCCATGTTAATTGCTACATTTAAAACATTGATTATCTAAAGTTATGCCAAGTTTACTGTTGGAAACCTTCAGTCTCGATGATGATGCAACAATTAATGAGGCATTATAAACAACAATTTAACCAGATCAACTTAATGATCATCAAAATAGTGGCTTGGGCTAACATTTAGTCGTAGAAACATTCTTAGAGTTGGCTAAGTCACAAACAGAAACTATCGTTGAACTTTGATAGTACTAACTTTAACGAAACCATCCTATGTAACTATAAAGATCTCTGTAAGTTATTGAGGAAATAAACTGCTAAATTATTAAAATCCTTCCTATTATCTGATTTCTTTCTGCATTTTGAGCTATGCGTCCAGTAGACTTGCAACCTAATATATTCTACTTCTTATTAAGTTATTAGGCTTTAACTCTCAATTTCAAAAATTAACAGAAAGCAATTACAGAACATCATAAAATAAATAGGTAACTAGTTAATTCCAAAGACTTTTACAATAAGTTCAAATTGTAAAAGATCTTTATATAAAAGATGAATGTAAGTCATAAATTCCTTCTACTACAAATTAGAGTAATCTATTAATTGGCTACTTAAACTCTTAGCTAGCTCTAGATTCATTTACATAAGCCTTTTAGCAGTTAACATGGTAAGTTGTCTAAAAAATATAATAGCACCACTTGTAGGATAGCAATACATGAAATCACAAATAGACATTAAGTACTTGTATGAATTAGTACATCGTCAAAACCTCAAAATCTATATATTTTTTAAAAATTCACGTTATGTTTTAGTGATAAATAGGTATATCCATGCTGAAGATAAAAATGAGAACTATGTTGAGTGGTCAAGAGCTTTTGGATCCATTTCACCATCAAATATCATAACAAGCTTCCCTATAGAAAAAATAAAACTGAAACTGAAAGATAGAATAATATATTTTAATTCAATTAGAGATTTGATAAAAAATATGCAGCTCTAACAATACACTTTTAAACGGGCCCGGTGGGATTTGAACCCACGGCCAACGGCTTTCTTCAATTTATAGGAGGCCGACGCGCTTCCATACTGCGCTACGGGCCCAAGAATATTCTTATTTCTCAAATATATAGATTTAACTATTAATTAGGGATGTGCAACTTAAGCTCACCTTCTTAGGTGGTTTGTAGTATTATAATTTAATTTTCTAATTTTATAAAATAGTTCCAAGCATACTGTTGATCTTATGAATCTTTTACATCTGTTTATTGGGTTTGATTTAATGTGTTGAAGAATGTTTGTTCTCTGTTGGTTTGCGGCTTAATACTCGATATTCATACTTTTCATATTAAATCGATATGAATTAAGGAAAATAAGCCACAAAATTCATTTACAATAAGGCACAATTTCTTCCGTCTCTATTATACGTGTAAATTTACGAGGTTCGAAATTAAGTCACAAAGCTCTTTGTTTAAATGATGAGTTGTTTCTATTAAGTTTTCTATCACCGAAGGAGTTGGTAACATACTTTAGATTAAGCTCCTCAAGAGCCTTTGCTAACTGAAACATTATCAATAACAAACATAGGATTGCCATCATAACTTTAGAACATCCACTATAGCATTTTGTAGTATAATAATATTTCTTGATGAGTAAACCCTCATAGATAATATCTCATTCCTATTAACGTCCAACGCTACAAAATCCAACTAAACCATCAACTCTAACACATGTCTCATCAAGCGCTTCGAAATATTCTGGATTGGATTAACATTAATCTTCTAAGGTGGTTTCAGAATATTTAAGTCTTTCATAATTCAGGCTTCATATGTATTGTTATGCATGAAATGTTACGATTGTTGGTGAATTATATCTGTCTTCATATTTTCTAATTATTCTGAATATTAAACCATGAGCTGAATCTCTATAGCTGCTTACTACTCTATGTTCTAATACTACTTATAGCCAGTAATCACATATACTAATCGATGATCTATCGTTGCTTAAAGCCTCCTAAGTAGAAGACTGAAGCTCACTCATCATCGCTTAACCATGAATTCCATACAAACAAGAAGAATTAAACATCTTGAAACCACCTCATAAATAATAGAAAATAAATACCTATTACTTGAAAACCCTCTAAATTTCGCAAAAAGATTTAAGTAAAGAACATAAATAGTTTTATTTTAATATTACTAAAAAATATTACGGGCCCGGTGGGATTTGAACCCACGGCCACTGGGTTTCTTCAGATTAAAAGCCCAGCGCTCTACCTAGCTGAGCATCCCGTTTAGTATTACGGGCCCCACTCCGAGCCCATCAGTGCTATTAACTAAGCCTAATATATTCTTTATGGTTTTCTTCAAAGAAATCTAGTAAAAATTAAGTAAATCAGCTTTGCGGCTTAATTCTCGATAATTGTGCCCCCATTTTAAATCGATATGAATTAAGAATTATGCTAAAAGTCTTCCTACTTTACTGTATGGATGAATTTGCTATATTTAAAATTAAGCTACAAAAGCTAGGATAGTGTCTTTATGTAAGTTATTATGTTTCTGCTTATAATTATGTAGAGTCATGTCTAACTATTATTTGGCTATTCATTGGCCTTAAAGTTGTACTTAAGAGTAATCTAATAAGAGTTTATGAGTTGTCGGATAACGCCCTAATTATGCGTTAAGTTTAAATCTGAGAAATTACTATCTTTCCAATCCACACATTTTACTTATGCGTTGATCATGGAGATCACAAATGTCCACTCGAAAATTTAATATATTTAGTCATGTATTAGTGCCTAAACATGAGATATTAACTAGGGAAGAGGCTATTAAGATTCTACATGAATTAAATGCTAAGCCTGAAGATCTTCCTCTAATTAAGGCATCGGATCCTGTAGTTAAAGCTCTTGGCGCAAAACCTGGAGATATTTTAAAAATATATAGAGTAAGTCCAACAGCAGGAATAACTATAGCTTATAGGTACGTTACTTCAAGGTGATTTAAATGAGTAACTTCATATCCTATAGTGATAGATGGTTTTTAATAGAGTGCTTTATTAAAGAAAAGGGGCTTGTAAGACAGCATCTTGACAGTTATAATGCTTTAATTGAACATGGTCTTCAGAAAATCATTGATGAAATAGGTATGGTTTCAAGTAGTGTTGGTGACGTGATTATAAAATTTGGTAAAATAACAATTGGAGAGCCTATAGTTAGGGAAGTTGATGGTACTATTACAAATATTTATCCAATGGAAGCTAGACTTCGTAACTTAACTTATGCAGCCCCATTATATTTAGAAATGTCAGTGGTTGAGGGTGGTATTGAATATGAGCCTTCAATGGTGTACATTGGCGACTTTCCAGTAATGGTTAAATCATCAATCTGTAGACTGTCAAAATTATCATTGGAAGAACTTATAGCAAGAGGTGAAGATCCAAACGACCCTGGAGGCTACTTTATAATAAATGGCTCTGAAAGAGTTATAGTGACTCAAGAGGATTTAGCCGTAAACAAGGTTCTTGTTGATTATGGGCCTTCAGGTAGCTCAGTTACCCATGTTGCTAAAGTATTTAGCTCAACTGGTGCAACTCGTTCACCTGTTACACTTGAGCGTCTAAAAAATGGAACAATACAAGTTTCTGTTCCTCACCTAATTCCAGGCAAAATACCCCTAATAATAATGATGCGTGCATTAGGTCTTGAAAAAGATAAAGAAATCCTAGATGCAGTTACTGATGATCCTATATTAGCACAAGAATTATATCCATCATTTAATCAAGCATCATCAATAACTTGTACTGATGATGCTCTTGACTTTATTGGTGGGCGTATAGCAGTAGGGCAACCTCGCGAGGTAAGAATTCAAAGAGCTAAACAGCTTCTTGATACTCACTTTCTACCTCATTTAGGTTCAAGCCCAGCTAATAGAATAAGAAAAGCATACTTTCTAGGACAGATGGCTTGCAGACTTTTAGAGCTTGCTAATGGTTATAGAAAACCTGATGACAAAGATCATTACGCTAATAAAAGATTGAGACTAGCAGGCGACTTGTTAGCAAGCGTTTTTAGGGTAGCATTTAGAAGTCTTTGTAAGGACTTGAAGTATCAGCTTGATAAAATGCGTGGTAGAATTAAAAAAATTAATCTTGAGACGCTTATTAGAACTGATATAATAACTGAACGTTTAAAACATGCGCTTGCAACTGGTAACTGGGTTGGTGGAAAGGTTGGAGTTAGTCAGCTTCTGGATAGAACAAATATAATTTCAACTTTAAGCCATTTAAGAAGAGTGGTATCACCGTTAAGTCGGACCCAACCTCACTTTGAGGCGCGAGATCTTCACGCTACGCAGTGGGGACGTTTATGTCCAAATGAAAGTCCTGAAGGACCGAATTGTGGTCTTATTAAGCATCTATCATTAATGTCTTATATTTCTGTTGGTACTGATCCTCAACCCATTTATGAGTTTCTAGTAAATGCGGGTGTAATTCCAATTCAGAAGGCAAGAAGTGAAGGTATTAGAGGCGCTAAAGTATTTCTGAATGGTGAACTTATCGGCATACACCCTAAGGGAGAACAGTTAGTTAATCTGATTAGACGAGCGAGAAGGAGTGGTGAGTTAAGTGATGAGGTTAATGTAGCATTATATGATGAAAAATTCTCAAATGAGATATATGTTAATTGTGACTCTGGCCGTGTTAGAAGACCATTAATAATAGTTGACAAATGCACTCCTAAATTAAAGGCAGATCACATAGATAAGCTTAGGAAAAATAAATGGGAATGGAAGGATCTTATAGCTAATGGTATAATTGAGTATCTTGATGCTGATGAAGAAGAGAATGCCTATATAGCCATAGATTTCTCTGATATAACTGAAGAGCATACCCATGTCGAAATAGCAACACCTGCAATATTCGGTATTGCTGCATCGATAATATGTTATCCTGAACATAATCAATCACCGAGAAACTCGTACGAATGTGCTATGGCAAAGCAGGCATTAAGCTTTCCTGCATCAAATCTCCTTGTAAGATTTGATAGTCGTGCACATTTACTACATTATCCCCAAAAACCATTAGTTACTACTGAAGGTATAAAACTAATTGGCTATGATAAACGTCCTGCTGGGCAAAACTTTATTGTTGCCATACTCTGTTACGGTGGATATAACATGGAGGATGCCATTATTTTAAATAAGTCATCTGTTGATAGAGGTTTAGCAAGGTCGACCTTCTTTAGATGTTATGAAACTGAAGAGAAAAAGTATGTTGGTGGTCTTGAAGATAAAATTGAAATTCCACCTGAGGATGTTGAAGGTTATAGATCTCCAGATCTTTACAGATACCTAAGTGAGGATGGAATAGTTGAACCTGAGGTAGAAGTTAAAGGCGGAAGTGTTCTTATTGGGAAGACAAGCCCTCCAAGATTTGCTGAGGGATACATAGAGCTTTCAGGTATCTCTATGCGGAGGCATGAAACCTCTATCGTTATGAGACATGGCGAAACAGGAATTGTAGATTCAGTATTAATAACGGAATCTATGGATGGAAATAAATTAGTTAAAGTTAGAGTTCGTGACCTACGTATTCCAGAACTTGGAGATAAGTTTGCCTCAAGACATGGGCAAAAAGGTGTTGTTGGTCTTCTTGTCTCTCAAGAAGATATGCCATTTACTAAGGATGGTTTAGTTCCTGACTTAATTATCAATCCTCATGCTATTCCAGCTAGAATGACTGTTGGACAGTTAATAGAAACAATAGCTGGCAAGGTTGCATGCTTGTTAGGTAGAGAAATTAATGGAACTGCCTTTTATGGCGAAAAGGAGAAGGATCTTAGGGAATGGTTAAAAAAACTCGGTTTTTCATCGACTGGAAAGGAAATTCTATATGATGGTATAACGGGAGAAAAATATGAGGCTGAAATATTTATAGGAGTTGTTTATTACCAAAAACTTCATCATATGGTTGCAGATAAAATACATGCACGCGCACGAGGACCTGTTCAAATACTTACAAGACAGCCAACAGAAGGAAGGGCAAGGGAGGGAGGATTAAGATTTGGTGAAATGGAGAGGGATTGTTTAATAGCGCATGGTGCCTCATCATTATTAAAAGAAAGATTACTTGAAGAGTCTGATCTTTACCAGGTATATGTATGTAATAATTGTGGACTATTAGCATACTATGATAAAAATAAGGACCGTCTTTGGTGTTCTGTTTGTGGTGATGGAAGTAAAGTAACCTCAGTTATGGTGTCTTACGCTTTTAAGCTACTGCTTCAAGAACTTATGAGTTTAGGTATTGCCCCTAAGCTAGTTATTGGGGAGAGGGTGTAAAAATGTCAGCTTCCTTAACTACCTACATTAAAGCAATAAAATTTAGTTTACTTTCACCAGAAATCATTAGGAAAATGTCTGCAGTTCAAATAATTACGTCAGATACCTATGATGAGGATGGATTGCCTATTGAAGGAGGATTAATGGATAGACGTTTAGGAACTATAGAGCCTGGACGTGCATGCCGTACATGTGGAAACTTTGTTGGGAAATGTCCAGGGCATTTTGGACATATAGAATTAACGCGTCCGGTTATACATGTAGGTTTTACTAAAGTAATCTATAATTTGCTAAGGGTAATATGCCGCGAATGTAGTTCACTTCTAATTAACCCTAAAGATAAAGATCGATATTTAAAATTGTTAGCGAAGTATGAAAAATCATCATTGAGATTAAAGCGAGCATTAACAAATTACATTTTCAAGAAAACAGTAAAGGCCCCCCTGAAAACCTGTCCCAAATGCGGTGCTGAACAATATTTAATAAAGCTTGAAAAGCCTACCTCTTTCTATGAGGAAAGACCTGAAGGATCTATTCAATTAAGTCCAAGCGATATTAGATTCAGATTTGAGAAAATATCTGATGATGATATTAAGCTTTTAGGCTTTGATCCGGAATGCGCTAGGCCGGAGTGGATGATTTTAACTGTGTTGCCTGTTCCTCCAATTGCGGTTAGACCATCAATAACTCTTGAGTCTGGAATACGTTCAGAAGATGATCTAACACATAAACTTGTAGATGTTGTTAGGGCAAATCAACGTCTACGTGAAGTCATTGAATTTGGGGCTCCTCAGTTAATAATTGATGACCATTATAATCTTCTTCAATATCATGTAAATACCTATTTTGATAATGAAATTCCTGGAATCCCTCCTGCAAGACATAGAACTGGTAGAAATATTAGAGCGCTTGCACAAAGACTAAAAGGAAAAGAGGGCAGATTTAGAAGTAATCTTTCAGGTAAGCGTGTAGATTTCTCATCTCGTACCGTAATCTCTCCTGATCCAAATTTAAGTATTAATGAGGTGGGTGTTCCTATAGAGGTTGCAAAAGTTCTGACAGTTTCTGAAAGAGTAACATTCTATAACATAGAGTGGCTTAAAGAACTTGTAAAAAGAGGGCCGTTTGAATATCCTGGAGCAAATTACATAGTAAGACCGGATGGCAGAAGGATTGATTTAAGATATCCAAAGGATAGAAGTTCAATAGCTGAATCGCTGGAAATCGGAGCAATAGTTGAAAGACATCTTCAAGATGGTGATATTGTCCTGTTTAATAGACAGCCATCTTTACATAGAATGTCAATGATGGCTCATAAAGTAAGGGTTCTTCCATATAGAACTTTTAGATTAAACTTATGTGTTTGCCCACCATACAATGCCGATTTTGATGGTGATGAGATGAACTTACATGTACCTGAAAGTGAGGAGGCTAGAGCTGAGGCTGAAGTTTTAATGCTAGTACAGGAACATATATCCTCACCTAGATATGGCGGACCAATAATCGGTGCTATACAAGATTACATAACAGGAGCTTTCTTACTGAGTCTAAGGTCGACATTATTAAGCAAAGAAGAATTTATAATGCTCCTCTCGAAAACCGACTATCAAGGAGAATTGCCTCCGCCAGCTATAAAGAAACCAGCTGAATACTGGACTGGAAAACAAGTCATAAGTACATTAATTCCAAAAAATATAAGTATGATATTGAAAGCTAATATATGTGAAAAATGCTCTGAATGTCTAAAGGAATTATGTCCATACGATGCTTATGTCATCATTAGGGAAGGAGAACTACTAACTGGAGTCATAGATAAAAAGGCTATAGGTACACAGGTTCCTGAAAATCTTATTCATAGAATAATTAAAGAAAATGGAACCAGTAAAGCAGCTGAATTTATAGATAAAGCCTTCAAGCTCTTCCTATGGCATATATCTACTAGAGGATTTACTACAGGCATAGATGATGAAGATATACCTAAAGAGGCCCAAGAAAAAATTAAAGAAATACTTAACAATGCAAAGAAAAAAGTTGAGCTTGTCATAGAATCCTATAAAGCAGGGGAATTAAAGGCTATGCCTGGTCAAACATTAGAGGAGACACTAGAATCTGAAATAATGAAAATACTGAGTGAGGCTAGAGACTCAACAGGTAAAATCGCAGAATTATATCTTAAACCCGGAACTCCAGCTGTTACCATGGCTAAAACAGGGGCTAGAGGAAGCATATTAAATATGATTCAAATGATAACATGTGTTGGGCAACAATCTCAGAGAGGTAAAAGAATTAATAGAGGATATAGAGATCGTACATTACCTCACTTTAGGAAGGGAGATCTAGGTCCTGAAGCGAAAGGTTTTATTGTAAGCTCATACAAAACTGGTTTAAGTCCAACTGAGTTCTTTTTCCATGCTATTAGTGGTAGGGAAGCTTTAGTTGATACCGCGGTACGCACATCACAAAGTGGTTATATGCAAAGAAGACTAATAAATGCTCTTCAAGACATATATGTAGATTATAATGAATCAGTTAGGGATTCAGATGGACGTATTATTCAATTTAAGTATGGTGATGATGGTGTTGATCCATCAAAAAGCGATCATGGTAAAGCTGTTAATATTGATAAAATTATAGAAAGTGTTTTAGGTGTTTAACTATGACTCTAACAATTGATATAATAAATGAAAAAATAAATCAGATCGCTGATAAACTACCTCCATTAATTATTGAAGAGCTTCGCGAAAAACTAATAAAGTATTTAGATAAATTGGATGAGAACACATTAACAACTATAATCAATAAGGTAATTTCAGCCTACGATTCAGCTCAAGTTGAACCATGCGAAGCTGTAGGTACTATTGCAGCTCAATCTATTGGCGAGCCAGGTACGCAGATGACATTAAGAACTTTTCACTTTGCAGGCATTAGAGAACTTAATGTAACATTAGGTTTACCTAGATTAATAGAAATAGTTGATGCAAAAAAGAATCCATCAACACCCCAGATGACAATATATCTTGATGAAAACCATAGATATTGGCTTGAAAAAGCAAAGGAGGTTGCAAATAGAATAGAACAAATCACAGTTGAGAATGTAACATCCTCAATTGAAACAGACCTCCTTACAGGTACTTTAATTGTGAACTTAGATCTTGATGTTCTTGAAGATAAAGGACTGACTCCGGATGATGTGAGAAAAACGCTTTCTAAGATTAGAAACGTTGATGTTACGATGGAAGACGCTCAAAGACTAGTTATTCAGCTCAGCTCCTCACTAGATTTCGTAAAACTTCAGAGATTAAGAGATAAAATACTAAATACAAAATTAAAAGGTATAACGGGCATAACAAGAGTAGTAATAAGAAAGCAACAGGATGAATGGGTGCTACTGACTGAAGGATCAAATCTAGCATCAGTATTAACAGTAAAAGGAGTGGACCCCACACGTACCACAACTAATAATATTTTTGAAATAATGGAAGTTTTAGGTATTGAAGCTGCAAGAAACGCTATAATTAACGAAATGATGGAAGTTTTAACTGAGCAAGGATTAGATGTTAATATAAGACATGTTATGCTTGTAGCTGACCTGATGACGAGAAACGGTACTATAAAACAAATTGGTCGACATGGGGTAAGTGGCGAGAAAACAAGCGTACTAGCTAGAGCAGCTTTTGAAGTTACAGTAAAACATTTATTAGATGCTAGTATTAGAGGGGAAGTGGATGAACTAAAAGGTGTGGTGGAAAACGTGATAGTAGGGCAGCCTGTCCCAATTGGAACAGGTAAAGTTGAGCTTTACGCCATTCTCGGATCCGTATTGAGGTGAGCTAAATGGCGATCGACATTGAAAAAGAGCTTAGAGTAGCTTTTAAAACTGGAAAAGTGACTTACGGATATAAATCCTCAGTAAAATCAATAATTCGTGGAAGGGCTAAACTAGTTATAGTTGCTGAAAATATGCCTAAAACTATGAAAGATTATATTATTCAACTAGCAAAATCTCTAAATGTGCAAGTATATAATTTTCCTGGTTCAAGTTTAAGCCTGGGTAGTTTATGTGGTAAACCCTTTTTTATATCATCAATAGTTATAGAAGATCCTGGTGAATCAGAAATACTACAAATCTATGGAAATAGTTATGCCAACCATTAAATTAGCATCAGACGAAATCAGATATATTACATTGTTTGAAACTTTAACCGGTGCGCAAATAAGAGATTGCATAATTGATGATGATAACAGTCGCATAATTTTCATTGTAAATCCGGGATATGCTGGAATTGCGATAGGTAAGAATGGTGTAAATATTAAGAGGGTTAAGAAAATAATTGGTAAAAACATAGAAATTGTTGAATATGCGGATAGCATTGAGCAGTTTGTAAAGAATGCTTTGTATCCAGCAAGAGTTAAGTTAGTTAAAGTATCTACTCTACCGGATAATAAAAAGACAGTATCCATAATTGTAGATCCTGTAGATAAAGGATTTGCCATAGGTAAAGATGGAAAAAATATTCAAAAGGTTAAGTTAATTTTAAAAAGATATTTTGATATAAGTAATGTAATGGTTGCTTAGATTTCTAAATTAAACTTGCATCCTCCCTGTTTACTAAATAAGGTTAATGGTTTTATTAAGCTAAGTTTAGCAAAGCGACTTTCATATTTTAAGGAAACTACAAAACTTCCCATGGAGTTTCGTGGGTTGACTGATGAGGAGTGGATGTTTTATTTTCCCCACCTAAGCCCAGAAGGGGCTCTAAGCGATGGTAGATCATTAATTAACGGAATACGTTATTACTACTGGCTGTAGATGGCGTGAAATAGAAAGTATGGATCATACGTAACTACTGGAGATTACTTAGAAGACTTCAGGAGTATGGGATAGGATAATTGAGTTCCCTCAATCCATGAGGTAAACGTATAGCAATAGATAGTACAACAGTAGAGACTAAAAGGAGAGTAGGATACGATGGACTCAACATAGGAAGGGAACGAAAATGCACGTAATAGTTGATGAGGGGTTGAATCCCATAGCCGTAGCTATTAGCCCAGGAAACATCCGCAACTCTAAATGTTCAATCTAACGATAAGATGAAAGTAAGCCTGAAGGGTTTTATGGAGATTCAGCATATGATACATGAGGTAAGGGATAGGTTGAAGAGAGATGGAGTTCAAGCAACATACCTGTAAACACTAGGAATGAGGGGGGACAAATAACATATGATGAGGAGGGATACAAAGTGATGAGGTCATAAAGAGATTTAATTCATGGCTTAACATTCAGAAAAACAATAATAAGATATGAGAACTAGCTCAAAAATAATTATGGAAAACTTATATTAATAAATTACTAGATTAGCATAGTTCTAATATTTCATAAGGTTTGTCCTAAATACGATTAGGAATAGTTAGGAATGAATAATATTTAGAGCTTTGTAGTTTAGCAAAATTTATAAATTTAGCTATTAGTGAACACTATGGCTAAGAAATCTCCTCGAGGGCTGTATGCTGCAAGAAATTTAAGACGAAAACGACAGAAATTCAGATGGTCCTATAGATATTATAAGCGAAGAATGCTAAGACTTAATGAAAAAGTAGATCCGCTTGAAGGTGCGCCTATGGCTAGAGGTATTGTTTTAGAGAAGGTAGGAATCGAATCACGCCAACCAAACTCAGCTGTACGTAAATGTGTACGTGTACAATTAATAAAAAATGGAAGACAAGTTACTGCATTTCTCCCAGGCGATGGTGCTTTAAACTTTGTGGATGAACATGATGAAGTTGTAATCTGTGGAATAGGTGGCCCTATGGGCAGAGCCTATGGAGACCTTCCAGGTGTTAGGTATCAAGTTATAAAGGTTAATGGTGTTTCATTGAAAGCATTACTACTAGGTAAAAAACAAAAACCTGTAAGGTGATTGTTTTATGATGTCTAATAATTCCTCATTAGGTAGTGACCAGAAAATCCTATTGTTTGGTAAGTGGTCCTTTAGCGATGTTAGAGTAGAAGATCCTGGTTTAGCTAGATATATTTGTCTTAAACCCGTTTTCATACCTCACTCTGGAGGTAGACATGCTAAAGAAAGATTTAAAAAAAGTACGATATCAATAGTAGAGAGACTCGTAAATAACTTAATGCATAAACCAGGTACTAAAAATCCTGGGAAAAACTCCGGTAAAAAAATACTAGCTATTAATATTGTAAAACACGCTTTTGACATTATTTATTTGAAAACGGGCAGGAATCCGATACAAATACTTGTAAAGGCTATAGAGAATGCTGGACCAAGAGAAGAGACAACAAGAATAGCGTATGGTGGGGTCGTATATCATGTTTCAGTTGATGTAGCACCACAGAGAAGACTAGATCTTGCATTACGTCATATAGCCCAGGGGGCTCGAGCAATGGCATTTAGAAATCCTAAACCGATAGAAGAATGTTTAGCGGACGAGCTAATATTAGCTGCTACCAACGATCCAAAGTCATATGCGATACAGAAAAAGGATGAAATAGAGAGAATAGCCTTTGCCTCAAGATAAAATGCGTATAACCTTGATTTAAATTATGGTTTCTAATTACTAGCTTTCTAACTTCAGGTTATATCTTTTTGAATCTTCTTATTAGAAGTGTTTGAAGTGTTTATTTATGTTTAACTTTCACTTCTGATAATTGCTATCTTACATTGATGTATAGCACTATGGTACATTATATTGATGTACACATATGCTAATATATGTTCTAATGAGTTTTTAAAACCTACTATGTATAATTCTCAACAATGAATGTTCATTAATCTTTCTAAGAATTTATTAAGCAAACTATTAAGTTGAAGACAAATATAACATCATCCCTAATCTCATGGGGACTCATAATCACTAAACTCCATAGTAAAGGTCAAGAACACATAAATTAAATATCTAAAGTTGACAGTAGTATTTCGTGTAACTTTTCTATTCTGTTTCCTAGCATATTTATGGTTGATCTGGTTGAGGCTTTAAGGAGGGAGGGGATGTCGTGTTAAGAGGATTTTAGCTTTTAAGATTTTATGATATCTCCC